>ENA-OOWV01000426-OOWV01000426.1-human-gut-metagenome-genome-assembly--contig:-NODE-426-length-33357-cov-20.775599_pt1 | contig 33357 bp, 24 predicted proteins | sample MGYA00241584_ERZ501337 | MGnify/ENA primary metagenome ERZ501337 (study PRJEB25962, sample SAMEA2042744) | human gut metagenome | biome: human gut; feature: human-associated habitat; material: faeces... | reverse complement strand
TCGAACAACTCATCGGCAATCCGCCCGAAACGGACGAATGGCTTGACAACGAAGCCGTGTGCAAGCGTTTGGGCATCAGCAAACGTACCCTGCAATCATACAGAGATACGGGGAAAATCCCTTTCTCAATGATTGGACACAAGTGCTATTACAAGGAGAGCGACATCACGGAGTTACTGAACGCAAACAATGAATGAACTATGACAGAGAACGAAATCATTACACAGCAAGCCCCTCAGATGCAGATGTTTGCACAACTGATGGAGGGCATCTTAAAGAAACTGGAGCGTTATTGCGCTACCGCCCGTCCGATGCTGGGCGGAGAGGTTTACCTCACTGGCGAGGAGGTTTGCAGCCAATTACGGCTCAGCACACGCACGCTCCAAGAGTACAGAAACTTAGGAACACTTCCTTTCTACAAAATCGGAGGGAAGATACTTTACAAACAGAGCGACATACAAACAATGCTTGAAAGGCATTATAACGCAATACCCAAGAAATTATGGCAAGAATAGATGAACAAAGGAAACAGCGTCTGGAACAAGCCCTTCGAGATATGGGCAATTATGGCGTTAAGCTCCGCAAGCCAGAAGAGTTGCCCGATTTTGATCAGCCCATAGATTATGAAGAGGAAAAGAAAAGATTTGAGCCTGTTAAAGTTGAGGAACAAAATGACAAGGAGAGTCACAAGGACTATTCTCAACCGTCCAATCAAGAAACAGAGTTGTCACCAAAGGAAAGGGCTACTTCTACTGAAGAGAATCATCAACGAATGGGAAAAACAAGGGACAGGAAGCAATTATCCGAGTTTCAGGGGAAATATCTCCAGCCCTTTCGCAACAGCCACCGCAAAGCCGTGTATGTATCAGAGGAAACTCAACGAAAGTTGGACTTCGTGGTGAGGAAAATCGGTGAACAGGGAGCAAGCGTTTCAGGATATGTGGAGCAGGTGCTTCGAGAACATCTCGACCAATACAAAGATGATGTGGAAAGATGGCGGAAACTCTGAAGTACTGCATTCCTCGAATGCAAGCCTACGCTGAGTTACTGTATTCAGTGAATGCAGTAACACGGCATGGGCTTATAATCCCATTTTCTACATCAGCAAGGTGTGTCTTTGTCCGACAAACTACCGTTTGTCCCACAAAAACCCTTGCCCCGAAGGGGATTAAATCACTCCAAAGTCGTGATTAGACAACAAACAAAACAAGTTAAGATTATGCCTAAATTAGAAATAGCCAACAACAACCGCTACGGTCATCGTAGGATAGAAGAAGTGCCACGCTGGGACAGATGGGACACCCGTATGCCAGATGTGAAAGACCAACTGCGAGCCATCGACCTGTACAACAAGTCGGGGGCAGTGAGCAAGTCCGATTTCGTTCGTGCCCGTATCCTTGGAGAGAGATTCAAGGTGATAATGGTGGATAAGTCCGCAGTTGAGTATTACCGCAAGCTCTCTGAACTCACAGCCCAAGTACATAAGATTGGCATAAACTATAATCAAGTCGTCCGCTTGATGCACCTTTATACGGCAGAGAAAAGTGTAAAAGCTTTGTTGCAGGAACTTATCCAACTAACAAAAGAACTCACTACCTTCCAAGAGAAAGCAGTGAGTTTAACCATTGACTATCGGGAGAGATAAGGAATGTGCGATGGAATTATATTCCCCCAAGCATTTTTTGCAGCAGATTGCCCGATGTTCGTGTTATTTGGAAGTCTATGGTTTGGTTTTCTACTGTTTTTATGTCGGCTGGCTTGAAACGACAAAGGGCTTCCTGACGCTCCAATGTGTCACGGACGGAAGAAAGGTCCTGTATCTGCCCTGCAAACGTTCCATAGGGAGATTGCAGATAAATCATTTGTCTGTTTACATTGTCGGGGCGTTTATTCTCGAACTTTAATAAGATGGTTATATCTGTGCTGTCCGCTGGTGTTGCGGTTGTTGCTCCGTGTACGGTAGCCGTTCCCGAATACACTTGTTTATAAGGCAGGAAATAGGCTACGGCTAACAGACAAAGCAAAACAGCTCCTATGGCAGTAATACCATAACGAACGAGAGATGAGGGTATCTGCCCCACGATGCTGCGTACTTTCTCGCTGCGGAGCTCAAAACTCCGTTCCTGTTTCTTTTCCTGGTTTTCCATATCAGTTACCCAATTCTAATTGATTCTTCACTAAGGCAAAATATTTACCACGTTTAGCAGTCAGATCCTCGTGTGTACCTACCTCTACAATTTTACCTTCATCCAAAACTACAATTTGGTCGGCATCGCGAACAGTGGAAAGGCGGTGTGCCACTACTACAACTGTTTTTCCCTTGTAGAACTCCGAGAGGTTTTCTGTAATGGCTCGTTCATTGTTGGCATCGAGAGCATTGGTCGCTTCATCCAGAAAGACAAACATTGGATTCTTATAGACTACCCTTGCTATCAAAATGCGTTGTCGTTGTCCCTGACTGATGCCCTGTCCGTCCTGTCCTATCATCGTGTTGTAAGCCAAAGGCAGGGCTTCGATGTAGTCAGCGATGTTTGCCACACGGGCAGCATGGCGGATACGTTCGATGTCGGGTTCATCATCCGATATGGCAATATTCCTCGCAATGGTATCGGAGAAGAGATACCCCTCCTGCATTACCGCACCGCATTGGCTTCGCCACCAGCCGAGATTATATTCATTCAGATTGGCACTGCCGACTTGAACGCTTCCTTTCAGAGGTTCATAGAACCCCAACAAGAGTTTAACGAGTGTGGTCTTTCCGCTTCCACTCGCCCCCACGATTGCGGTTACTTTGCCGTTAGGTATGGAGAGATTGATGTCTGAGAGAATATCTTTTGGGCTGTAGATGTCGTATTTGAAAGAGAGGTCTTTTATCTTGAGGGAATGTCCCTCAAGTGTTTCGTCAATGTAGGCATTCCGTGTTCTTTTCGCATTCTCCTCGTTAGTCTCTGTATGAATTTCGTTCATACGGTCAAGGCTGATGCTCACGTCTTGCCAAGAATAGATAAACTGAATGAGCTGTTCCACGGGGCTGTTGAGCTGTCCAATGATGTACTGCACTGCCAGCATCATACCAAGCGTCATATTGCCTTGTATGACAGAAGTTGCAGCAAAAACGGTAATCAAGATATTTTTTATCTCGTTGATGGTGATGCTTCCTGCCTGTTGTATTTGCTGAAGATTAAGACTTTGCAGATTGACCTTGAAAAGGTCGGCTTGCACGTCCTCCCATTCCCAACGCTTGCGCTGCTCACATCCCTGCAACTTGATTTCCTGCATACCACCTATGAGTTGGTAGGTAACGTTGCGGTTTCGCCCTGCCTGCTCGAAATATTTGTAGTCCAACTGCCTGCGCTTTTTGAGAAAAAGGATAATCCATCCGGCATAAAGCGATGTCCCCGAGAGGAATACAAGGAAGATGCCAAGATTATAGACTGCAAGGACGACACCGAAGACAAGGAAGGTGAAGAACGAGAATAGCAGGCTCAGACTGCTTGAGGTGAGGAACTGCTCCACACGTCGGTGGTCTTCAATACGTTGCAAGAGGTCGCCCATCAGTTTGGTGTCGAAGAACTTCATCGGTAGTTTCATCAATTTGATGAAGAAATCCGAGATGAGCGAGATATTGATACGTGTGGAGATGTGCAGGAGTATTTTGGAGCGGATAAAGTCGATGGCGGTACGGCTGAAAAGTAGCATCATTTCTGCCAAGAGCACTAACCATACAAAGCCTATATCCTTTCCTCCTATACCTGTATCAACGATGGCTTGAGTGAGGAAGGGGAAAATGAGTTGCAGGAGCGAGCCGAGCAACAGACCGAGAATGAGTTGCGTAAAGAATCTCTTGTACTTTTTGAGATAGTTCCAAAGGAACTTCGCGCGGCTTTGAGTCGGTGCTGTTTCTGTATCGTTTTGAGCATAGAACTGTTCTGTCGGTTCAAGAAGAAGGGCGACACCTTTCTCCTCACCGTTGGTCTTAGTACTTACCCAATGCTCGCAGAACTCCTCTTGGGTATAGGAAACAAGTCCTTTGCCAGGGTCGGCAACATATACGGTATATTTTCCTTTTTTGTGCTTTTTTATTTTATAGACAACAACAAAATGATTTTGATTCCAATGAACAATGCAGGGCAAAGGAACTTCAAATGCAAGTGTATCAAAACTTAATCGACCTCCAACAGTCTTGAAACCGATAGTTTCTGCAGCCTTACTGATACCAAGCAAAGAAACTCCCTCTCGATTTAATGAACAAACTGTTCTAATTGAATCAATATTAAAATCGCGACCATAATGCTTAACTATCATTGCTAAGCAAGAAGGTCCACAATCTTTTGCGTCACGTTGTCTAACTAAGGTGTACATTTATGATATATAAAACTATACTAAAAATACTATACTAAAGTAAATATTAAATTTGCAAAAATATTATCACTGCAAATTCAATCGTTTCTGATTGCTTTCATTGGTGTTCAATCTTCTAAATGTATCCTTAAATCCATTGAATGTATATTTAATGGTCAGTAAAAGAAAGCGACTATCGAAATCAGGAGTTGTTTGTACTTTGATATTATCTATGAATACATTTGTTTTTGATATAGATTTATGTAATAAATCGTTACCTCTCAAGATAATTTGTAAACGATTATCTTTGAAGAAATTTTGCCGTATCCAAAAAGATAAACCATACTTAGGTGATTCCAATACTCCCAAGAAACCATTTTTTGAAGAGTAAGATAAATCTATAGACGCCATCATTTGCTTAGTAATGTCAAATTGATTGACCAAGGTAAATGCAATATTTGGATTTCTAGGTGCATAAGTATCTAAGTATTTAATTTTTGTTGGAATATAACGAAATGAAGCATTATAAGCAAATCTATATATACCGAATTTATCTGAATAACTTGCATTAAACAACCATGTATTGTAATCTACATTGACGGGAGAATTCAATAGAGCTCCATTTAATTCAGAATTTTCGGTGAACTTCCACAAAACAGCATTAGCGTCATGTATGTATCTTCCCTGTAAGACAAATTTATTCTTCCATACCATAGATAAGGAATAAATGTATCTATCATTAGATTTAAGAGATGAATTACCTTTTTCATATAAATAAGGATTTATATAATGCAAAAGAGGGGAAATATCCCTAAACATTGGTCGTGAATTCTGAGTAATAATACTTCCAATGAATAGCAAATCGGGATTTATCTGCCATTGGGCTGTTATACGAGGAAAGAGTTTAAAGTATGTATCAGTAATACTATTTGTTTTATTTTGCTCATATTCAGAATGAAAAATGCTTCCTCTAACCCCTGCGGTGATAAAGAGTTTATTCCATTTTTGATTTATAGTTGCAAATAAACTGAGTTCATCATCTTGAAGATTACTCGTTATATTATAGAATGGAGTCGTAGTATTCTCAAAAATGTAATTTGAATAGCCTTTGTTCAGAATAGAATTTCCTTGAAAGCCCATATTTAGAGAGAAACCCTTTTTCGAGTTGTAGTCGTACTCTATCTTTGTATTAAATGCGTTATAGTCATTTTTACCATTTATCCAAGAACGGTTTTTACTGTTTGATACTAAATCTATCTCTGATTTTGTTTTAGCGTAGAAATAACCGCCAGAAACAGATAGTTGTTGCTTATCTGTCATTGTATAATTTACCAACAAATCGGCATTGGCAGAAATATTACGACTTCTTTCATCTTGATGAGTGTTGGAATATAGTGTATTCAGACCATATTCATAGTTATACTCATCTCCTTGGGTATTCGCTTTCTTATTGGAGATATTTATATCACCCTGAAATGTTATATTAAATTTTTGATTGGGTCTGTAACTGAAACTTTCGACAATATGGTGAGCAGGCTTGGAAAGAATTTCATTATTGTAAGAGATGGAAGACCGTTCCGTTTTCCCTTTAGGGCTTAATACATCGTATTGATTGGTACCTGTGTTATCTTCATTGAGGTATGAAAAATTATAAGACAATAAATTATCCCATTTCTTTTTTGATAAAGAAATTCTCAATACATCCTCTTCTGTATACCGCCGTCCGAACAAAGAATTATGTTCCACCTGAGCAGAAAAGTAATCTGTTAATTGTTGGTTTGTTGTAATAGAAATAATACAACCATATTGAGCCGAATATTTAGCTGGTGGATAGTAATTAACATTTACCGTTTTTATTTGTTCAGGACGGAGCGTACCGATTCTATCGTATGATTTTTGTTCTACTCCATTCAATATATACAAAGGTGTGCCTCCTGATATAGGTACAACTCTTCCACCGGTCGCCAACATTCCTGGAAGAAAAGCAAGAACATCTGCAACTTCGGGTAATTTTTTTAACTCTGATTTTGAGACGTCTATTTCAAATGTTCCTTCTGAAACTTTATAGACTGCTCTTTTTCCTTTAACTATAACCTCTTGCAACGTGTTGGAATTCGGTTCTAACTGGATAACAGTTGGAAGAGGAATAGAGACTCGTGCTTGTTTATATCCCATAAATCTGACAGCAATAAATTTACCATCAGTTCCTTCTTTGCTTATATTGAACACCCCTTTTGAATCAGTTGTTGTACTTTTTAAAATTTCTCCTTCTTCTGTAATTAATAGTACGGTGGCATAGGGTAAAGGTTCTTGTACCTCATCAACTACGGTAGCTGATAACATCAATGTATCTTGAGGTACTATTGCTGCTTGAGATTGAAAACTGAAAACAGAAATTAAAATTAAAATTAAAACACGAAACATTACAACAAGAAAGTTATAGAGATATAAAGTTGTAAATAAAAATAAAATGTATGACTATGAACGAAAGAGCATAGTCAGACACAGAAACTCTTAAGGCTTTGTTGTTACTCTGTCAATGATGACAGTCCCATCATCCTTAATCGTTGTTGTAATGGTGGTTGTTGAACCATCTGCATTGATAATGGTTTTAGTTGCAGTTACATCACCGCCACCATTGATAAAACCCATTTCGTCTTTTGAAAAGACTTCTAAAGCTAATGCTTTCATAACTAAATAGAATAAAGTTTATACTTGGCTCGGTATTCTCCGAACCGTTAATTAAAATTTGGATGTCAGAGTTTCGCACGATGTGCATATTAACAGACATTCAATTGCAATATTACGAAAAGAAAACGAGAAAAACAAATTTTTCGCCACGTTTTTTGCGATTTCCATTATTTTGTGTCGTTTTTCATAATGAAATGACTATCTTTGCAACTATAAATTAAGTGTTCATTGAAGCATTGCAAAATAAAGAAAGGGAAAGAAACTCGCTCGTTTCCATCTCGTAACCCATTTACCCTTTATTCATTCTTATTTTATTGATTATCTGAAAGATACAATATTCTTGAATCTTTTTCTGGCGTAATCCGTTGCGATGAGCATTTTTGCCCTTCCCTCGCTCTCACTCAGAGGTGCTCGTCCCAAGATTGTGGCATCTCCACTCTTGGCAAACTCCATCAACTTGCCGATAAAAACCTCCTGCTCGGGCGTGGGCGGTATGTTATGCAGTATCTCGTTCTTCTCGGGGCGGTCGATACCGATGTCCTTGGCTGTGCGAAAGTCGCAAATCTCCGCATAGAACGAGGCAAGCTCCGGCACTTTGATAAAGGTGCGGAACCGCTCTTTCTGAATGATGTCGTTTGTGATGGAGAACTCATAGTCAGTTGATTTCTTGGCAAAGACTGCTGCCCAAGCATCAAAACTGTTGATACCCTGTTTTTCTAATGCCTGCGGACGGAGATACTTGAACAGAAGATACAACTCCGTCAGGCTATTGGAAATGGTCGTTCCCGAAAGGAAAGTCGCTCCTAAGTCCTTGCCCGACCGCTCCTGTATGGTGCGTATGGCAAAGAGCATATTGAGGGCTCTCTGTGAGCCGTCGGGATTGCCCAAGCCCGACACACGGTCGTGACGGGTGTTGAACATCAGGTTCTTGAATTGGTGGCTTTCATCGACAAAGAGGTGGTCAATACCCATCATCTTGAAGTCCACGGTATCGTCTTTTCTTTCGGCGATGCTGTCCTGTATGTTCTGCAGCTTCGCTTCAAGCGTCTGCTTGCGTTTCTCCAAACCTTTGAGCATTCCACGGGAAATCTCCGCTCCCTGCATACGCAGGACTTCGAGGTTTTCCTCCACGGAGTCCATCTCCTTCTGCAGGATAGCCTCCTGTATCTCCAAGGCCTGCGGTATCATGCCGAATTGCTCATGCGTGAGGATGATGCAGTCCCAGTCGTTGTTCTTGATATCGTTGAAGATGCGCTGGCGGTTCTGCTTATTAAAATCGTTCTTACCTGGATAGAGTACCTTAGCATTAGGATAAGCTTTCCTAAAGGTATCGGCAATGTCGAATACGTTTGCCTTCAGACCGATAATCATCGGCTTGTTGGCCAGTCCCAATCGCTTCATCTCGTAGGCTGCCGTACACATGATGAGAGTCTTGCCTGCTCCCACCTCGTGGTCGCAGATACCTCCGCCGTTGGTTTTGAGCATCCATACGGCATCTTTCTGACTCTTGTACAGATCGGCAATACCCAATCTTTTTAGGTCAAGATCGGGAAAAGTCTGATGCGTACCGTCAAAGTTGGGGCGCACAAAACAGTTGAAAAGGCGGTTGTAACGGTCGGAGAGTTGCTGCTTGAACGTATCGGGTGTCTGTCCGAGCCAATCGACAAAGCCCTGCCTGATTTCCTCAATCTTGGCATTTGCCATCTGTATGGCGTGTCCGTCACGTACCTTGACGGTCTTAATTTCTCCCGTAACCTTATCCGCCACCTCCTTACTCTTGTTGATGTCGGGAATGGTATTGTGCAGGGCGTGCTTCAGGAGATTGATGCCGTCATAGCGACGAAACTCGCCTTGTACTGCATACTTGTGCCAGATGTTGGCATTCTTGCGGTCGCATGAAATGGAATACTCATCCATATTGGAGTGATACGACACGCCTATCTCCGTTCCGAAGAACTCAGAGGCGAACCTGCCATAGACCTTGGCAGGTATCCATCGCTCACCGAGGTTGAAGTCAAGTTCGGCAAAGGGAATGGGCGTAGGTGTGGCTGCACGTAGGGCGGCAAGGCTTAGCTTGGCTTCCTCGTGTCCGGGGTGGTCCAAGAGCCACGACTCGATACGTTCCGCCTTTTCAATCACGTTACCCGAAATGAACTTGTCCGCCACCTCATAACCGCCCTCTTCGGGATTGTAGAAGATGCGTCCCTCCAGAGCTGAAATGATGTCGCTCTCTTCCATATCGGGTAGCAGGGAACTCATATAGTCGAGTTCCACCGAGCCATACTTGTTGAGCGATGCACCGAGTGCTTCCATCGGGTCAGCTGCGACGGTCAGTTCGGTGGTGGCGAATGCCGTGGGATGGTCAAAGATGTCCGCCTTGATATATTTACCGTTCTCGGAACGTTCCAAGAACAGTATCTCCATGCCCGTGGCGTCCATCTTGATGATGTCGGTATTCGTCTTCTGGTTAAAATAGCCCCAGCGTAGGACATAGCCGTCATAAAGTCGGTTGAGTTTCTCGCGTTCTTCCTTGTCCTCTGCTTGGTTGTTCGCTTCATAGTCATACAGTCTGTGATAACTATCCCTGATGTCGATATATGCCTTGAGCCGTGAGAGTTGTGAATAAGGCAAGTCCATCGGATTGAAGGTGGGATGCCGCTTCAAATCAGAAAGAAAACCGACCTGCCCCTTCTGCACGACAATGGAGCCGTCCCTCAAATGCGAATCGGGCGATGAGAGAAAGGGACGGGGTGAGGAATCAAACTCCTTTTTCACCTCCGCTATCGGTTGTGGTTTTCGCTCTTCGGCTTCATTCATGAAGTCAAAGAGAGATGGCTCACGATATGAGGGGGAGATGATCTTCTTATTGCCCTTTCCTCTGGTTTTACGCCCTGGAGTGACTGTAGGTTGTTTTTCGCTCTCCTTTCCTGCTTTGTTTTCCGGTTGCTTTTGAGCTGTCTGCACCTGCGATTTTGGAGCTTCTTTAATCTCGCTGTTCACGCGCGTTACTTCCTGCGTCCAGAGATTGTATTCCTCCGGAGCGAACAGTGAAGGCTGCTCCGTTTCCTGTCGCTCGTCCATGCCGTTCATCACCGGATGATGGTCATCGTCGAAATAGACCATCTGGCCGTTCATCTCCCGTGGAGACTCCACATCGGTACGGATTTCCTTCACATCCTGCTCATACTGACGGTGAAGAGTCAATGTAGGCACGCCTTCAGGAGCAGGCTCATAGGAAATGTGGTCGATAGCCTGCACGATTTGCCTATTAGCCTTTTCCCTGACTTGCTCCCCAGCCTTTTCTACTTGAACTTCCTCCTTGTCCTCTTCCGTGGAGAGCTTCTCCTCCATTGGCTGAGCCAGAACTGTCGGCTCGGCTTTTTTCTTGATTTCCTCAATAATCGGCTCCTTGGTGTATTGTCCTTGGACAATCTCCTCCAGTTCTGCAATCTCGTGCAGTTTCTTGGGGCTAAAATATAAGTCTCGCTCAATGCCTAACCCATGTATCTTGACTTCCTCCATTTCGTCAAGCGACATATTGCCCAGTTCCCAACCATAGCCCATCGTGACAGCACCGAAACCGATGCGGGTCTTCGGGTCGTACTCCAAGAGGTAGGCCGTATATGCCCCCATCGGGAAGAAATAGCGTGCGTAGGCTATTTTATCGCCAATGAGTTCCTTCTCCGTGCTGTATAGTTTGGGCAATTGTTTCCTGATGCTGTCGGGCATGAGATTATAGGCGTTATCCGCCTCCTTGTCCGTTTTTGGCTCCTCGTTGGGCAAATCAACCGTTATACCCAACTTCTGCAGTTGTTTCTCCACTTCTTTCTGTCGTTCCTCTTCCGTCATCGGTATGCCAGTTTCATAGAGCTTTCGGTCAAAGCGTTGCTCAAATTCCAAGGAGAGTTGTGTTCTGATACTCTCCGCCATATCATCAATGCTGCCATCGAAGCGATACTCCCATGCAGGTTTGCCGTATGGGTCCCTGCCCATCGTGCGTTCCGTGGCAATGGTGCGGTGGGCTATGTCCTTCCATTCACCATCAAAGAGCGAGTTGTGCTTGAATACGACAGAGGAACCTTCGGCTATGGGAACAGACACAGAAGCTACGAACTGCTGTTCGATGCCCTCGCCGATGGTCTTGCCCGACTGCTTTTGCAGGACGATGAGGTCGCTGCCGACTTCCGTTCCTGCATTCTCAGAGAACATACCCGACGGCAGGCGGAGAGCGGAGATAAGCCGGCTGTTCTGCATCAGATAACGGCGGATGGCTTCGTTCTTCGGGCTGTCCAGCACACCCTGCGAGGTGATGAATGCCATCAGCCCACCTTCCTTGATGCAGTCCAGACCTTTCACGAAGAAGTAATTGTGGATGGCACGTGTGGACTCGCGCTTTAGTGTATCCTTACCTCTACTGTACTCTCGGTCATAGACCATGAAATCACCGAAAGGAATGTTACTTGTAATAAGGTCGTATTTGTCTTTGTTTTCTAACTCCCCAATAGCTTCAAAAGGCTCGTTTCGGACGAAGATATTGCCTTTGCCATACGGGTGCAGGGCTTGTGAGATGCGGGCAGTAAGCAGGTCTTTTTCCATTGCATCTACAACTCCCGCTTGCCTTGCAAAGGTCTCAGCAAATACTCCCATGCCAGCCGAAGGATCCAAACATCGACGTATGGGTACATTTACAGAAGTGAGAGCATCGGCAATGGCGGTGACAATACGGGTATCAGTATAGAAGGAGGTCAGTACGCTTGCCTTGATGCTCTCCCAATACCGCTTGGCGGTGTTGGCATCGACGGCATCACGGTAAATCATCTGCTTGAGCCTTTGGGTAGGCTCGAAGAGGTGTTGCTCCGACTTGCTCCAATAACGAATGTCGTCGGGGTTGTCCGTGCGGTTAAGCACGCATTTCAAGCCACCGAAGCCCTGATAGTCGCGCAATATGCCTTTCTCTGCTTCGGTGGCTTCACGGCGTTCTTTTTCCAGGCGCAAGACCACACGGATGGCTTCCGTGTTGGCTTGCAGGACTTCTTTCTTATTGTATGCCATAGTGTTTTCTTTTAATAAAGTGGAGGTAAAAAGGTCGGCAGGTAATACTTATATCTCCCGATCTATATCTGTTCCTCTCTGTTTCTGTCGGGATTATCTCCCTCGTTGTTTTCCTTTCTTATTTTCAAATACAAAGGATGTGGTATATTCTTCATTCAGCACCAGACGGGCGTTGAACTTCTTACCGGCCTTGCTGGTCAAGCCATTGAGGACGGGTGTTCGTCCTGTGGTTATCAAGTCCCGGATATTGTCCTCTGTAAGTAGCGTGCCACAGATCTCACGGAAGACGTGGAAGTCGCAACCCTCGTTCCGACATTTTGCTACCTTAGCATAAATACCCACACTCTGCTGTCCGCACTTGGGACAGCGGTAGGTGGGATAGGACTTTTGTACCTGTGGGGAAAGGGCAAGGAGCTCTTCGCAGATGGTGCCAACGTATGAGTTAATGCCTTTCGCAAACTTCTCTGCCGGCATCTGACCTGCCTCGATAGCGGCAAGAGCCAGTTCCCAGCTACCTGTCATCTCCGCATTGGCAATCTTCTTGTCCTTGACAATCTCATAGACCGCCAAGCCTTTCTCTGTCGGGATGATGGATTTCCTGTCCCTGCGGATATAATCACGGAGGATGAGCGTTTCGATGATATTGGCTCTTGTAGCAGGTGTGCCAATACCGCATTCCGCCATTGCCTTCTTGCTTTCTGCATCCTCCACTTCCTTGCCTGCGTTCTCCATAGCGGAGAGCAGGGTGGCTTCGGTATAGAGCGGTTTCGGCTTGGTCTTATGCTCGGTAATCTCTGCATTGAGAAGTGACAGGACTTCACCTTCCGTTAAGCTGGGCAGGGCGGATAAGGTCTGTTCCTCGTTTTCCTTTCCATTTTCATTTTGAGTGTCAGCGCCTTGCTGCACGTCTTTCCAACCCAAAGAGATTTGTCGGCACGCCTTCCAAGTAAAGGTATTGGTGCCGTCCGTGAACTTCACCTGCATACGTTCTTCCTCTGAGTCGGGAGAGAAAGCCTCTAAAAAGCGAGTTACTATCATTTGATAGATGGTCGCCTCGTCCACCGACAAGCCCGAAGGGGTTTCTCCTGTGGGGATAATAGCGTGGTGGTCGGTAACTTTTGCATTGTCCACAGAATGGCGGTTAAGCGGATTGGATAGCGCCTTGTCTATCTTGCGAAGCAGGACGGGTACTTCCTCAAAGACATCCTCACTGATGTATCGGCTGCCTGTGCGGGGATAGGTCGTGATTTTCTTCTCATAGAGGCTCTGGGCAATCGAGAGGGTCTTGTCTGCTGAAAAGCCGTGGCGTCTGTTGGCTTCTTTCTGCAAGGCAGTAAGGTCGTACAAGAGTGGTGGTACGGTATGTCCCACCTGTTTTGCGACCGACTCTACTTTAAGCCGGCTCTGACTGCGGAGCGCAGCGAGAGCTGTCTGTGCCGATGCTTTATCCTCATAGTCTTCACAGCCAACGGCTTTCAGCGACATGCCCTCTTTCTCCGTGAAAGCAGAAAGTTTCCAATAGGGTGCGGAAGAAAAATCACGGTTCTCTATGTACCGACGGCAGACCATAGCAAGGGTTGGGGTCTGTACCCGTCCCAAGGAATAGCCGCCTTTGCGAGCAATGGACAGCGCACGACTTGCATTGATACCCACGAGCCAGTCGGCTTCGCTTCTTGCCTTGGCGGAATGATAGAGGTTGTCGTAATGGCTTCCGGCCTTGAGATTAGAAAGCCCCTCACGGATAGCTCTGTCCGTGAGTGAAGAAATCCAAAGGCGGTCGAAGGGTTTTCGGCAATTGAGATAGGAATAGATGTATCTGAAGATAAGCTCACCCTCCCGACCTGCATCGGTAGCAACGATGATGCGGTCAACCTTGTCAAAGCAGGATCGTATCACCTTGAGCTGCTTGAGTGCTGCTGGGTCGGATATATAGTCCTTATCCTTACGTACTTGTCGTACCACTAACTGAAAAGGATTGGGACGGATGGGTAGATCTTCAGCTTTGTAGGCAGAAAAACCATAGGTTTCGGGCATGGCAAGGGCGATGAGGTGTCCCATTGCCCAAGTAACGAGGTAACCGTTGCCCTCCATGTATCCGTCCTGCTTACTATCTGCCCCAACAATGCGGGCAATATCTCTGGCTACCGAGGGCTTCTCGGCAATAATACAAGTTGTCATAGTGATAAATGGTTTTAAGGTTACATTCTACGTCCACGGGATTTCTTCTGTTTGTTTTCGTCCTGCTTTTGCTTCTGCTCGGCAGTAGGCTGTGTCTGTCCCGTTTTGAGTGGTTCTTTCACGTTCTTGGTGGCTTCATTCGTCTTACCGTGGTTATTCACGGCTACCTGTGTTTTGTGTTCTTCGGCTACGGCAACCACCTTTTCTTTGCCGGTTTCCTGCTTCTTGTCAGGATTCCACTTGTAAAAACGTGGGCGGTTCTGTTCCTTGTCCATGCGAACGTATGCATTGAAAGGCTGCCCCTGTTTGTCCACCATATTCTTTAGATATAGTGTACGACCGCTATCCAAAGCTTCACGCTGTTTTTCTGAGAGTTCCAGTCCGCAGAGTTTATGCGGGACGCCTTGTTGCTGTGTCTGCTGCTGCCGTTCCTTGAATCCACGGTTGTCACCAAAGATAAATTCAATGCCTTTCTTCTCTGCATTGACCTGCAGGGTGGCATTGAAGGATTTGCCACTCTTGGCAGTCATACCTTCCACTTTCACGGCTTTGCCTTCCACAAGGTCTTTATACTGAGCATCAGAAAGTGTCACGCCCTTGATTTCCTTGGGAATGTTTACCCGATCTGCACGCAGGGCGATGATTTCATTCGTCTGCGGGTCAATAGAAACGTATGCAGAGAAAGGCTTTCCGTTCTTGGGTGTCACCTCGATGGTCTTGCCGAGATTACCGGTAGTGAGGAGTTGCTCCTTTTCTTCGGGAGAGAACTTGTAGCCCATATAGGGAAAATCGAGTTGTGGCTCCTTGCGTAAAGGATGGATAGCCAAACCGATGTTGCCGTTGTCATCCGTGCGGAATGCAAGGCGTGCATCAGTATAAATGGTGGTATCACCCATCGGGATGGCAATCGTAATGAGGTTGCTCTTCTGCCAAGAAAGCATTTTTTCCATTTCTCCACTCTGCTCCAATCGCTCACGGGTAAGACCGAGATTGTCGAGTTGCTTCCAGTCCACCTTTTCAGGATCGATGGCGGTGGCATTCTTCTGTTTGGGCAAATAATCCTCAAAGGAAACACCCATCTCTGCCAGTTGCTGTTTGCTTTCTGGCTTCTCTCGGTTTTGTAGCATAGTGCGCAGGTTGCCCACGCCCTGTTCCACATTGTCTGCCACGACCTTGTACAACCCGAAATGAGTCGGGTTATTGAACTGTTTGAGGAAGTTGGTCATGAAGTTCTTCAGAAGTCCGTCCTTGTTGTTGAACTTCAAGAACGCTGCCTGATTGGCAGCGGTAGCCTCTGTGGTCTTGAGGTTTCCCTTGTCGTCAATACCCGATACAACAGAAAGTATGCCCGCTTCCTGTTCATTTTTTACTTCCGTGCGGTCTTCCAAGACCAGCACATAGTTGTCATTGTTGTTTGATTCCATTGCTTGATAATTTTAATGATGAATACTGTTATCAAGCGGCTAAATTATAGGTATATGAAGAGATTGGAAAACTTTTGGGAAAAGCGGGAAATACAGGGAAAAAACAAGAAACCATTATCCGAATCTGTATGGAAAACGGATAATGGCATGTTATAAATAAATATGAACGTTTCCGGTAGAGGAACTTATTTATTTATTTCCTCCTTTTTCGAATATTCTTTTTCTATCAATAAATTGATGAGAAATTTCTGCAAGTCTTGGTCAGTGGGTACATTGAGTTTCTTGCGGATGTGGTTACGCGTCACGTCGACGTTGTTTTCGGTTTTGTCGAGTAGTAGGCCGATTTCGCTCCGCTTCTTTCCCGCGAGAATGAGGCGGCACACATCCGTTTCTGATTTAGTCAGACAGGGAAAGTGGTGTCCCAGATCGCAGTCATCCATCAAGTGTTTTTTCAGATGCAGGCGCACGGCGTTGACGAGGTTCCGTTGCGATTTCGGCTTGAGCATGGAAAACAGGCAGTCGGTGTCCTCGGGCGATGGGTGGTCGTTGCTGCTCATGCGCAGGTAGGCCTCTATTTCCCGTTTATTCAGTCTGACGGCGCGCATCAGTGTCGTCTCACGGTGATGCAAATCGGTATTCTCTTTCGACACGCTCATCACATTGTGTCGCAGCAGTTCGCCCATCGCACAGAGGAAAAACTGCACGAAGAGGAAGAAACCGAACAGGCGCCAAAGCGAAGGCTCTTGAAGATAGGCTGCCACACAACCGTAGCTAACCACACTGATAGCAGAGACGATAAAGGGAGTGAGCCGGACAAAGCTCAACACAAGGAAGAAGATCGCCAGCAGGGATGTTATCTGATTGATAAGGATGAGCTGCAGAAAATGGTCGGGGCGCACCGTAGCGAAATAAAAGAAGCGCACGGCGATGGTACACTGTGCCACGAGCGCCACGAGTGAAAAAGCCTTGGAAAGCGTCAGCCACCGCGTGAGGTAGAGCGACAGCGAAAGGAGGCACATCGCCAGATGGATGCCGCTCATCGTCTGGGGCAACGCTTCCTGCGAACCTCCAAGCCCCATGAACTGCAAGGAGATGACGGTAACAACGAGTACAGAGTGGAGCAAATACACGATGACGCGGTGCCGCTCAATGGTGTTTGTAGTGCGCGACCGTAGGAATGCCGATACCTTTTCTGTGAGAAAATGAATGATCATTGTTGCCGTTTTTACTTTTTATAACGACTGCAAAGATACGTTTTTATTTTCTCTTTACCAAGCTTTTTATTAAGTGTTTTTAAGGGGTAATTAAGGTTTTTAAGGGTGTAATGAAAACTTTTAAATGGTCTTTCTGCTAAGAAACTCTGATTTATAACATTCTGTTTGTTATTTTTGTATAGTCTTTTGCTGTTCTCGCAGAAATATTCCTTGCAGAACAGCCAAGAAATGAACTGTCCAGCATACGAAATTCAGCAGAAAGGAATGCGAAATGAGAAAATGAGAACGTAAACATAGAAATATATTTAATTCATAATTAGCAAAAAGAGTTATTCATAAAGAGAATGAGATTATGGCAAATGAAAAACAACAGGCATCATTCAGAGAATCAGGCTCAGCACCTGCCTCTTCGTCCTGATACTGGTGGCACGGCAGGGATAGAAAACAGCTCAACAGAGCAGTCGTTGCTACTACCTGCGGGATATACTTTAGGGGGAGGAAGGACAAGAAACCTGTTATGTCTATGAAGCTGTAAAACTGAATATATATCGGAAATGAAACATTTTATCACATTACTGTTTGTCATTACACTCTCCGCAGGAGAAATGTATGCCGCCACTCCGGCAGACTCCATCCGCAAAGAGATGAAGCACCTCAAAGGAGAAAAACTTTTGCAGGCCTACCATAATCTTTGCCGGTTGGCAGCTGCCGAAGATAATATGGGCTATGAATTACGCTGCATCCGTGAATATCTTGTCGAATCCTTACGCCAAAAAGACAAGGAGGCGGAAGCCCAGGCGCGCGTCACCCTGTTGTATTGCTATTACAACTACGAGATGACCGACAGCATCAGCTACTATTTGCCCGAAGTCCTCAGTGCCATGAAAAAGAACGGCACATGGGATTATTACTACAATGCGTGGAACGTGCTCATCGAGAGTTACCTCTATGAAGACAAGGTGCAGACCGCATTGTTTGAAGCGCAAAAGATGTATGCCGACGCGCGAAAAAGAAAGAGCAACTATGGATTAGGCACTTCCACCTACGGCATGGCATGTATCTATCAGACAATGGGACGCTTCCGCGAAGCCGAGAAGACCATCGAGGAGAGCATCGCCGCCCTTTCCAAGGCCGATGAAATCTCACAATTACTCTCTGCCTACAACGTCTTGGGTGAAACGCTCGACGGACTGCGGAAATATGAAAAGCTAAGGGCGAAATGCTCAGAATGGAAAGCGGTCATCGACAAATACAAGAACGAAGCCTTGCGAAAAGGCTACACCCCCTCGCTCAACGGACGCTATCTCTACTGCACGCTGGCAACTGCCGTCGCTGAATTGGAAACAGGCCATTACGACCGTGCCAAGGGATTGCTGCAGCTCGCCGATAAATATGCCGAGGGACGCAAAGCCGTCGCCCGATTCAAGCTCCTTCAAGTGAAAGCCCGCTACTATGCAGCTACAAAACAGTACGACCGGGCTATTGCCTGCAACAACGAGAACATGGACATCATGACTGCCGCCGGCGACTCCGTCAGCTTGCTCACCGTGCAGATGCAGCAAGCCGACCTCTACACGCAGGCCGGACGATACAAGGAAGCCGCAGAATTGTACAGCCTCGTCATCCCACACAAAGACAAGCTGCGCAACACCGAACTTGCCAAGCAGCTCGACGAATTGCGCACCATCTTCGAGGTTGACAAGCTCACACTCCGGAACGAGGTCATCACAACACGGCTCTATCTCTCACTCATCATCGTGGCATTGCTGCTTGCCACCGTCGTACTTTACATCATCTACACCCGCCGCTTGCGCCGCAAAAACAGGGCGTTGTACGACTCCATTCTATTATACCGCAAGGCAGAAAGCGACATGGAGACCGCCGCAAGGCTCGTTCCCGAGGAAGAACTCGACCGTGAGGGGAAAATCTACCGCCGGTTGTGCGAGCTGATGCAGAAAGAGAAAGTCTATAAAGACACGGAGTTGAACCGCGACATTCTCTCAAAGCGGATTGGAACAAATGCCGTCTATATCACCAATGCCGTGCGCAAGTATGCCGACGGAGCCACAATCAACGAATTTATCAACGGCTACCGGCTGCGGCACGCGGCATCGCTGCTCACCAACAATCCCGACTTGAACATCAACGAGGTGGAATATAGGTCAGGATTCAATTCCCGAGCCACATTTAACCGTTGTTTTCTGGCTTTCTTCGGGATGTCGCCTTCAGAATACAAAGCCGTTTCCAAAGAAAAAAAGAAAACGCAAAAGGGCTCATCCGATGAGAAGGCATAGGTGTTCCGGACATCTATAATCCGCCGTTTCCTTGTGAATTACAAATATGATACAAGTTTTTGCAAATATGAAACGCCCTGTTGGTCTTCGTGGAATAATTTTGCAACAGAATCAACAAACAGCAAAGATGAAGAAGACCTGTTGGGTATATATCTTAAGAAATAAAACCGGAGAAATAACCATCGGCTTTTCAGTCGATATGGATGAAAAGTTCACCGAAATCTCCACACGAAAGGAAAAACTGTATTATCTCCGTCCGTTTGAAGAACCGTTCGACGGCTTGGCGCACAAGCATCTTTTGGATTCCCTTTCCCAAGATACGATCAACCTTCTCGTACAACGTAATCGGGAACGGACAGAAATATACAAGGAAGTCTTCCGGAAAACGCAGTTACTACACCTTCCCCAAAATAACCAAAAGAATATCTAATTTTTAATTCCAATTTATATGAAAACAACAAACATCATTCAGAGGCTCGGCCTCTTCCTGCTTGTCCTCGTGCTCGCCGTACCGGCGTTGGCACAGAAAGAGCGGGGGGGGGGGAGCACTTTCAGCATCGGCTCGGCAGCCGACTGGAAAACGTTCTGCGACCGCGTCAATGGCGGTGAGACCACGCTCAATGCCAAGCTGACGGCGAACATTGAGCTCAACGCCGACATCGACTTCGGTCAGGAAATTGTCATGGTGGGCAATCAAAACCATCTTTACTCCGGTACCTTCGACGGGCAGGGGCATACGCTCACGATCAACTGGAATACCGGCACAAGTGTTCGGGTATCACCATTCCAAAATGTGAAGAACACCACCATCAAAAACCTGCACGTCAAAGGGGAAATTAAGTCTAAAGCAGATGGTCTTACCGGATTGATTAATGACGTGTATGGCACTACTACCATTTCGGGCTGCATCATTGAGGTGAATCTCAAGGCAAAAACTATTTTAGCGGGCATGGTTCGTTTGGCAATCGGTAATGCCAAGCTTACCATTACCGACTGCATCGTCAAGGGCGACTTCACTGTCACGAAAAAGGGAGGAAAAATTAGCGGATTTGTATGTCGTCAGTATGGCAACTGTACCTTGACCAACTGCCTCTACCTCGGCACGAACAACGCCAACAACAACGAAAACTACACCTTTGCCGGGGACAACACCGAAGTCAACAACTGCTACTACCTCAACCCCTGCGGCAATGCGCAGGGCACGCCGATAACCAAGGAGCAGCTCAGAAGCGGCGAGGTGGCGCATCTGCTGCAGAACGGCAGAGGCAAAACCGTGTGGGGACAGGTGCTCGGCACGGACACCATTCCTCAGCTCACCGCCGAGGCTGCGAAGCACGTGTACGAGGTGAAGTTCACCCTCAACAATGAGGTGAAGGCCACACGCTATGCCAACAAGGACGGCAAAGTAATCCTGCCCACGACGAAAGACATTGTGGGCGAGAGCTACAACCCCCACCATTATTACGCCCTCACTTTCGGCGGTGGCTTCTCGGCTTCAACCACCATAACAGAAGACAGGCAGGTGGCAGTAACTCTTGACCATAAGGAATACTACGAAATAAAAAACAAAGACGATTGGAAAGCGTTTTGCGACATTGTGGAAAGCGGTCAGACTTCCGTCGACGCCAAGCTGACGCAGGACGTGGACCTCGGCGAGGAGATCGTGATGGCAGGAACAGCCGACCCCTCTTACTATAACTTTTTCTATTACACCGGCACGTTCGACGGACAGGGACATACGCTGAAGTTCAACTGGAATGCGGGCAAAGATGACCGAATCGCCCCCTTCAAGTATGTGAAGGACGCCACGATCAAGAACCTGCGCACCCAAGGGAAGATCACGAAGAAGGGTTACGGCTTGTCCGGAATGGTTTATATAGCCTTGGGCACCACCACCATCACGGGCTGCATCAGCGACGTGGACATCACGGGGGGGGACGGTGGTTGGAATGATTCCCAAGCCGCGGGCATGGTTCAAGATGTAGCCGACGGTGCCTCGGTTACCATCACCGACTGCCTCGTCAAAGGCAGCATCACCGACAATGCGGATGAAGACTATAGAGCGATGGCCGGCTTTGTCTTTTCTAATAGTGGCACCTACACGCTGACTCGCTGCCTCTACGTCGGCAAGAACAACGCCCCCAACGACAGCTACACCTTCGGCACGGAACACGGCATCAGCGCCACCTTCACCGACTGCTACTACCTCAACCCCTGCGGCAAAGCGCAGGGCGATAAGATCACCGAGGCGCAGCTGAAGAACGGCTATGTAGCCCACAAGCTGCAGGGCGACCGCACCGACAACGTCTGGGGACAGACGCTCGGCACGGACCTTGAGCCGCTGCCCACCACCGACGCCACGAAACGGGTGTACGAGGTAAAGTTCACCTACAACGGCGAGGTGAAGGCAACGCGCTATGCCACCAACGGGCAGAGCATCCACGGCGGTCTGCCCACGGCGCAGGACCTCTTAGGCACGGGCTACAACCCTCATCATTATTATGCCATCGCCTTTGCCGACGGCTTCAACGCCTCCACCACCGTTAATGCCGACCGCAAGGTGGACATCACACTCGCCGAAAAAGACTGCTACGAAATCGCGTCGAAGGCTGACTGGAAAACGTTCTGCGACCTCGTAAACAGCGGACAGAACGCCATTGACGCCAAGATGACCGCCGACGTCGACCTCGGCGAGGACATCATGATGCTGGGCTATGACAAAAGCTACTCCGGCACGTTCGACGGCAACGGACATACGCTGAAGATCAACTGGAATAGCGGCGATAGAACTTGGATAGCCCCTTTCCAAACTGTGTACGGCGCCACTATCAAGAACCTGCGCACCGAAGGAGAGATCAATTCGAGCACGCACTTCTTGTCAGGATTGGTTCATGAGGTCTATGGCACCACCAACATCTCGGGCTGCATCAGCAACGTGAATATCACAAGTAGCTATACTGGTCAAGGATGCGACGCGGCGGGCTTGATTGAATGCGTAAGAAAAGATGCCAATGTTACCATCACCGACTGCGTCGTCAAGGGCAAGTTCTACGCCACGACGGAGAGCGGCAAGAAATGTATGAGTGGATTTGTATATAACCAGTATGGAAAATGCACCATAACCAACTGTCTCTACGCCGGCACGAACAACACCACCACCGGTAGCAATACCTTCGCCGAAAAAGCCACCGTCACGAACTGCTACTACCTCAACCCCTGCGGCAAAGCGCAGGGCGAGCCGGTCACCAAGGAGCAACTCAAGAACGGCTATGTGGCTCATAAGTTGCAGGGCATGCGCGAGGAAACCGTGTGGGGACAGGTGCTCGGAACGGACACCATTCCGCAGCCCACCGCCGACGCGGCGAAGCGGGTTCGCAAGGTGGACTTCACCTACAAGAACGATGTTAAAGCCACGCGCTACGCCAACGACGGCAAGAGTATCCACGGCGGCATGCCCACCTTTACCGCAAAGGACCTCTTGGGCACGGGCTACAACCCTCATCATTATTATGCCATCGCCTTTGAGGGCGGCTTCAATGCCTCCACTCCCGTTAATGCCGACCGCAAGGTGGACATCACACTCGCCGAAAAGGACTGCTACGAAATCGCATCAAAGGAGAACTGGAAAGAGTTCTGCGTCCTCGTCAACGGCGGACAGACCAAGCTCAACGCCAAGATGACGGCGAATGTCGATCTCGGTTCGGACATCACGATGGTGGGTACTAACAGTCATAACTACTCCGGCACATTTGATGGACAGAACCATACGCTGAAGCTCAACTGGGATAGCGGTTCAAACGGGTACATAGCTCCCTTCAGCGTTGTGGAAGGCGCCACCATCCGAAACCTGCGCACCGAAGGGAATATCAAGTCGAGCTATAGTCATTTGTCAGGATTGATACTTACTGTCTTTGGCAAGACCACCATCACAAACTGCGTCAGCGATGTAAACATCACGAGCAGCAAAAAAAGTGGTTCATGCGCCATAGCGGGCATGGCTCTATCTATAAAATACGGTGCCGTTGTTACCTTCACCGACTGCATCGTCAAGGGAAAGTACAACACCACGCTCAAAGAAGGTTCTATATTCGTGAGCGGGTTCGTAACTGATCATAGCGGCACCAGCACCTTTAACAACTGCATCTACCTCGGAGATAACGTCCCCGGCGGCGGCTATACCTTTGCGGCGTACACTTACTTAGGCCCCACCCTCAACAACTGCTACTACCTCAACGCCTGCGGCAAAGCGCAGGGCGATAAGATCACCGAGGCGCAGCTGAAGAACGGCGAGGCGACGAAGCTGTTGCAGGGCGACCGCACCGACGCCTGCCACTGGGCGCAGACGCTGGGCGACGAGCCAAGCCCCTACTTCGACATCGACAAGAGCAAGACGAACTACGTGTACTACGACGCGGCAAAGAAAGGCTGGGTGTGCGACGACTTCCGCCTCACCGACGGACAGCCGTTGCCCATCGGGCTCGACTTCACTGCCGCCACCGTTACCTACGAGCGCAACTTCAATGGCGCGCAGAAAGCCACGCTGTGTCTGCCTTACGACTTGTATGCTCAGGGCTTCAAGGCCTACACCCTCTCGGGCGGCAACAAAAACGAAGTCCATTTCAAGGAAACGAAAGATAAGCTCACGGCATACACACCGTATTACATCACTGCCGACGGCACGCCACTGCTCGGTGGCACGAACATCGAGGTGAAAGCCTACACCGGAGCTAATCTGACGACCAGCGCCAATGGCTACTCTATCAAGGGCACGGTGGTAAGCATGGACAACGCTACGGCTGCCGCAGCCAACGCCTACATCCTGCAGGACGATGGTATGTTCCACAAGGTAACGACGGAGTATCCCGAAGCCACCGTTCCTGCTTATCGCGCCTATATCACTTGTCCGAAGACGTTAGGCGCCAAGCAGTTCTCTGTCATCCTCGACGGCGAGACCACCGGCATCGGCGACGTGACGAACGAAGCGAACGACGGGAAGAACGGTCCGGTATATGACCTGCAGGGCCGTCGCGTGGCCGACCGCTTAGACGACGCACGCCACCGGCTGCCCGCAGGCGTTTATATCGTCGGAGGACGGAAGGTCATCGTGAAATAATGTCTCTCTTCTTATCGGGGGGAGCGTCCACCAAGAAGAGACGCGCTCCCCGATAGCACATAACTAATAAATTATAAACAAAAAATATGAAAAAGTATATTAAACCGACCATGAAGGCCAAGCCTCTTGAAATGGAAAACTGCATCCTCGCCGGCTCCACCAGCGTGGGCATCAGTGAAGACCCCGCCACGGGACCTGCACTGTCGAAAGGTAATAACTTCTTTGGCGACGACGATGAGGAGGAAGATGAGGGCTATGCTGCTCCGATTTGTCGCTCGAAATCGCTGTGGGATGATTAAATCCATTTTATCGAGGGCGTGGTGCATAACAGGTGCCACGCCCTTTTGATAATTAAAGAAAATGACGTACACATACAGACCGAAAGATGTTCTCTCGAACATATATCTTTCTATTCCCAATGCATGGTAACTATTCTCTGACACCTTTGCAAGGAACAGATGCTCGGAGACATCGGTTGGTAAATGGTCTACTCTTTGTTCAAATGGGCAAGAGCCGGGTCGGTCTTGATGCGTTCCTTCTCCGATTCCACAAGTGAGAGAATCTCTTGTTTGACACGTTTATAGTTGGCTTCGATGGTCTCTTTGAGATTGTCGGAGCCATCTTCGTTTGTAAAGTCTGCGATTATAGGGATTGGTTGGTAAGTTATCGTTTCTGCTGAAACTTTGGTAGAATCCACGACTATCTCTGCATGGAAAATTTTCTGGTCGATGCGTTCTTCGAAGTTGTCGGACACGGCACCCACGAACATACCTTGCGTGAGGTTGCTGATTTTCGATGCAGGTATAAGACTGTCCATCTGTGTAGAGATTGAAGTGGATTTATCGTTGCGGTTGATGGTCATCGATTGTCGTTGCTGAAGCACCTTGCCAAAACGTTCGGAGAGTGTTTTGGCAGTTTCGCCTACGACCTGACCACTAAATACATTACCCACCGTGTTCTGGATCACCTTACTTTCCTTGTCACCATAATCACGGGTAAGCTGTGAGAAGTCCTGAAAGCCCAAGCAGACAGCCACCTTGTTGCTTCGAGCTGTCGCTATGAGGTTATCCAATCCACGGAAGTAAATTGTCGGCAACTCGTCGATAATCACGGAGGATTTGAGTTGCTTCTTCTTGTTGATGAGTTTCACTATACGGCTGTTATACAGACCGAGAGCCGCCGAATAGATATTCTGGCGGTCGGGATTATTGCCCACGACAAGAACTTTCGGCTCATTAGGGTTATTGATGTCGAGCGAGAAATCATCGCCTGTCATCACCCAATAGAGAGCAGGCGAAATCATCCTTGAGAGCGGTATCTTCGCTGATGCAATCTGTCCCTGCAACTGATCTTGTGCTCCACCTTCCCAAGCGTCCATGAAAGGAGAAAGATAATTGGCAAGTTCATCGTAAGAAGTGAGTATCGGGAAAATCTGTGCATAGGGGCGGTTCAGGAACTCGATGGCATGGGGAAAGGTGCAATACTTCCCGTTCTCGTATATCTTCAGAAACCAGATGATGGCAGCCAGCAGAATGATTGGTGACTCCACAAAGAAATCACCCTGTTTCTGAATCCACGAGCGGTTAAGGTTGAGCATAATGGTGTAGGCACTTTCGTAAGCATCCGATATGTCCGTCATAAAGGCTGGATTGATGGGATTGCACCGATGTGACTTTCTCGGATCATCAAAGTTAATTACATAGAACTGCGGCTTTACCTTATAGGCATCCAAGTGATGAAGCAGGTGATTATAGGCAATCTCGGAAAGGTCGGGAAACTTGTAATCATAGATATACATGGCAAAGCCTTTCCGAATCTGTTGCTTGATATAGTTGTTCACAATGGCGTAGGATTTACCCGACCCCGGTGTACCAAGCACCATTGAGGCACGGAAGGGATTAACCACGTTAATCCAACCTTTGTTCCACTTCTTCTTATAGTAAAAACGTGTAGGGAGATTGACAGAGTATTCATTCTCCATCAATCGTGTTTCCTGCATGAAACTCTCGTTCTCCGTGTTGAATACATCGTCCATCAAGTTGTTTTTAAGCAATCGGCTCATCCACACGCCACCCATCAGCAGACAGATATAACCAACGGACAGCGTGAATATATAGAGGGAAGCTACCCCGATCTTGCCGATGGGCAATACCAACAGCCACCAGTTGAGAAAGAAGAATACAAAGCCTGAGAAAAGCACCGTCCAAATCTTTGGCCATGTGATTTTCTCTTCCTTCACGCCTTTTGTCCCCAAACAGGACAGTGCAAGGAATACCACACAAAAGAGTTTCGTCCAAAGTATGGACGAGAACAAGCCCGCCGTGCGTTGGAAATTCATCAGAATCTTGTCCACTATAGCTATTGTAAAGTGCCATGTATGGAAAGCCTCATAGCAGAACCAATAACAGTTAATCAAGAGGAATATCACCGATATACCCCGCATAAAGTCCATAACTTTACCCAATGCCCTTAAATCATCTTCTTGTGCCATTGCAGTTTTATTTAGAATATCGTTTGAATACGATTTGAAAAGTTTTTGAATATTATTTGAACAGTGTACTTAGCGCTTTCTGCGTTTAAGATTTACCTTATTTTGTCTGCGGAGTTTACGTTGCCAAGCCGCTTCTTTCCAATCATCGTTGCCCGTAGATGTGAAAGAGTCACCCACCATGTCCTCGATAAGTTCATCGATAAGGTTATCCCCTTCTTCTGCATTGGATTGTAAAGGCTGGACAGTTGCCGATTGTTCCAAACGGGCAGAAGGTCTGCCATACAGCGTTTCGTCCAAGAATGGGTTATGGGCAGGATTGGAGAAATAACCATTGAATATATTGGCGGCATATCCCTTGCCCAATCTGGAACCATTGAGTGCAACACCCTGCTCGTCATCAATAAAGGTAATGCCGTAAATTCTTCCATTATCATTCTTTCGGATTACCACACGCAAGCCTTGTTCCTCCAATCTGCTCCGCAGGTCTTTCTCTGTCTGGGGAGAGATACGCATTGTTTGTAACACCTTGTTCCTTATGGTTGGTATCAGTGGCTTGATGGTTTGCTTGGACTTTTGCATCCTGTTCTGTACGGCAGTATAGCCCACACCACGGCCGATGTCCGAGGCATGGATGGGTGTGCTTACTTTATTGCTCTTGTCATCTGTCGGAACATAGACCAGTCCGTCATATTTCTTTCCCCGAAACTCCGTCTTCACTTCTTCCACGGCAAGGTTATATTTACTCAGGATGGCATTCAGTTCGCCCAAGGAACAGAAACGATAATACTTCAGCACCATGCGGATAACGCTTGCCGTCTGCTCCTTGATGTTTCCTCTATCAATATCCACCTTGGGCGTTTCTGTTTCCACCTTACCGCTAACCTTTGAACTTGGAATGAGACCAAATTTTCTTTCCAAAGCATCGGTAATTTGCTTGCTCCGCCGTTTCTCGAAACGGTCGTTGATCTTTCGTCCCTCATCATCCACACGAAGTGACACAATGTGGATATGCTCACGGGCGATGTCGTTGTGCTTGAACACGATATAGGGTTGCTTGCCGTAGCCGAGTGCCTCCATATACTCCCTGGCTATCTGTGTGAGCCTTTCATCGGATAGTTTCTCGTCCGGGTGCGGATTGAGCGAACAGTGGAACACCGTTTTCTTGGTACGGCAGTTCTTCGGTATCAATGCCTCCATATCAGCAAGCACGTCCTCCATCGTATAACGTCCTTCCTTGCTCTGATACAATTCAGCGGCAAGAAGAATATTCGCTTCTCCTTTTTCCACCTTTTTGAAGTTGTAGCCGAGTGCTCCTCCGAGGTTCTCCGTTGCTGAAATCTTGGCAATCATTTCTTGCGGTAGTCTATGGTCAGACTGATAGCCTGCTCCTGTAAGGTGATAATTTGAGCCGACAAATTTTCTAATTTTTCAAGCATAATCTGTGCGGTTTTTACGCTGTGATAGCTGTTGATGGCACGCACGGCTTGGTTATACAGCACGCCAATCTTATGGATTTGCGCCGTCAGTTCTGAGAGCTTTCGGTAATATTCCACTGCGGATTTATCCACCGTAATCACCTTGAAACTCTCTCCAAGAATACGTCCACGCACGAAATCCGACTTTGTTTTTGCCCCCGAACGCTGAAACAAATCTATCGCCCGTTGCTGGTCTTTGGGGTTGGGCAACCGCACATGCCAGTTGTCCCAACGAGGCTTTTCTGCCTTTTTTCGTTCTAAACGATATTCTGTACCTTTATTCATATTCATTTGGTCTTCTAATTACGACTTTGGAGTAATTCATCCCCCTTCGGGGCAAGGGTCTTTGTGGTACAAATGGCGGTTTGTGTTACAAAGACACACCTTGCTGTATCAAGAGTTGATGCGATTGGATCATCCACCTTTCAGGGTATCCGCTTCGGGGAGGTCAGCTCCATGTTCTCTATCCGCCTGCAAAGTTACGGCGGATTTCCAAATATCTCATTATCAATGATATTCACTCTTTTTCCTTTCATTTCCCTATACTTCACAGGCATAGAAAAATCTATCGAAAAAGCTTTTATTTTGCAGACAGAACGAGCGGACAATCACTCGAACAAACGTTAAAAAGGACGATAAAAAGTTCGGAAAATAGATTGTTCGATTTCTCGATAGTTCGACATTTCGAGATGTAGATTTCTCGAACTCTCGACAAACCGAATGGTTGATAGAACAAATGATTGATAAATCAAATGACCGACAGATCGGCAAGACAAACGATAAAACAAACTGTCGATGGTTCTATCGGACAATCAAACGTTCAAACGGCATATCGCCCAAAAGACAGTTCAACAAATAAAAATATCTATCGCAATGGAACAGACAAATACATCGCCCATCTTTCTGGGCTTTTCCTCCCAGAAGGGAGGTGTCGGAAAAAGCACGCTGGCAGAAATCGTCAGCAGCATCCTCTATTATGAGAAAGGCATCGAACTCTTCATCGTGGATTGCGACCTTTCGCAGGACTCTTTTTATAAGCTCCGCCAAAGGGAAAAGACTTTTGTCGAGGGCGATCCCTTGGTTTCCCAGCAGATGAACAACTATTTTTCAACATTGGGACGTGTTTCCTACCGTGTTCTTAAGGCCGACCCGAAGAGTGCCATAGCCAAGGCTGAAGAACATATCCGCAAAAATTCCAAGAAACGCTTCGAACTGGTGGTCTTCGACTTTCCCGGGCATGCGGGGACGAGTGATCTGCTGGAACTCTCACTAGAAATGGACTATATCCTTTCCCCCATCGAGGCCGACGTACAGTCAATGGTTTCCTGCCTTGCCTATGCCAAGACCATGCAGGACTTGGGGGTGTCGATGACCGGGGCGCGTATCAAGGATGTCATGCTCCTTTGGAACAAGGTGGACAGACGGGTGAAGAGCACGCTGATAGAGAAATACAGCGAATACATCAGGAACGAGGGCTATACGCTGTTTGACGAACACGTCTATGCCGCCCACCGTTTCTGTCACGAGTTGGAACAATACGGCTTTCGTGGGGCATTCCGTTCCACTTATCTGGCTCCGGGCAAAGCCCAACGTGCAGGCACGGGGTTGGATGAGATGATTGACAGCCTACTCACGCATATCAGACTAAAGAAGGAGGCGGACAATGGCACGGATTGACGAACGGAGAAAAATCTTGGAAGCCAAGCTCAAGGAGATGTCAGAGGACGGCATGATGAAAGGAAAGCCCAAGGATACGCTTGCCTTCGACCCGCCCGATGAGGATGAAGAAAACGAGCAACAAGAGGCGAAGGAGATTATGCCGGTTCAAGGGAATACTCCCGTCCTCCAAGAAACGAATGCGGAAAGGGCAAGGAAAGTGCCGCATGAGACTCAGGTACTCTCATTGGACGATTACCGGACACGCTATTTTCACGCTGTCCGTATCCGCGAAAAGACAGCCTTCACGATGGATGTGGAGACCTTGCAGGTACTAAGGAACGTGCTGCAAGACTTGGGTGAACGGATCTCGATGGCTGCATACATAGACAACATTTTGCGTGAGCACCTCAGAGAGCATAAGGAACTGCTCAACAATGCCACGGCAAGACAACGGCGTAAAACAACCATAACAATATAACATATTATGACAACAAACGATTTTCTGATTTTATTCTTGGTATTCAGCAATATTCTTCTGATTATATATTGCTGTGTCATTTTCTTTCAGGTTTACATAAGAGACATGAATACCAAGGAAGACAACACGGACAATCCCACTCAGGTAAAGAAAACAGCGTCCGGAACTCAGCATCTTATGGAAGACAGCAAGGATTTTACAGATACGGATTACCTTGCTGACTTTATGCTGCAAAGTACAGAGGAGCAATGGGAGGATTACAAAGCCAAGTTCTTTATTCCAAGGCGGTCCCGAAACAAATCGGGGTTCACGATCAACACAGAGACCTTAACCATACTCCGCAATGTTCTCCGCGATACAAAGGCGGAAACGACGTTGACGGCTTACATAGAGAATATCCTTACCAATCACCTCAAAACTCATCAGGAGCTTATCAATGAGATTGCAGACAAGCAGAAATTAAAAAACACTTTATACCTGTGAATATGGAAACTGTTCTTTTAGATATTCTCCTTTTCTTGGGTGTTGTTTGGGTGATTTTGGGCATCGCATACCTGTGGAGTTTGTTTCAAGGTTTGAACATAAAACCAAGAAAAGACACTGAAGAAATGAAAGCCGGCAAGCAAAGTGTAAGTTCCAAACCCTCCGTTTCCCAAGAGCAAATAGACAGTGCCCGCCATATTCTGGTAGGCAGGAGCAAACCTTTCACTTCCCCGTCTATCCCTGAAGTTCCCGCCGTTTCCCCGTCTGAAAAATCAGCTGAAATTTCTGATACTTTTGCAGGGCAAAACTCCTTGGCAGGGCAAGATGCTGCCGAAAAAGCAGGAAGTACCGCTGAGGAGGACGACAATGAGATGAATGTCGACTATACGATGGACGAACCGGATGAGGACACCATAGCCCGTGAGGAACTGCAATTGGAAATCGGCGGACGAGGTGAAAGCCTGATAGCAGACGATTCTCTGCCCGAAGTATCACCGTCCAGCATCCTCGCAAGGGACATCATCCGTGTCAATGGTTGGCACAGGAATGACGATGCGCTTGATGAGGAAGACGAAACTGACGTTCACGAAACGCTGCAAGCGATACGAGGGACTGAGCTCATGGAATACATGAAAGAAGTCGCACTCGGACAGGAGCAAGACCATCAAAAGCTACTCGCTGCCATCCGCAAGGTCGAAGAAACGGAGTTGCAGGAGAATGATACAAAAATGACTTCTGTCCCCGAAACAGACAAAGAAAACAATAACGAGGGAACGACGGAAGAAAAGCCGCTTTCCTACTATCTGTAAAACAATCCATATTGCAAACAGGGAAGGAGTAACGGACGGGGCGGTTCATAGGTAAAACAATCTCATACGATAAGACAGAGCCAGCTCCGCTGTCTCCTCCCATCAAAGACTTATCATTAACAACTTAAAAATAAACAGAACAATGGACAAAAAGAAAATCATGATGCTGTTCCTGCTGACGGCTACTGCCATAGGAGCGTATGCACAGGGCAACGGCATTGCCGGAATCAATGAAGCAACGAAAATGGTAACCTCCTACTTCGACCCCGGCACGAAACTCATCTATGCCGTAGGGGCGGTGGTAGGTCTGATTGGAGGCATTAAAGTGTACAACAAGTTCTCAAGTGGTGACCCCGATACGAGCAAGACCGCAGCCTCTTGGTTTGGTGCGTGTATCTTCCTCATCGTGGCTGCCACTATCCTGAGAAGTTTCTTCCTGTAAGGCGATGGCAGCATTTGAAATCAACAAGGGTGTAGGCCGGACGGTAGAGTTCAAGGGCTTGAAGGCACAGTACCTCTTCCTCTTTGCAGGAGGGCTGCTGGCAGTCTTCATTCTCGTGGTCATTCTCTATCTCTGCGGCATCAGTCAGATAGCCTGTCTTGTCATAGGTGTAGTGGGTGCCACCATAGTGGTGTGGCAAACGTTCACCATGAACAGAAAGTACGGGCAGTACGGACTGATGAAGAAAGGAGCAGTGCGTATGCACCCACGCTACCTTATGAACCGCCGTACGGTCTGCCACCTTATCCGTAACCTTCAACCAAAGAAAGCGAAGAAATGAGAAATAATAGCAAGATAACGACCCTTGAATCGAAGTTCCCGCTGCTCTCCGTAGAGCAGGGCTGTATGGTGAGCAAGGATGCAGACATCACGGTGGCTTTCCGTGTGGAGCTGCCCGAACTCTTTACCGTCACCTCTGCCGAATACGAGGCGATGCACTCGGCTTGGCACAAGGCAATCAAGGTGCTACCCAATTACAGCATCGTACACAAGCAGGACTGGTTCATCAAGGAAGACTATCAAGGAAAGCTCTCCGATGGCGGACTGAGCTTCCTTGCCCGTGCATCTGAACGGCACTTCAACGAACGTCCGTATCTCCACCACTCGGTCTATCTCTTCCTTACCAAGACCAACAAGCAGCGTATGGCACAGCAGAGCAACTTCTCTTCGCTCTGCCGTGGACATCTGTTGCCCAAGGAGATTACCAACAAGGAGGAGGTGATGAAGTTTATGGAAGCCGTAGACCAGTTCGAGCGTATCATCAACGATACCGAGCAAATAAGAATTGTCCGCATGACAGAGGAAGAGTTGGTTGGCATAAATGAAAAGGGCGGTCTCTTGGACCGTTATTTTTCTCTTTCGGAAGAAGGACACGCCTCGTTGGAGGACATCCGCTTGGGCGCAGACCTTGTGCGTGTGGGCGACAATATGCTTTGTCTGCACACACTCTCCGACACGGACGACCTGCCTACAACAGTCAGCACGGACAGCCGATATGAGCGATTATCGACCGACCGAAGCGACTGCCGCCTTTCCTTTGCCTCACCTGTAGGGTTGATGTTACCCTGCAACCATATCTATAACCAGTACCTCTTCATAGAGGACAGCGATGCCAACTTGGAACGCTTTGAGAAGCAGGCAAGGAATATGCACT
>ENA-OOWV01000424-OOWV01000424.1-human-gut-metagenome-genome-assembly--contig:-NODE-424-length-33497-cov-6.386939_pt1 | contig 33497 bp, 30 predicted proteins | sample MGYA00241584_ERZ501337 | MGnify/ENA primary metagenome ERZ501337 (study PRJEB25962, sample SAMEA2042744) | human gut metagenome | biome: human gut; feature: human-associated habitat; material: faeces... | reverse complement strand
TCCAAACAGATCGGTGCACTGATGGGACAGGGTAAAAAAGAAGAAGCAGAAGAAGTAAAAAAACAGGTTACAGCATCTGCTGATCGTATTGAAGAATTAAGTGAAAGAGAAAAAGTTGTTGAAGAAAAGATCAAAGAGATCATGATGACAATTCCAAATATCATTGATCCATCTGTACCAATCGGAAAAGATGACAGTGAAAACGTAGAACTTGAAAGATTTGGTGAGCCAGTTGTTCCTGATTTTGAAGTTCCATATCATACAGAAATCATGGAAAGTTTTGATGGAATCGATCTTGACAGTGCAAGAAAAGTTGCAGGTAATGGATTCTATTATCTGATGGGAGATATCGCAAGATTACATTCTGCAGTCATTGCTTATGCAAGAGACTTCATGATCGATCGAGGATTTACTTATTGTGTACCACCTTTCATGATCAGAAGCAATGTTGTAACAGGTGTTATGAGTTTCGATGAAATGGATGCGATGATGTATAAGATCGAAGGCGAAGACTTATATCTGATCGGTACAAGTGAACATTCTATGATCGGTAAATTTATTGATACAACAACAGAAGAAGCAGAATTACCAAAAACACTAACAAGCTATTCTCCATGTTTCAGAAAAGAAAAAGGAGCACATGGTATTGAAGAACGTGGTGTTTACAGAATTCATCAGTTTGAGAAACAGGAAATGATCGTTGTATGTAAACCAGAAGAAAGCAAGGATTGGTATGAAAAATTATGGAAGAACACAGTTGATTTATTCCGTTCTATGGATATCCCAGTTCGTACATTAGAGTGCTGCTCTGGTGATTTAGCAGATCTGAAAGTAAAATCTGTTGACGTAGAAGCTTGGTCTCCAAGACAGAAGAAATACTTTGAAGTAGGAAGCTGTTCTAACCTTGGTGATGCACAGGCAAGAAGACTGCGCATCCGTGTCAAAGGTGAAAATGGAAATTACTTTGCGCATACATTAAATAATACAGTAGTAGCACCACCTAGAATGCTGATCGCATTCTTAGAGAACAACTTAAGAGAAGATGGAAGCGTTGCAATTCCAGAAGTTTTAAGACCATATATGGGTGGAAAAGAATCTCTGCAGCCTAAAAAATAAGAAATAGAAATTCAAAAAGAGCGTCTCAAAATGTGAGGCGCTTTTTCTTTTATAAGGGTTTATGATATTATATACGATAAGGAAAGGTTTAAGGAAAGGTGATAAGGAAGCAAATGAAAGCAAAGATCATTATCGTGGAAGATCATGAATCAATTCGTAATGAATTAAAGATTTTGTTAAGTAAATATGGATATGAGATCATAGTGTTAGATCGTTTTGATACAGTTGTTGAGGATTGCTTGAGAGAAGATGTAGATCTGATTTTATTAGATATTAATCTTCCGTTTTATGATGGTTATTATGTGTGCAGAGCAATCAGAGAAAAATCAGAAGTACCGATCATTGTTGTTACAAGTAGGGATAGCGAGATGGATGAGCTAATGAGTATAAATCTTGGAGCGGATGATTTTATCACGAAACCATACAATACACAGATTTTGTTGGCAAGAATTTCTGCAATGTTAAAACGAACACACAAAGAAAAAGTAAATGATTTTTTACAATATCAAGGCTTGAAACTACAACTCAATAGCAGTACTGTTATTTATAAAGATCAGATAATCGAACTTAGTAAAAATGAGATGAGAATATTGTATACATTACTGCAACATAAAGAGAGTATTGTAAGCAGGGATCAATTAATGGAATCCTTATGGCAGTCAAATGAATTTATTGATGATAATACATTAACGGTGAATGTCAATCGTGTAAGGAAAAAATTAGAAGCAGCAGGACTGAAAGATTTTATAAAAACAAAAAGAGGGCAGGGTTATATGATATGAAAACCAAAGATTTTTTTAGAATGGAGTATGCCCAGATTCTGATATATATTGTATTTTTGGGATTATTGGAAGTGTTGCTTTTTATTTTTGAAGTGAATTATTTTCTTATGATATATTTGCTGCTGATCGGATTGATTCTGGAAGGAGTTTATTTATGCCAGCGGTATATGAAAAAATATCGGTATTATAAAAAAGTGAAAGCAAAACTGGATATACTGGAACAAAAATGCATGATAACAGAAATGTTAGAATTGCCGGATTTTGCAGAAGGAGAGTTTCTATATGAAATATTGCAGACGTGCAACAAGTCCATGAATGATGAGATTTTGAAATATAAGATAGAGGCAGCAGGATACCGAGAATATATTGAGATGTGGATTCATGAAGTAAAAACACCATTGGCAGCAACAAGACTGATCCTTGAAAATCATCCAAGTGAGATCACACGGGCAATGGATGAAGAAATGCAGCAGATCAATTATTATTTGGAGCAGGCATTGTATTATGCGAGGAGTAATAGTGTAGAGAAAGACTATCTAGTGAAAGAGTTAAGTTTAAAAGAAGTGGTAGAAAATGCGGTAAAAGCAAATGCAAAAAGTCTGATCGGAAATAAGATAAAAATTAAAATAGAGAATCTGGATCAGAAGATCTTCAGCGATGAAAAATGGGTTTTATTTATATTAAATCAAGTTATCAGCAATGCAATAAAATATAAAAAAGAAGAAGCAGAAATATCATTTTGTGCAAGATGTGAAAAGAATGAAATACTTCTGGAAATCAGAGACAATGGAATTGGAATCTCACCAAAAGATTTGCCAAGGATCACGGACAAAGGGTATACTGGAACTACAGGAAGAAACTATCAAAAATCAACAGGGATGGGGTTATATTTGTGTAAGAAACTTTGCAGCAAATTACAACTAAGTTTTTACATCGAATCTAAAGAAGAAGAATACACGAAAGTAACAATCGGCTTCCCAAGAAATTCTATGATTTTTTTAAATGAAGAATGATCAGACAGGAGGTTTACAATGTTTGCAGATTATCATGTACATTCACATTTTAGTGAAGACACAGATTTCCCAATGGAACTTGAAATTCAGAAAGCGATCAAATTAGGGATGGATGAATTATGTTTTACAGAACATTCAGATTATGATGTGCCAACTGTCGTTAATTGTGATTATGATGCTTATTTTGAAGAAATGGAAAAAATGAAAGATAAGTATAAAGGGCAGATCACATTAAAGACAGGAATTGAATTTGGAATTCAGACGCATACGACGAAAGCGTATGAAGAAACATTCAGACAGTATCCGTTTGATTTTGTAATCTTTTCTTGTCATCAAGTTGAAAACAAAGAATATTGGAGACAAGAGCCACAGGAAGAAAAGACACAGTTAGAATACAATCGAAGGTATTATCAGGAGATTTTGGATGTTGTTAAAGTATACAAAGATTACAGCATTCTTGGTCATCTTGATGTGATCAAAAGATATGATAAGCAAGGAGAAATCGAATTTGAAAAGATTCAGGATCTGATCGAGCAGATTTTTGAAGTTGTGATCGCAGACGGAAAAGGAATTGAACTTAATACTTCAAGCCGTGCATATAAACTGAAAAGTCTAATGCCATCAAAAGAAATTCTGAAACTGTATCATGATATGGGAGGTAAGATCATTACGATTGGATCAGATGCACATAATGCAGACCGGATCGGTGACTGCGTAATGGAGTCACAGAAGATTTTAAAAGATATTGGTTTTGATGGAATTTATACTTTTGAAAAGATGAAACCAGAATTTCATAGATTTTAAGATAAATTAAAGAGGTGCCTATTGTTTTTAACAAATAGACACCTCTTTACATATTATGCTATATTTAGATTTCAAGATTATTTATCAAGTAAGATTAGTGCCATAAATACAAGATCTTCGTCTCCGATATTCTCAATGGCATGTCCGGCTCCATCACATGTGAATGTAGTATCTCCTGGATGTACTTCATATTTTGTACCATTGTCATTATAAAGTCCTTTTCCCTGAAGGATATGGTAAGCTTCGCCTTCACCTTCATGAGTGTGATATGCAAGAGCAGAACCAGGTGGTACGATGACTTTTCCGAACAGACGACTGCTATCTTTCATTTCTTTTTCTGTTAAGAATTCCATTTTCTTTAATGGGTTATCAGAACCATTTGCATCAGGAATTGTGCCAATTTTTACATCTTCATTTTTTAAAAACATGTTGAGTCCCTCCTTTATATAGTCATGTTAAGTTTAGTATAGTAGCTTTTTGATAAAATAGCAATATGACAAAATTGTAAGTTTTGTGTAAGGAAGTTCGATGGATACGAAGATGATTTACTGGTATATTATAGACAAGACAATAAGAGAAACCAAAAAAGATAAGGAGATGGAAAAATGAGTTCTGTATTGAAAGTAGATAATATAGAAAAATATTATGGGAGTAAAGCGAATCTTACAAAAGCGATCGATCGTATCAGTTTTGAAGTGGAAGAGGGGGAGTATATTGGAATTATGGGGGCTTCCGGAAGTGGGAAGACGACATTATTAAATTGTATTTCAACGATCGATCAGGTGACTGCGGGAAATATTATGATCAATGGAATGGATATCACAAAATTGAAAGGAAAACATCTTTCAAGATTCAGACGAGAGGAATTAGGATTTATCTTCCAAGACTTTAATCTGTTAGATACATTGACAGCATTTGAAAACATTGCGTTGGCGCTTACGATCATGAAAATTCCTGCAAGAGAAATTGAAGACAGAGTCAGATCAATCGCAGAAAAGTTGATGATCACAGAAGTATTGAACAAATATTCATATCAAATGTCAGGAGGACAGAAGCAGAGAGTGGCAAGTGCCCGAGCGATGATTACAAATCCATCTCTGATCTTAGCGGATGAGCCAACAGGAGCTTTGGACAGCAAGGCGGCCAGAATGCTGCTTGACAGTATGGAAACGATGAATGTGGAATTAAATGCAACGATTCTGATGGTAACACATGATGCATTTACAGCCAGTTACTGTAAACGTATTTTGTTTATCAAGGATGGAAAGATTTTTAATGAATTGGTTCGAGGAAATGATTCGAGAAAACGATTTTTTGACCGTATCATTGAGGTTGTGACATTGCTTGGAGGTGACAGTACAAATGTATTCTAAGATCGCATTAAGTAATGTCAAAAAGAGTATTCGTGATTATACGATTTATTTTCTGACATTAACATTTGGAATTTGTTTGTTTTATATGTTTAATTCTGTTCAGGCACAACAGGCTGTCTTAAAGCTGAATGCAAGCCAGAAATCAATGATGCATCTAATGTCTGTGATCATTAATGGAATTTCTGTGTTTGTTGCAATTATTCTTGGATTTCTGATTGTTTATGCAAATCAGTTTCTAATGAAGCGGCGGCATAAGGAAATGGGAATCTATCTGTTGTTAGGAATGGAAAAACGACAGGTATCAAAGATTCTTCTGATAGAGACTTTATTGATCGGTGTTTTGGCATTGATCGCAGGATTGGTTTCAGGTGTGTTTTTATCACAAGGACTTGCGATGTTGACAGCAAAGATGTTTGCGGTTCAGATGAAAGAGTTTCGGTTTGTTTTCTCACAAACTGCATTTATTCAGACTATTTTGTATTTTGCAATTATTTTTATCATTGTGATGATATTTAATGGAATTACGATATCAAAATATAAACTGATCAATCTGTTGAATTCAGCAAAAAAAAATCAGAAAGCAAGATTAAAAAATCCTATATTGTCGGTTATTCTATTTTTGATATCCATTGGAATTCTTGGAGTAGCATATCATTTAATCCAAAAAAACCAGATGCTTGCTGTGGACAATGACTTTAAGATCAGCGTAATTCTTGGAGTAGCAGGAACATTTCTCTTTTTCTTTTCATTATCAGGATTCTTATTAGAACTGGCGAAAAGAAGTAAGAAATTTTATTATAATGGATTAAATATGTTTGTGCTAAGACAGATCAATTCAAAGATCACAACAACCTTTGTTTCTATGTCGATGCTTTGTCTGATGTTGTTTTTAGCAATTAGTGCGTTTGCGACCGGAAGTGGATTGGCGTCTTCAGTGAAAACAGATTTAGAAGATATGACAAAGTTTGATTACACTTTTTATGGAGTATCAGAAAAAGGATATCAGGAAGAACAGCAACAGAAATTTATGAAAAGATTAGATGCGCTTGGATTAACAATAGAAAAAGATGCAAAAGAAATTTTACCGATCACGATATATCAAAATGGTACATTTCGCAAGTGCAGATATAAAATGGAGCCATTATTAAAGGGAAGAGAAAAGTATTCAGATTATACAAAAGATTATGTGAAGAAACTTTATGAGATTCCGCTAACTTTTGCAAAACTATCTGAATATAATAAAATCCGAAAAGCAATCGGAGAAAAAGAATTAACCCTGAAATCAGATGAATATATATTAAATTGTGATTATGGCAATCTGATACCGATAATGGAAAAGGCAGCTAGTGATAAGCAAAAACTTACATTGGATGGAAAAACATATAAAATGAAATATGGATTACAAAAAGATACATATATGGTAACAGCAGCTAAAACAGATATGGGAACAGTCATTTTAAATGATGAAATCATCCAGTCATTAAAGATTGATTATTCTACATTATATTTAAACATTAATTGGAAAGGAAATGCACAGAAAGCATCAAAACATTATAATGAACATTTAAAGCAGATGATCGCAAATAGTAAGATGAAAAACTCTCCATACTCAGCAACATTTTCAAAGGAAGAAGTATATGAACAAAGTACTGGTTTAAGTACGATCATGACATACATTGCAATATATATTGGTCTTGTATTTTTAATTACATGTGCAGCAGTACTTGCATTACAGCAATTGAGTGAAAATGCAGATAATATTGAAAAATACCAATTATTAAGTAAAATTGGAACTTCGCAAAAAATGATCAATCATGCGATCAAAGCACAGATCATCTTGTATTTTTGTCTGCCTTTAAGTTTGGCGTTGATTCATTCTTATGTAGGAATCAAAACAGCAAAAATCCTGATATCAACGTTAGGACAGATTAATATAACAAAAGCAGCAGCGCAGTCATTGATCATTGTGATTGTTATTTATATTGGATATATGATTGCAACTTATCTAGGAAGCAAGAGTATGCTGAAAGAAAAATAGAGAAAGAAATGACAGAAGATCAAAATCTGTCATTTCTTTTTTTGAGCTATTAATAATGTTACCGGTTAATGTCTGTTTGGAAGCATTTAATTTTACAGTACCTCCTTATGTTCATTAGTATAAAAATCAAATGTGTTCAAATTATTTTGAAAACCTGAACAAACTATGAAGAATATACATGATTGAAAATGAAAGAAAATGATTGACTATGATTGAAATTGTGATATACTTAAATAAAAGCGAAAAGAGGTGATATTGTGTTAGCGCAAGAGCGATTTGAACGCATTTTAGAGATTTTAAGAGAGAAACAGTCAGTCACCGTGGTAGAACTGACAGAAAAACTGAACACCTCAGAGTCCACGATACGAAGGGATTTAACGGAATTAAACCGACAAGGTCTTTTGATCAAGGTTCATGGAGGAGCTACTGCGATCAAATCTGTGTTATCAAGAGAAGAAGAAGTTATAACCAAGTCAAAGAAACACCAGGAAGAGAAGCGAAAGATTGCAAAATATGCAGCATCTTTGATCAATAAAGAAGATATCGTGTATCTTGATGCAGGAACAACGACAGAAATGATGTTAGATTATCTCAGAGAATATGACGTTATTTATGTGACAAATGGGATCACACATGCGAGAAAACTGATGAACGCAGGATTTAAGGTCCATTTGATCGGAGGCGAGATTAAAGCGGTAACAGAAGCATTGGTTGGAGAAGAAGCATTAGAACAGCTTGATAAATATAACTTTACTAAGGGCTTTTTCGGAACAAATGGGATTGATCTGAAGCGGGGATTTACAACGCCAGATCAGAAAGAGGCAGCAGTTAAGAAGAAAGCGATGGAACAGTGCCAGAAAACATATATTCTTTCGGATGCAAGCAAATTCAATGTGATCTCAACTATTAAATTTGCAGATTTAAAGAAGGCAGAGATCATTACAGATCATTTAGAAAACAAAGAGTTCAAAAGAATCACAAACATTGAGGAGGTATTTTCATGATTTATACAGTAACATTTAATCCAGCAATTGATTATGTAATTAAAGTAGATAACCTGACATTAGGACAGGTAAACAGGACAACAAGAGAATACATTTTCTGCGGAGGAAAAGGTATTAATGTATCTCATCTACTTGCTAATCTTGGAGTAGATAGTGTAGGACTTGGATTTATAGCTGGATTTACAGGAGATGTTATTGAATCAGGAGCGAAAGAACTTGGATTTAAGCCAGATTTTATCAGAGTACGTGAAGGAATGACACGTATCAATGTTAAGGTAAAATCCAACGAAGAAAGCGAGATCAATGGATTAGGACCAGTTATTCATGATGATGAATTAGAGCAGATGTTTAAGAAATTAGATGAATTAGAAGATGGAGATATTTTAGTTCTTGCAGGAAGTATTCCAGCAACACTTCCATCAGATGTATATGAAAGAATCATGGGACGTCTGCAGGGAAAAGACATCCGAATCGTTGTAGATGCAACAAAAGACTTGTTGTTAAACGTATTAAAATATCATCCATTCCTGATCAAACCAAACAATCATGAATTAGGAGAAATGTTTGATGTTGTGCTAAAGACAAATGATGAGATTGTTGAGTATGCAAAAAAACTTCAGGAAAAAGGCGCAAGAAATGTGTTAGTTTCCATGGCAGGAGATGGAGCAATCCTAATCACAGAAGAAGGAGAGGTTCATATAACACCTTGTCCAAAAGGAGAAGTTAAGAACTCTGTAGGAGCTGGAGATTCCATGGTAGCAGGATTTATCACAGGATATTTGAGAAGTAATGGAGATTATAATGAAGCACTGAAGATGGGGACAGCAGCAGGAAGTGCGACTGCATTTTCAGAAGATGTTGCAACTGGCGAGAAGATTATGGAATTATATAAAACATTATAATGAAATAGCATACAATGAAAGAAAATTATGATAAAATGAACCTAAGAAATTAGGTTCATTTTTTGTGCGTAATTTTATAAAAACTGGAGGACATCATGACGAAAAAAGAAGCAAGACAACAAGTAAAAGAATGGATGAAAAAATTAGACAAAAATTATATAGAAAAAGCAGATCAATCGATTTTTGAACAGGTAAAAGAGTTAAAAGAATTTCAAGAGGCAAAAACTATTTTTTGTTATGCAAGTATGAAAAATGAAGTTGACACATGGCAGCTGATAGCATTGGCACTGAAACAGGGGAAGAATGTCGGAGTTCCATTGTGTATCGGGAAAGGAATCATGGAAGTGAGACAGATTCATGCTTTAGATGATTTTGAGGAAGGGGCATATGGAATCATGGAACCATCCAGAAGGTGTCCAATCTTATCGAAAGAGAAGATTGATATGGCGGTAATACCTTGTGTAAGTGCAGATAGAGAAGGCCGTAGACTTGGACATGGAGCAGGATTCTATGACCGTTTTTTAGATGGAGTAACATTTCCAAAGATTCTGGTATGTTATAAAGAGTTAATGATGGATCAGGTACCGACAGAAGAGCATGATATTTTGATGGATCAGGTTATTTGTGACGAATAATGAAGTAATAGAATGATCAAGCAGGAGAGATGATAGACATGAGAAAGATTTTAAAGAAAACAGCGACATTAATGATGACAGCAGTGATTGGAGTATCTATGAGTTGTCCCAAGATGATAGTTTATGCGGGACAGAGAATGCAAATGCAAGAGAGATATACGACTCCAAAAGAATGGAATTATACAGAAATCACAGCATATCAGTTTGGATCTACAGATAAATTTGAAGATTATCTTCAGACAGGTGGTACACATCTATACAATGATAAATTTCAGGAAAAGGATCATATGGTCAAAATTACGGTTGCAGATTCAGGGTATTTTACAATTGCAACACAAACAGATGGAAATAGATCGCAGAAGATAAATCTCTATGATTCAACGAAGGAGAAAGTTTTAGCTCAAACGACATCTGATGGAGACCTGGAATATGGAAGGCTTGCAAAAGCAGGTGAGGTCTTCTATCTTCAAATGCCAGAAAAAATCGATAAAATATTTGTGACAACAGGTGTGATCAAAGATGGATTTGGATCTATGAAAGCATCAGATACTTATTATGAATCAGGAACTGGAAGTACCACATATCATCCATTTTCAATTAAGAAGAGATCTGCGGTGGAATTTAACATTTCAGCGATCGATCGAAACAGTGAGATCACTTATGCACACATCGAAAAGAAAGAAAACGGACAATGGAAAAGAATCGATGATACGGTAAAGATCAAGCCAGCATCTTATGATGATGATTTTGTTCATGGATTGACTAAAGGTGAATATCGCCTGGCGATCAAAGCACCGACAACACAGTTAAATGCAGTCTCATATACAAGCAGTTCTAAAAGTAAAAAGGTAGCATATAAGAAATCAAAAGCAAAGAAGATCAAACTGGATGGACAAACATCGAATATATATACAACAGGAGAGAAAACTTCAAGATGGTATAAAATAAGTATTACATCTACAAAGAAGAAAAGAATTCTGAATCTTGGAAAGAACACGGTTTCTGGAGGATACAAGTTTACAATTTATAAAAAGGGAAAGAAAAAAGCAATTAAAACAATTAAGGTAACAGGAAATGCAAATGCGAAGATAGCGAAAATGCCAAAGAAAAAAGGAACATATTATATCAGAATCTCAAAGCTTACAAAGAAAACAAATGGAACGTATGAAATAGGGTATTATTAATCCAAATCAAAATATAAGGAGGAATTTTTATGGCAAGAAGGGGAATCAAGAAAATGGGAGCAGTTCTGATAGCAGCAGGTTTAAGCATTGCAATGTGTAGCCCATCAGTATCTGCAAATGTAAGGACAAATATTAGTACAGACAAGATAACACAGAAAAAGACAGCCAGATATGTTGAACCAGAAGAATGGAACAAAGAGGAATTGACTGCATATCAGTTTGATTCAGAAGTAGATATGATGAAATATCTGGTGAGCGGTGGAATGCATTTATATAATAAGAATTATAAAGGCAGTGACCGCTGGGTAAAGATTAAAGTTGCAGATCCAGGGCTGTTTATGGTTGGTGTCGTAAGTAACGATGAGACAAAAATACCAGTATATGATGCGGCAAAGAAAAGAATTATAGTAAATAATTTAAATGATGGCGGGGACAAAGAATATGTAGGTATCGTGAAAACAGGAGATGAATTTTATGTAAAACTGCCAGAGAAGATAGACAAAGTGATCATTTTAACTGGTGTGATCAAAACCGAATTTACTTCCATGGCGAATCAGAAAAGTTATTATGAACTTGGAAAAGGGACAACAACCTATCATCCATTTTCCGTAGCGAAACGCTCAAAAGTACAATTTGATATTACATTCATCGGAGAGAAACATGAAAAAGTTGGAGTATACATTGAGAAAAATGTAAATGGAACATGGAAAAAAGTCGGATATAGCACAACGGTAAAACCAGATAAATATGACAGTGTATTACTCTATGGATTAGAGGCAGGAAAATATCGTCTGGCGTTAAAAACACCGAAAGATCAGATCATTAATGTAGAATATACAAGGGATAACTCAAAGAAAAAGGCAGTTTATAAGAAATCCAAAGCGATCCATCTAAAATCAGATATTGACAGTATATATACTTCCACAGAAAAAGCAGCCCGTTGGTATAAGGTTTCTGTTTCATCTACCAAAAAAAGAAAAGCAGTTACGTTGTCCAAAGATTCTGTGGGCGGAGGTTTTAAATTCCGTGTTTATCAAAAGGGAAAACGATTAAAAACAGTAAGAGTCACAAAGAATGATAAAGTTAAGACAGTCAAACTTCCAAAGAAAAAAGGAACGTATTATGTGAAAGTTACGAAACTTACAAGCAAAACAACAGGGGCATATTATTTGGGAACGTATACATATTAAGAATCACAAGGAGGGAAACAGGATGAAAAAAATGAAAAGTAGGTCATTTCGTATTCTTATGGCAGCAGTCATATCAGCAGCGATACTGTGTCCGCAGGTTAAAGTATCAGCAGCGGATGGCTTAGTATCAAAAGCAGCTACATCATATTTTCCGAGTAAAACAGTAATGAAGAAAACAGCAAGAAAAACAGAGCCGGAAGAATGGAATCAAAAAGAAATTAAAGCATACAAATTTGGAACTCTTGAAGATGCCTTATATTATGCGCTGACTGGCGGGATCAAATATTATGATCAGAATTATTTTAAAAATCCAGATCTGATCAAGCTCACTCCAGTAGAATCAGGAGCTTTAGGACTGGCAGTTGTTGGGGATAATAAACAGGAAGCAATTCTATATGATTCCAATAAAAAAATGATCAAGAAATTGCCACTGTCCTATGTAAAGGCGCAGGTAAATGCAGGAGAAACTTATTATATAGAGTTTCCAAAGAACTGTAAAGAAGGATTGATCACAGCTTACGTATTACAAAATGAATGTGGTGGGTTAGCAAAAAACGACCTCAATATGCAAAAAGGTGAAGAAAAAGAAACTTATCACACATTTAAAATGACAAAAAGAGGATTTGCAGGTTTTGTTGTTGCATCCATGGTAGAAGATGGTGGAAATACAAGCTATAAAGTTCAGAAAAATGAAAAAGGAAAATGGATCACAATCGGAAGAACAAAGTCATTTAAACCAACAAACGAAGACGAAACACAGATTGCAGTAGGTTATGGACTTAGTAAAGGAAACTACCGTCTAGTATTGAAGGCTCCAAAAGAGCAGCTCAATACAATGTTGTATACGACAAAAAATTATGCCAAAAAGAAAGTTGCCTATAAGAAATCCAAAGCAAAGAATCTAAATGCAACAGAGATGTATACAATGAATGAAAAAGCAGCCCGTTGGTATAAAGTATCTGTAAAATCTAGCAAAAAGCAAAGAAAATTGAAGATTTTAACAGTTGCAGATCAAGGTGGATTTAAGTTTACGATCTATGAGAGAGGTAAGAAAAAACCAGTTAAGACAGTAAAAACATCTGCAAAACACTTAGAAAAGACAGTAAAACTTCCAAAGAAAAAAGGAATGTATTATGTCAAAGTAAGCAAGCGTACTAAGAAGACAAATGGATACTATGAGATTAAGAAATAACGGTTAGAATAGAACGTCAAAAAAGGAATTGTCAGAAAAGACAGTTCCTTTTTTTCTTAATGAAAAAAAAACTCACTTACTATTCTTGAAACGAAATTAAAAAAATTATAAACTATAGGTTAGGAAATACTAACCTAGAAGGATGAAATAAATGAAACTAAAAAAGTTAATATGCATAGTGATGGTCAGTGTTTTAGGGGTACTATCATTCGCCGGATGTGCCAAGAAACAGGACGAAAAGAAGACAGAAACAAGTAGTGAAGCAAGTACACAGGAAGCAAGTGCGCAAGTTTTTGCCATGGATACCTATATGAATCTGAAAGCATATGGAAAGAATGCGCAAAAAGCAGTGGATGATGCTAAGAGTGAGATTGAGCGATTAGATCAGCTATGGTCAGCAGTAGATAAAAACAGTGAGATCTATCAGCTGAATCAGAAGAAAAAAATGAAAGTATCTGATGAGACATTAGAATTGATCGAATTTGCAAAGAAAAAATCAAAAGAATCAAACGATGCTTTTGATATTTCTATCTATCCGATCGTGGAATTATGGGGATTTCCGACACAGAAATATCGTGTGCCATCGGACAGTGAAATTCAGAAACTTCTGAAAAACGTAAATAGTCAGAAAATCAAAATTAATAAGAAAACAAATGTTGTGACATTAGAGAAGAATATGAAGATTGATCTTGGAGGAATTGCTAAAGGATACACATCACAAAGAATTGCAAAAATCTATAAAAAGGATGGTGTGAAAAGCGGTGTGATCAGTCTTGGTGGTAACGTACAGGCAATCGGAACAAAAACAGATGGAAGCCGATGGAAAGTCGGAGTGCAGTCACCAGATGATACAGAAAGTATGATCGGTGCATATGAAGCTGCTGATGAAGCAGTCATTACATCTGGAGCATATGAAAGATACTTTGAGAAAGATGGGAAAACATATCATCATATCATTGATCCAGCAACTGGAAAACCATCCGAAAAAGATCTGAAATCAGTAACGATTATCAGTAAAAATGGTACATTATCTGATACATTGTCAACAACATTGTTTGTTATGGGGAAGGATAAAGCTATTTCTTACTGGAAGGAACACAGCAAAGAATTCAATATGATCCTTGTTGATGAAAATAATAAGGTATATATTTCACAGGGAATCAAAGATCATTTTAGTTCAGATAGTGATTTTACAGTAATAAAAAAATAAAACGTTAACAGATAGAAAGAGAGAAGGAAAAACAAAAATGAAGATCATTGATCAGTTAAAGAAAGTCAATCTGATTCAGTTTGTGCCTGCGATTTTTGTGATCAGTCTGGTTGGAAACAGTGTTTTTGGATATACGGCACCAAAGTCAGAAAAATCAAAAAATAATTCTGAAAATCAGGTAGAAGCTGCAACGACACAAGCGAAAAAGAAAACAAAGAAAGCAAATGCTGGGGATATTGATCTAAGCAAGATCAAGGATGGAACTTATGAAGGACAGGCAAACGGATATCGTGGTTTGGTAAAGGTTTCAGTTACTGTAAAAGATCATAAGATCACAGCGATCAAAGTATTAAGTAATTCCGATGATGCCGCATTTTTCAATCGTGCATCAGCAGGTGTGATCAAAAATATTCTGGCAAAGCAGTCATTAAAAGTTGATGTTGTCAGTGGAGCAACTTACAGTTCAAATGGAATCATTAAGGCAGTAAAAAATGCGTTAACAGGGGAAGAAGATAAATCATCCGCAAAAGCAGGCGGATCTTCTGCGAAATCTGCAGGAAGTGTTGGTACAGCGGATGAATCAGGAACATACAAAGATGGTACATTTATTGGAACAGCATCTGGATATCATGGCACTGTAAAAGTTTCTGTGACGATCAAAAAGAATAAGATCAAATCAATTAAAATTTTGGAAAATCATGATGATGCAGCGTATTTTAACCGTGCAAAAGGTATTTTACTTCCATTGATGGTTAAGAAACAGAGTACAAATGTAGATGCAGTCAGCGGGGCTACATTTAGTTCCAATGGAATTATCAAAGCGGTACGAAATGCATTAAGCAAAGCAGCGGTTAATAAATCGTCTAGTGACAGCAGTTCTACATCTACGACAAAGGATACAACGAAGAAAGATACAACAGAGAAAGTATCAGGTACATACAAAGATGGTGTTTACGAAGGAACTGGAACAGGATTCAGAGGAAAGATCACTGTCAGTGTCCGCATTAAGAAGAGCAAGATCGTAGAGATTAAACTTGTTAAAAATGAAAAAGATGATGCGGCATATTTTGAACGTGCATGGTCCGAAGTTCCATTTAGTATTATTGCAATGCAGAGTGCAGATACAGATAAAGTTGATGCAGTTAGTGGTGCTACATATAGTTCAAAAGGTATCATGGCAGCAGTCAGAGATGCGTTAAAGAAAGCATTGGCGAAAAAAGATACGGAAACTACAGTAGAAACAAATAATACGAACAATAGTACAAATGATAATAATACGAATACTGATAATTCATCTGAGGATAATACAACAACTGTACCAACAACACCGACAGATCAAACGTATACAGGAAGTGCAGTATGTGAGCCAGATGAAGATGGAGATTTTGACGCATATGATCTTACTTTAGAAGTTGTAGTTTCATCTGATGGAAAAGTAAAAGGAATCCAAAATATAAAATGGTCAGATAAAAGCATGCAATCATGGTATAAGGATGCGGAAAAAAAGATAGTTCCTCAATTGATCGCAAATGGTTTGGATACTTCAAAAAATTATGACGTGGTAACAGGAGCAACATGTTCAAGCAATGCCTTGATCAATGCATACAAGAACGCAATTTCAAAGATAAACCAATAGGTAGAGGAACAAAAAAGAGATATGAAACAATTAAAAAAATACAAGCATTTCTTAATGAGACTTCTAAACCTTGTGCTGATCGTTGGAGTGTGTTTTGCATATCATAATATTGCAACGATCCGGGCAGAAAAAGAAGCGAAGATCGCAGCTGAGAACAGTGGTTCGGGTTTATGGAAAGATGGAACCTATGAAGGCAGCGGTCAGGGATTCGGTGGTCAGATTGTTGTGAGTGTAACCATAAAAAATGGTTCTATCGATGACATTCAGATTAAAGAAGCGAAAAATGAAGACAGTGCATATTTTAATAATGCAAAAAAAATCATAGATACAATGAAACAAAAGCAGACAGCCGATGTTGATGTAGCAAGTGGAGCGACATACAGTTCAAAAGGTATTATTGCAGCGGTACGAAATGCTTTGAAGGAGGCGTCATAATGAACCTTAGACAAAAGAGAGATATAAGACGTCTCGCCCGGCAGATCATTCAGATCATCTTTTTCCTATGGATGCCGGCATTATACACATCAGCATTTTCTGGTGTGAGATATGTGATCGAACAGATTAGGGCAGGCAAGCCGATCGAGCAGAATGCATTTCTTGTAATGCTGATCGCATTATGTGGATTAACCATTTTGTTTGGCAGATTCTTCTGTGGCTATGCTTGTGCATTTGGAACCTTGGGAGATGGAATGTATGCCCTATCTCAATGGGTTCAGAAAAAAGTAAAAAAGAAGCTTCCGTGGGTATCAGAAGAGAGCGGACGGAAACTTCAAAAAATGAAATATATAGTGTTATTAGTCTTAATGCTGATTTATGCATTAGGATTTACAAAAAAGTTCCATGGAACCAGTCCTTGGGAAGTATTTTCCATGTTGTACACAGGTAAGATTCCAGACGCCAGTTATTTAGCCGGATGGGTCATCTTTGTACTTATACTGGTAGGTATGTGCCTTAAAGAAAGATTTTTCTGCCAATATCTATGTCCAATGGGAGCTATCTTTGCATGGTTACCGACATTGCCGTTTTCTGTACTCGACAGAGACCGAAGCAACTGCATTCCAAAGTGCCGTGCATGCGAGATCAAGTGCCCTGTAGATCATCAGATCAAAAGGGACCAGAAGAATGGTGGGGAATGTATCCACTGTATGCAATGTGTAGATGTGTGTCCGAAGCAGAACATTTATCTGTGTTCAGGCAAGAAATTAAAAGGAAATGAAATCCTTATTATTCTCCTGAAACTTGTATTGTTTATTGGGGTTTGTATTTTTGCACAAAGTTTGTAAGACAATTGACGAAATAAGAAGGTGTCCAATCCCTTATACAATGTCATTAAGTTAAGATGATATAATAGGAATCGCTATATCAGAAATGATATGGTGGTTCCTTTTTTGCACCTTTTTACAAAAAATACTTGACACAGATTCAAAAATGTGCGGCCGCTTTCGCTATTGAATGAAAATAAGATTGCGAAAGCGGCCCTTGTAATTAAGTAAGAAATTAATTGCAAGGAGGTAACAAATGAATTCACAACAAATTAAAGAAATTTTATTATCTGAAATTCACGAGGTGTCTATCAACTATGAAAAATACTGCAATGATCCCAAACGTGATTTTTCCAGAAAACGCAAACTACCATTTGAACTAATGCTGAAAAACATCATAGGAATGGGAAGCAAAAGTATTACAAATGAATTGATTGACATCTTTCAGGCTTCCGGTGAAATGCCGTCTGCATCGGCATTTGTACAGCAGCGCACAAAAATCAAACCAGAAGCACTAAAAGCCGTGTTTGATGGATTTATGAGCAGGATACTGGCATCGGCGGACAAAATGAGAATTCTGGCAGTTGATGGCTCTGATATTCAGATTGAAACAAATCCCAAAGACAAGATGTCACACATTTCCACTTCCATAGACAAAAAATCCTTTAATCTTTTACATTTAAATGCATTGTACGATTTGGAGGAACATGTTTACACTGACGCAATAATTCAGGCTGCAAAAAGCCAAAATGAACATGGAGCTCTGAATGAAATGGTTGACAGGTCTGAAATCCCGAAGGCTCTTGTGATTGCTGACAGAGGATATGAATCTTACAATGACATGGCTCATATACAGGAAAAAGGATGGTTTTTTCTTATTCGCATAAAAGATGGACGTAATGGCATAAAAATGGGACTTGAGCTTCCGAGGAGAAATGAATTTGATCTTGACGTGTCATTGAAGCTTACCAGAAAACAGACAAATGATGTAAAGAAATTGCTTAAGGATAAAAATCATTATCGTTATATTGCAAGTTCAGCGACATTTGATTTTCTGCCTTCACACTCCAAAAAATCTGAACAGACACGGTTTTATGAGATAAATTTCAGAATTGTAAGGTTTGAAATAACACCGGGAAATTATGAAACGATACTCACAAGTCTGGATGTGAATAAATATCCTCCGAAAGAATTGAAACGACTGTATGCGCTGCGTTGGGGAATAGAAACATCTTTCAGAGACTTGAAATATACGGTTGGAATGTTGAATTTTCATTCAAAAAAGGTGATGTGCATTCATCAGGAAATCTACGCACATTTAATCATATATAACTTTTCTGAAATGATTACCTCACACGTAGCCATTAGCAAAAAGAAAAGATTATATACATACAAAGCAAACTTTTCCGTGGCAGTTCATGTGTGCAGATTATTCTTTTATGAAAAAGCGACATCACCCGGATTGGAAGCCATAATTTCAAAGAATCTGATTCCCATCAGACCGGACAGACATTATACACGGAAACGGTCAGAAAAGGGATTTTGTGGCTTCCTATATAGAGTAGCATAATAATTGGAAATTGAAAACCAATTTTAGACAGACTTAGATCTGTCTTATTGTGATGCCTAAAATTAAAAAGAAAGCGATTGAAGAAAATAATTTCTCAATCGCTCTTGCGGTTTCATTGTTGGAACAATGTTAACTTAATGACATTGAATCCCTTATAAAGGCACCTTTTTTAAAAAACAATAGTTAGTAGAAACTAACTTAATGTGAAAAATTCTCAATTATGGTCAGAACATGCAAAAATCAAGATAAATATACAAAGATATTTCAGTACTTATACCTTTGTATGAAGCTATTAATTTTTATAACTTGAAGGAGGTTCACATGAGAAAAGGAATGTGGAAAAAAGGTTTAACAGTAGCTATGGCTGCTGCAATGTTGGCAGGACCTGTAAGTGTGCCAGCAGTATTTAACAATGGCGTGGCGGTTGTTAAAGCAGATGAAACAAATAAGGGACAAGATGTCTATGTGTTGATGAATATCCCATATGCTGATTTTTATAAGGCAGAATTAAATAATACTGTAAAAGTAGATGCGACAACTTCAGCAACAAAGACAAAAACAAAAAGTACATTAGCCAATGGATCTTATCATGCAGACAATACTGGAGAGCATATTTCAGGAATCACTTATCCTGTAAAGATCAAAGCAGGAACAGATCTATCTAAATTAACAAAAATTACAGACGCTTCTAAAGTTTCAATTACAGTGAATATGAAAGGAAAAGAAACAACAACAGAATATAAAGGCAAAGATGCTTTATTTGAAAGTGCAGATTATTCATATTATGTATTAAGTACAGCACCAGCGTACTATAAAGAATTAACTGTAAATGAAAATGGGACTTATTCTTTTGGTAAGACTACAGCAACTGAAAAAACAGTAGAAGGTGCAGCAATTGAGAAGTTTAAGACATCATCTAAGTATGGAGATTATCAATTAAATTTAAACTTTGATAAGGTTGCGGATAGTGATCAGATCAGTGGGAATACGAAAGTTCTTGCAGCAGTGATCACAACAACTGATGGAACACAATATGGATTAAGACATGTAGAAAATATCTGGAAAGGGACAGAATTTGCATGGGGAACAGGATTTACAACACAGTCTCATGGTTGCCCAATTTCTGGAGAACATTATGCATCTATGATGGGAAAAACAATTGATGCAGTAACATATTATACAGAAAATGGTGTAGTGAAATATGATATTGATGATACATATGTACCATATAAGTTTGATACAAGTGCATTTAAAGTTGAAAATGCAGATGTAACTTCAGGAAGTGCAAAAGTAACTGTGCCAACATTACCAAAAGCGTATGATGCAGAATATGCAGTAGAAGGGTTAACAAACGTTAGTGTTGAAAATGGAACATTAAAATATAATGCAACAGGTGTGAAACCAGGACAGTATACATTAAATGTAACAGATAAAAGCTCAAAATATGTACCATTTAGCACAAGTTTTACCTTAACTACAGATAATGTTGTGGCAGTATATAACAATAATGTTAAAGCACCTGCATTAGTAGCAGCAAAAGATGTACAGGCAGATGATTTTACAAACTTTGTAAAAAATATTCAGAAAGTATCTGTGAACGGAAAAGAGTATGCAGCATCAGGAAAAGGAGCTGTAAAATTGATCAATGCAGATGGAACATTGGTGACAACAGCAGATGCATTAAAAGCAGAAGGTACATATAACATTGTTGTAACAGCGACTGGATATAATAAGACATTAGAATTTACATATACAAACAAGTCAGATACAACAGCAACAAAGCCATCAGATGCTACAACAGCAACAAAGCCATCAGATGCTACAACAGCAACAAAGCCTGCAGCTACAACAACAGCGACAAAACCAGCTGTAAAACCAGTCAAAAAAGTAACAGTTAAGAAACAGACAGCAAAAGTAAAAGCAGGAAAGAAAAAATTAACAGTTACATGGAAGAAAGACAAAAACGTATCTGGATACCAGATCAAGATCGCAACTAAGAAAAACTTCAAAGGTGCAAAGACATACACAGTAAAATCTTACAAGACATATAAGAAAGTCATCAAGAAGTTAAAAGCAAAGAAAAAATATTTTGTAAAAGTACGTGCATACAAGACAGTAGGAAAATCTAAAGTTTACGGTGCATACAGTGCAGTAAGATCTTGCAAAGTGAAATAATGAAAAGATAAATAGTAGCGTATAGTTTTTTCTGAAAAATAAAAACACGAGATTGCCATAGAAGGTAGCAGTCTCGTGTTTTGTTGTTATTTAATCATAAAGTTTTTAAAATATCTAAATCCAAATCATATTTATGAGGTATATCAGATCGTAATAGTGTTTTGATGGAATCTTTCTTCAAACGATTATTAATCGTAACATAAGATTTATCAAGCATTTCAGCTATTTCTCTGGCAGACAATGGTTCCAGACCAAATAAAGAATTCTGTAATAGTAAATGAAGAATTCCATAATCCGTTTTATCTTTAAAATTAGACAATAATATTCGCTCGAAATAATGCAAACGTTCTATTTTGTCTTCTAGAGAATCGATTAATGCTTCAATGGATGCAAGAATAATTTCTAGAAAATTTGTAATAAAACCAGTCAGGTCACCACGATTATCAGTATCATTTGTATAATCAAAACTTTTATAATATTTGGAAATATTTTGTTTTATTGTTTTTGCTAAATGATAGCTGATCAGAGGCTCTAATTCCTTGGATAAAAGATAACTGCTGATAAAACGATTTGTTCTTCCGTTTCCATCATAAAATGGATGGATATATCCAAATAGATAATGAAAGACGGGGATTCGAATCAAAGGAGGAATGGATTTATTATGCAATATAAATAAAGCTTTTTCCATACAGGCAATAATTTCGGTTTCTCCAGATATTCCACGGTGAATTTCTTTCATATGTGGACTGTAAACGGAAACAGATTTTCTTCGAAAAAAAATTCCATCTGGAAGATTCAAAGGATCATTATTTTTAATTTCTTCACTCACTAATTCATTGTAAATATTTCGAATGTCAGAACAATTATGAATTGAAATTTTTTCAGAATTTTTTAGTAAATTATATTTTTGAACTAATCCATAAAGACGCATATTTTTTTTTGTGATCGATTGTGTATTTAATATATCTTGGATCTCACGTCGAGTACTATTTACGCCTTCAATTTCATTTGTAAGTTTTACTTCATCTACAAGACAAGTTTGGGTATATTGCTCCAGAGCAATCTGAGGGAGTTTTGATTTTAAATAGATTAAAGTCTGGGTAAGTTTATAGATTCTTGATGTTAAATTTAAAATTTCGGTAGTTGGGAGTGAAAAGCATGGAAAACCATGAATTTCAAAATCATAATGTAATGCCAGTTCATTTTTATATCGGGAAGAATAGATAGATTCAAATTGATTTCGGTTTGTATATCGATATTTTTTTAAAATGTGATAATCCATAGTTGTCCTCCTTAAAAAATATAAAGTGAATTTTAATAATAATAGAAGTATAACATAAAAAATTAAAAAATATGCTAATTTTTTAATTTTTTTGGATATAATACGTGTAAAAATAAAAAACGAGAGAAATTTTTAATTTCTCTCGTTTTTTATGAGCAATTGATAAAATTATCGTTTCTTTTTTCGAGAAGCTAATTGATTTGCCAGATTCACGATCGTCTCGATCGGATTTGCAAGCTTACTATGATTCATAGCTTCAATATATTTATCACGATCTTCATAAACACTGTTAACAGCATTCAATAAAGTTTCGCTTGTAACATCCTTCTCCTGAAGCACATAGCTGTATCCCTGATTCTCAAAAGATTCAGCATTTAGGATCTGGTCTCCACGGCTGGCTTCTAATCCAAGAGGAATCAGGATATTTGGCTTTCTAAGTGCAAGAAGCTCACAGATCGCATTCGCTCCAGCACGGGACACAACAACATTTGCACATGCAAAATAATGTTTTAACTCATCTTTGACATATTCAAACTGTTTGTAACCTTCTCTGCCCTCAAGGCTTTCATCTAAGTTATTACGTCCACACAGATGAATGATCTGGTATTTTTCAAGTAACGCATCAATGTTACTGCGGATCGCAGTGTTGATCGCAACAGATCCAAGACTTCCACCAATAACAAGAAGTACAGGTTTTTCTTCTGTAAATCCACACAGACGAAGTCCTTCTTCACATTTTCCTGTAAATAATTCTTCACGGATCGGAGAACCTGTTAGTACAGCTTTTCCTTCAGGGAGAAGTTTTACTGTTTCAGGGAAGTTGCAGCATACTTTACTTGCACTAGGAATACTTAACTTGTTTGCTAATCCTGGAGTCATATCAGATTCATGAATGATCACGGGAATATGGAGCTGCTTGGCAGCGATCACAACAGGTACAGTGACAAAGCCACCTTTGGAAAATACAACGTCTGGACGAAGTTTCTTTAAGATTTTCTTTGCTTCAAAAAAACCTTTGATAACTCTGAACGGATCAGAGAAGTTTTTGATATCAAAATAGCGGCGAAGTTTTCCAGAAGAAATTCCATAGTAAGTAACACCGATATCTTCGATCAGTTTCTTTTCCATACCTTCGTATGAACCAATATAATAAATATTATATCCTTCATCGATCAGTTTCGGTACAAGTGCCATATTTGGTGTAACATGTCCGGCAGTTCCTCCACCGGTTAATACGATTCGTTTCATGATCTTTTCACCCCGATTAATTATTTTCTTTGTACGCGATCAGTGCTTTAGAAAGCTGGTCTGGACAAGAAGTTCCACGGAAACCACACTGAATTCCAGATAATTTCTCAATGACTTCATCAATAGGCAGTCCTTTTGCTAATGCAGCGACGCCAGTTGTATTCCCCTGACATCCCCCAACGAAATGGATATCTGTTAAGATTCCGTTTTCTACCTCAAATTCAATTTCACTGGAACAAGTTCCTTTTGTTTTATATACCATAATTCTATTATCCTCCTGTAAATATATATCAAAAATTAAGTATCTGGTAAAATACCTAGATACACAACAAATTATAGTGCAAGAGGGGCTGTATTTCAAGAGATTCTTATTTGACATAAATTATGATTTCTCGTAAACTGAAATCAATATAAAAGAAAAGGAGATAACATATGATTGGTATCATTGGAGCCATGGAAGAAGAAGTCAGCCAGCTGATCGAAGCCATGGAAGAAAAAGAAAAAGTAACCTGTGCAGGTATGGATTTTTATTGTGGAAAATTAAAAGATAAAGAAGTTGTGATCGTGCAGAGTGGGATTGGTAAAGTAAATATGGCATTATGCACACAAATTCTGGCAGACCGTTTTGATGTAAAAGCTGTGATCAATACAGGTGTTGCAGGTGGACTATATAAAGACATTGAGATCGGGGACATCGTAATCTCCAAAGATGCAGTTCAGCATGATGTAGATGCAACTGTTTTTGGATATAAAGTCGGGGAAATCCCTAGAATGGATACTTCTTATTTTGAAGCAGATAAAGATCTGATCGAGCTTGCCAAGAGAACATGTGACGAAGTGAATCCAGATATCCACAGTTATGTTGGAAGAGTAGTCAGTGGGGATCAGTTTATTTCAGATAATAAGAAGAAACATTATCTGATCAATGAATTTGATGGATACTGTGCAGAGATGGAAGGTGCAGCGATGGCACAGGCAGCACATTTAAATCAGATTCCATTTATCATTCTTCGTGCGATCTCTGATAAAGCAGATCAGGAAGCAGCAGGAAGTTACGAAGAATTTGAAAAAGCGGCAATAAAACACATTGTTCGTCTGGTTCTTGGAATATTAGACAGAATGTAGTCTAACTTTGTAGGACGGTTTCTCTTAAGTTTCGATAGATATCCTTTTATAATCATAAGTAACATATATATGATGAAAAGGAGTGGTATCTATGGAAATGTTAAGGGAAACTTTTTTTATGAAAGGATTTATAACAGCAATGGTGATCGCAGTTCTTACTAAGGTCATAGTTTGGGCAAATTATCATAGATTGTTAGTATCTTCAGAAGAAATGGAGAGACCAAAACGGTATTGGATCGGCACATTAAAAAAGAAAATAGAAAACTATTATAATCTGCAAACAAAAGTGAATAATATCAGCTGTATTGTGGATAAATATTTTGAAGCGGACAAGATATTGGGGATAAATTCTTTTTTCCTGGAACAGATTCCAGGGTTTTGTGCAATTATCTGTGTAGGTCTTGGATGTCTGGGCGCTATTCGTGGAATAGCAATGAATGCAGATATTAATTTCTGGGGAAGAAATTTGATCATTGGAGTTGTATGTGGAATTTCCATCTTTATGATGGATTATTTAACAAAAATGGATCAGATGAAGAGGAAAATAAAAATTAATCTGATCAACTATTTGGAAAATATATTACCAAATCGAATGTTGAATTATACAAAAAAACAAAATTATAAAGAAAATTTAGAAAATAAGAAAAAAGAAGAGATAAAAAAAGAAAAGAAACAGGTAGCGAATATCGAAGAGCATTGGGGAGAGATTGCAAGTTCTAGAGAATGTCAGCTGACAGATGAAGATCTGCAGATATTAAAAGATTTTATAAAAGACTTATAAAGTGAGAAATTGAATAATACATATAAGAAAAAGGGGTTGTGTGGGTGCTTTTATGAAATATCGAAGGATTTTTCAGATGATCTTAGTTTGTATAACAGGAATATTACTTAGTGGATGCAGGGGACAAATCGAAGAGCAGAAAAAGAAAAAGCAGGATACGCACCAAGATTCAACAATACAGATATACAAGACGGTGGGAAATGTTTCGCAAGGGATTGAAAGTTGGTGGTTTAAAAGAAATGAAGAACATCAGCAGCCAGAGGTTTCACAGAAAATAGATCTGTCAAAATATGATGCATATTATGTAGATCCAAAATGCACAGAAAAAAAGATTTATCTGACGTTTGATTGCGGATATGAAAATGGATTTACTCCAAAAATTCTGGATGTTTTGAAAAGACAAAAAGTTGTAGCAGCTTTTTTTGTAACAAAACCATTTATCAGAGAGGAAGCAAAGCTCGTAAAGCGTATGAAAAAAGAGGGGCATATCGTAGGAAATCACACGGTACATCATAAAAGCATGCCAACATTGTCAGATCGCGATAATAAACAGGAGATCATAGATTGTGCACAGTATTGTAAAGAAGCAACAGGATATGATATGGATCCTTTTATCCGGCCTCCAATGGGAGAGTATAATGAGAGAACACTAGCATTAACCAAAAAGATGGGATATCGGACAATTTTCTGGAGTATGGCTTACGTGGATTTTAAGGTGGATCAACAGCCTGGAAAAGACTATGTGATAGAACATTTTCAAAAATATACGCATAAAGGTGCGATCCCACTCATACATAATATATCGCGATCAAACGCAGAAGCGTTGGAGACAGTGATCATAAACCTAAAAAAAGAGGGATACCGATTTGAAGGATTGAAAAAACTGCCGGACTATTGAAAGAAATTCGTTAGTTTGATAAAATAAGGAACGTTATAAATATTAACAGATACGCAGAATATCATTTATAATTAGGAGATACAGATGAATAAGATAGCACAATTTCATAAAGTAAGTTTTGAACAGTTCAAAGAAAGCTGGGATGATAGTTTTCCAGGAGCTTCAGAAGAAGAAATCAAAGAAATCTATGACCAGATCAAATTGCCAAAGAGAGCAACTAGAGGATCAGCAGGATACGACTTTTTTAGTCCGGTTGATTTTGAATTAAAACCAGGAGAAACAATCAAGATTCCAACAGGAATCCGAGTTTTTATTGAATCTGATTGGGTATTAAATATTTTCCCAAGAAGTGGATTAGGATTTAAATTCCGTCTTCAGATGAATAATACAGTCGGTATTATTGACAGCGATTATTTTTATTCCGACAATGAAGGTCACATTTTTGTAAAATTAACAAATGACACCAATGAAGGTAAGACAGTTTCAGTGGCACAGGGAACTGGCATGGTACAGGGAATCTTTATGCAGTACGGAGTTACGATTGATGATGATGCAACAGAAGTCAGAAATGGCGGCTTTGGAAGTACAACAAAATAGAAAATGAATAACAGGTCAGAGTATTAATCTCTGACCTGTTGTATTTTGTATGGAGATGATGAGAATCCATTATATCTGAGATATGATTCAGAGATGAGATCTGTCATCAATGAAAATTATATTCTATATACGGACGAATACAGGGTGTCCTGTTTTTTTGACTGCCTGTTGTTATCTTGTAATCGGTAATCCTACTGTTATTATTATGCGTTTAAAATACAATGTTCACTCTCTTATATATAGTAAACCGATTTTTGAAGAAAAAAGGGAACCAGAAAATAAAAAATGTTCTTATTTGTATTGTTCATAGGAAATCCTCTTTCTGAAACATGGTTCTTACGCGTTTCTTGGCTACAGCAATTCTTTTCTTAACTGCTCTTTCAGAAATATGAAACATACATGCAATCTCACTATATTTAAATCCATAGAAATAATGAAAAATTATAGTATCACGAAAATCGGGTGTTAGTGTTGAGAAAATGATCTTGAGAGAATCAAGATAAATATAACGGATAAACAGATCCTCAGGATCAATGAGATTACGAGAAATATCGTTACCATCATCATAATCTAAAGGATAGTGAGAATTTTTATACTCATCCATAGTTAGTGTATACATCACATTACGCTGTATAGCAAAGAGATAATAGATAATCTCGTGTTCAGGTACATGTAATGTTGTGTCAGGATGTAAAAGAATTCTTTCAAATATCTGCTGAACACCATCTTCAGCAATACTTGGATTTGACGTGTAATGAAAAGCATTACAGTATAATTTATGCGAATATTTCTGATATAAAAGTGCAACATATTCAGAAATATTCTGATTGTTTGTGGGGTGACCGTTTCCCTTCATATAAATAATCTCCATTTGTCTTGTGGTTTTGTAAACGATTTCAAAAGAAAATATAAAATTATTTAGTCTTCTTCAATTACCTGAATTTCAAGAAAATCAAAATCAATATCTTCTACAAAACTGTCAGAATTAAATCTGGTTTTTGAATGATGGATAAAGTCGTTTTTATTGTGATCAAGCCAGAGTGGTTTAGAAAGATCAAATTCATAACAGATCTCTTCCAATGCCTGATATACTTTTCTAGTTCGATTCAGATCACTATCTATACAGATTACAGTGTCTTTTAACATATGATTTTCATGAAAAATCTTGCCCCACATACGAAACATAAATAAACTCCTGCCTTAATAAATTGATAAATAGTTACTTCTTTTGACTTAGTATAGAAGTATTTTTGTTTCTTGTAAAGCAAAATAGGTATGTTATACTAAAAAAAACATTACGTTAAAAGGGAGATGGAGCATGAAAATTTTAAAACGGATTTTTATAGATGGATTGTCAGGAATGGCAATAGGATTATTTGCAACATTGATCATTGGAACGATTTTAGAACAAGCCGGAACGATCATAGGAGGAGATATAGGAAATATGATCGTTATGGTTGCATCAATTGCTAAAGTATTGACGGGAGCTGGAATTGGAATTGGAGTTGCAAGTAAATTAGGAGAATCAACACTTGTATGTGCATCTGCCGCAAGTGCGGGTATGATCGGAGCTTTTGCTTCTGGCTTATTGAATGGAAGTGTAAGTTCAAGTGGCAAAATCCTATTAAGTGGCCCAGGAGAGCCTCTTGGAGCATTTGTAGCGGCTTACATAGGAATAGAGATTGGAAGGATTTTCATTGGAAGAACAAAGCTTGATATTATTTTGACGCCATTAACAACGATCGTATGTGGTGGAATCGTGGGGTTAACGGTTGGACCATATATTTCAGATCTCATGAAACAGATCGGAGAGATGATTCGATGGGGAACAGAACAGCAGCCATTTTTGATGGGAATTGTTGTTTCTGTATTGATGGGTATGGCGTTAACTCTTCCGATCAGTTCAGCAGCACTTGGAATTATTTTGAATCTTTCTGGAATTGCCGCAGGAGCAGCAACGATTGGGTGTTGTGCACAGATGATCGGATTTGCGACGGCCAGTTTACGGGAGAATGGAATTGGAGGTCTATTGGCACAGGGAATAGGAACATCGATGTTACAGGTTCCCAATATTGTAAGAAAACCATTGATCTGGCTGCCACCGATCATTACAAGTGCCATTCTTGGTCCGATCTCTACTGTAGTTTTAAAAATGACGAATAATGCAATTGGTTCTGGTATGGGAACGGCAGGGTTTGTGGGACCAATGATGACATATAAGACGATGACAACAGGAGGAACTTCTGCAGTGACTGTTATTGTCATGATACTGGTCATGCAGATCATAGCTCCTGCATTTTTGACATATTTTATTTCGGAAGCGATGCGTAGAGCAGGATTGATCAAGGATGGGGACATGAAACTTGATATATAGAAGGGATATTAGCGGATTTTATACCATTTGTGATAAAATCCGCTAATTTTATAACGGTGTGAAGTCGAGTGTTTTGAATTACAGATTCGTTTGAAACGGAATCAGAAAAGACATTTACAATTCCAGTGATTGATAATTGTCCGATCGGTGGGAGCTGTTTTGAAACGCCTCGGCCAGGAAGCAGTGGGAGAGGGGAGAGTGTAATACATCCAACATGCTGCGCATAACCGAGACAGGAATCGACAGCGATGATGAAAGGATTTTGGCAGACAGAATAAATTTCTTTAAAAGTTTGATTGAGATTTTTAGCGTGAATAGGTTCTTTTAAAGTCCCAAAAACTGAATATTGAGGAGAAGGAAGCAATGCCTGACCAACGAGTGGTCCAAGACAGTCACCAGTCGCGCGGTCTGTACCGATACAGACAATGACGAGGGGCTGATTTTTTTTATGCTTTATTTTGAGATAATGTAGCAGATCATTTTGAAATTTCATAAGAGCATAAGGGGAATCTGGATGATAGTAAGATATTTTTTTTAACAATAGATCGTCCTCCTGATTTAAATTCTCTTTTTAGTGTATACAAAAAGAAAAGAAGTATGTAAAAAAATTTTAACGTCTCGACGTTGTTTGATAAAAATTTTTATCTCTTTATGATAAGGTTTTTGTGAAATGGAAGAAAAGGAGGTTTTTTCGTGAAAACAGAGCAGCAGTTGCCTAAAAATATCAGGCAGATTGGAAGTCCAGCAGGACACACAAAAGTATATATTGAAGATTACGTTATAACATTTTTAAATTCTTTATCCATGGACAAAAATACATATGTAAGAGGAGCAATTTTATTTGGAGAGAAAAAGCAGATTGGAAATGATCTTGTTATTTTTATAAGAGGAGCGATCGAGGGACAGAATCTGGAATTGGATCTTGATGAAACAGTATTTGATGATGAAGTATGGAGAGAGATATATCAACAGAAGGAGCGATTGTTTTCTGGTCTGGATGTCATCGGATGGGCACTTTTAAGAATGGGATTTTCGGTTCGACTCAATGATAAAATAAAAAAGACACATTTTGAAAATTTTCCAGGAGAAGGAAAAGTGTTATATATGATGGATGATCTGGAAGGAGAAGATGCATTTTATGTTTTTCGAGGAGAAGATCTCTCAAGGCAAAATGGATACTATATATATTATGAAAAAAATCCGATGATGCAGAATTATCTTGTAGAACGAAGACAAGATATAAAAGAGGTGCAGACATATGAAAAAATGATGGAGAGTCGAAGAGATGAGAAATTGATCCAGCAGTTTCGTGAAAAGATATCCAAAAAGACCAAGAGTAATCAGAGAAAAGGAAGGATTCGGAATATTTCAACGGCAGCAGCAGTTACGATCATGATGATCATGGGAGGTACGATGTATTATTATGCTGGACAAGATCAGAGTATAAATTTTAAAGAGGTTGTAAATGGTGCGGTGCATACGATGGGAAAAGGGGTGTCGGATCAAATTTCAACAAAATCATCAACAAAATCATCAACAACGAGTGTAAAAATAACAAAAACATTAGATTCGGCAACACAAACTTCAATACATAAAAAGGAACAAAAAACGACACAACCCACAATAAAACAAAAACAGAAAACTCAAAAAGTAAGTTCTGGGCAATACAAGTCTTATACATATACCGTAAAAAGTGGAGAGACGTTAGTATCGATCAGTCGGAAGGTATATGGGACCCAGAAGCTTGTTCAAAGAATCAAAAAGGCAAATGCATTGTCTGACGAAAATCAGATTTACCCCGGACAGAAGTTGATCATTCCTGGAACACTTCGATGATATTTAAACTAGGAAATATGTGTAGACTGGACACATTTCATTGAATAAGGTATACTTACCTGTATTCAGAGATGATGATTGATTAGAAAATGGAAGGTATTTTATGGAACAAAAGACGAAATCAGGGTTTTCTCTTTATGTCAATTCCAATGAGAACATTCAAAATGCATTATTTCTAAGAGAAAAAAAGAAAAAATATCGTATGGGATTGATCATAGCGTTTGTGGTTGTATGTATATGTACAATATTTGCATATCGCTATCGGACATATCACAGGATGAAGGTTGTAAAAACGATCACAAAAGAGCTGACAGAATCATTTCAGTCATTTGCATATAAGAAAGGAACGATCTGTTACAGCGAAGATGGGATTTCTTTCTTAGATGGAAAAGGAAATGAAAAATGGAATAAAACATATTCCATAAAGAATCCACAGGCATCTTATTGTGGGGACTATATTGTAGTTGCATCCAAGAATGGGAATGAGATTGCGTTACTTGATTCAGATGGACAGATGAAAAAATTTAGTGTATCTTATCCAATCGTAGATTTGGAAGTGGCAAAACAAGGTGTAATTGCTTTAATTCTTCACGGTGATAATGGAAATTATATAGAATTATATGATGCAGCACAGAAGAAACTGGTAAGTATCAAAGTCACATCTGATCAAAATGGATATCCAATGGATATTGATCTGTCATCAGATGGACAAAATCTTTTAGTCAGTTATCTTGTCGTTGATGGGATTAATGTAAAAAGCAGAGTTGCACTGTATAATTTTGGACAGGAAGGTGAAGACAGTGGAGATCAGATGATCGGTGGCTTTGATTTTAAAGATACGGTAATTCCGAAAGTGAGCTTTATGGGTGATTCTAAAGCTGTGGCAATTGGAGATGATCAGATGATTTTCTTTAAAGTAGGAAAAACAATTTCTAAAAAGCAAACGATATCATTTGATAAAGATGTGAGTAGTGTTGCGGTGAATGATGATTACGCAGCATTCGTATTTGAAGATCAGAAAAAAACAGATCAAGAAAAATATGAAGCAGTCGTATATAATAAAACAGGAAGAAAATTGATGTCACATAAATTCTCTTCAGAATATAATAAATTATTATTAGGAGAGAAAGAATTATTGTTGGCTGGAAATTATCATTGTTCAATTGTGAATTTTGCTGGACATGAAATGTTTAAGAAAGACTTTAAGAAACGGATTGTCAATATTTCACCAACAGGAAAAAGACAGAAATATCTGATAACATATGAAAATAGTACAAATTTATCAGAGATATACTAGAATGGAGTACATATGGGAGAAATTATCGTAGCTGTTTTTGGAATCTATTTGATCTTGCAGATGATCATAGGTTATCGAAGAGGACTCATTAAAAGTATGTTGAATCTTGCATCATGGATTTTAACTTTTGCGATCGCTTATAAAGGCGCTGCATATTTTAAAGAAATAGTGATTCAAAATGTACCAGAAATCCAGGGAACGATTGTTACAGATCGAATTGCATATATGATTGCATATATGGGGTTGATGATCGTATGTAAAATTATTTTTTCAGTGGTAATACGTCTTGCAAATAAAGTTACAAGGGTTCCAGGTGTTGGGTTTATTAACAAGGTAGCAGGAGCAGCACTTGGATTGATCAAAGGTTCCTTGATCATTATGGTAGTTGTATTTTTTATTTCATTGATGCCACATGTTGGAATGGAATCTGAATATGCTCAGATCGTTGGCGGAAGTGAAGTTATGCAGACAATGGTGGAAACGAATCCATTAGAACAGATGATCAAACAGCAGATACAGATAGAAACACAGAAATTATTACAACAATAAAAAGAAGGTATTTTGCAAATGTCATTTAATGATTCATTTGCAGGATACCTTCTTTTTGAAATAATGATGAGAGTGTTAAATAATAAAAATAGAAAAAATGAAAAAAGGTGTTGACATAAAAGAAATGGCATGATATTATATTTAAGCTGTCTGTGAGAGACAGTGAGGAACATATTGTTTCAAAGGGATTTGAAAAAATGTTTCAAAAAAGAATTAAAAAAGTTCTTGACAAGTAAGAAAGAACATGATATGATGTAAAAGTTGCTGCGGTTCTTATGAAGAACGGGTCAACAAAATAAATCAAAAAAGTTCTTGACAAGCTAAGAACGAAGTGATATAATAATAAAGCTTCTTATACGAAGCGGATCGCAAAAAGATCTTTGACAACTGAACAATAAGACAACCTTGAAAATTCTAATGAATT
>ENA-OOWV01000421-OOWV01000421.1-human-gut-metagenome-genome-assembly--contig:-NODE-421-length-33664-cov-3.927966_pt1 | contig 33664 bp, 48 predicted proteins | sample MGYA00241584_ERZ501337 | MGnify/ENA primary metagenome ERZ501337 (study PRJEB25962, sample SAMEA2042744) | human gut metagenome | biome: human gut; feature: human-associated habitat; material: faeces... | reverse complement strand
TGGACCACGTCCACCTTCATTCCATCCACCTTCGTATTGGTTAGCTGCAGTTGCACCTCCCCATAAAAAATCTTTTGGAAATTTATTTTTCTGCATAATGTGCTCCTTTTTAATTAAAGGGAGTATTTCTACTCCCTGACATATACTATTTATTCCTTTTCAGCGTTTAATTTTTCTTGTTCTCTTTGATATTGCTTATTAGACATTAGAACAAATGGAGTATATAACAATACACCTAACGCCAAAATCACTAATTGTAATACAACACCTTGCCATCCATGACCAATGAATGCACTTACAACGATAGGGAATCCAAATGGTACATCAACAATATTACATGGAACAAATCCAATACTTGTTGCAAACAATAAGCATCCCGTTGCCAAGCCTGCACTCAAAATAAATGGAATAGCATAAGTTACATTCAATACTAAAGGCAACCCAAATACCACTGGCTCAGAAATTCCAAATAAGCCTGGAATTAAGCCAAGTTTTGCTACAGCTTTTTCATCATCTCGTTTTGAAAATAATAGAATTGCAATAATCAAAGATAGAACAAGCCCAGCTCCACCAACTACAATAAAGGATACTAAAGCTCCATACGTAATAGGTTGATCAGGAACACCACCAGCTGCTGCAGTTGCGATATTAGCAGCTAAAGCACTAGCAATCAATGGATTACGAATTGGTGTGATGATCATATTTCCATGAATACCCAAGAACCAGAATACCTGAGCAATCATAAATAACGCAATAGCTCCAAACGGACTTTGGAAAATTGCTTCCAATGGTGCTTGTACAACAGAATAAATCCAAGAATTCATATAAGTTCCAGTTGCTAAGAAGAATAATTGACCTGCTACACCAACTACAACCAAAGAAACTAAGATAGGAATCAACGTGTTAAAGCTCTGTGAAATAGCTGCCGGAACGGAAGCAGGCATTTTGATTTTAATTTTATCAATCTTCATCAAAGCAGAGAACAATTCAGATACTAAGACCGAAATGATCATTGCGATAAATAAACCTTGAGCCCCGATAGCATCACCAGGCAACCCTGCTCCACTAACTGCCGATTCTAAACCTTCTACTACAATAGAAACAGATTGTGGAACCACACAAAGAAAAGCAACTAATGATGTAATAGCACAGATATGTTCTGGAACTTTATTCCTTTTTGCCAGCTCAGATCCAATCAAAAAGCAAATTGGAAGTGCCATAATTGATAAGGTTGCAAAATTAATAGCTGTGAAAGCCGGAGAGATTTTTGCCAATGCTGGAATAAACGCTGCCAATCCAGTACTTGTTGAACAAATTAACGTATTAAACAAACTTGCAAATGAACCTACGATAATAAACGGCATGAATGTAGTAAAAGCGTTTTTAATTGCTCCTAGATACTTATTATCATCTACCTTTTCAGCAACGATCATCAAGCCGTCTTCAAATTTTTCTGTAAACTTTGCCATGGTTATTTACCACTTTCTTCTGCAAGCTTTTCTGCTTGAGCTAGAACCGCTGCGCCATCGCATCTTCCGTATGCAACGGCATCGATAACAGCGATAGGCGCTTTTCCATCAACGATTTTTTGTACTTTACGCATGATATGACGAACTTGTGGACCTAATAACAATACATCAAAGTTCCCTAATTCGTCCTGAATCTGGCCTTGTTCAATTGCCCAAATCTTATAATCTTTCCCTTGATTTTTTGCAGCTTCCTGCATTTTAGAAACAACTAAACTTGTTGACATACCAGCTGCACATGCTAACATAATTCTCATATTAATCTTCCTCCTTTGGTAAAACTTTCTGTAATAATTCATAAACATGAATAAACTCTTTAGCTTGATCAATCATGATCATTGCAGTTGTCAGATGATCCTGAGCATGAATCAAAATAATATTGATATCGCTTTTTTCGCCTCTTGCCTCACCCTGGATCAAATCTGTCTGTGTTTGATGAGCTAAACGTAAATCTTCTTCAGCTTCTTTAACTAGAGAATAAGCTTCTTCAAAGTCAAATTCTCTAGCAGCTTCTATTGCCATTAAGGATTTTGATTTTGCATTCCCTGCATTCAAAATTAAGCCAAAAGATGTTTCATAGTTATTGTCCATAAACTACCCTCTCTTTTCCATGTTTTGTGCACTTACATGTTTTACAGAAATATAATAGCTTAAGAATGTAATCGTTTCCATTTTGTTATTTACCTCGTTTTTTAAAGATAAATAAGGAAATTTAAAATTTTTCCACAAAAAAAGAACAGTCCTATGTCTGTTCTTCCTCATTGGCTTTAACATCTATATAATTTCCATTACGATGAAATTCATTATAGATTCGTTCTGCTTTTTCCAGCACCTTTTCACCATCCAAAAGCCCATAATCTTGCTGATCAATCATCGCAATTGGGACAATTTTTCCATAAGATTTATAAAATCGTTTATAAACATGCTTCAATTGTGGCCCTAAAAGTAAAATATCACATTGCATTACTGAGCAATCTACCAAATTCTCATCTACACACCATATTTTATGGGATTTCCCTTGTTTCTTACATGCCTCATTCATCATTTCCACAAGCAAACTTGTAGACATTCCCAAACAACATGTTAATAAAATTCGCATATTCTACCTCGTTACTCCAATGTTGATTCTATCTCTCCAAACAAACTCAGTAACACTTCAAAACGTTTATTCTGGATAAGTTCATTTACATATTTTGGATTTACTAATAATTTACTCGTTATCTTATAAAATGTCATCAAATTTCTGTTTGAATTATCTTCCATAGACATAAGGTAAATAAGTTGAACTTTCTTTTTATCCCATATTATTGGTTTATTCAGTATACAAATACATACAAATGTTTCTTTAGTCATTGCTTTATATGGATGTGGTATGGCCACTAAATTGCCAAACTCTGTACCTGCTTGTCGTTCACGATGTAAAATTGCATCATAAAAATCGCTTGGTATATCATATACTGATTCAATTTTTTTAACCATATACTGTAATACTTCTTCTTTTGTTTCAAATCCCACATTCGTTAGGAAAAGGTCTTTTCTAAAATACTTTTCCATCGTACGACTATGACCTTGTGATAAAAATCTTTTAATAGTCTTTACATCCCTATCCTCTACAAATGATTTGATTTCTAAAATAGGTACGGGTACCGAATAAGCTATTGGAACTGTCGTAATAACATAATCTATATCAGTAAAATCTACGTTTTTTATACCTAAAGCATCACTTGTATAAATTTGATTTAAATACTTGCCAAAGTTATCTTTAAACTGATACATCAACAGTTGAGCTGTTCCTCTACCGGTACCACAAACAATCAATATATTTTTCTTATCTTGTTTCCGGTTTTTTCTTTCTAAAGCAAGATTGAAATGAAGCGCAAAATATCCTATTTCATCTTCTTTTATTTCCTTATTATAATGTTTTCTTAGTTCCTCGCTTGCAACGACAGCCAAATTATAAGCCATCGTATATTTTGTTTTAATATCCACTAATAAGGGATTATGTAAAACAAGATCATACGCCATACGAACCCCAAATGGAACTAGGTGCAGTGCAAGCATCATTCGTAATTCTAAATCATCCATTAAATCAATATGATATGAATCGTATACAGCACGAAGCATATGTGAAACAATCTCATAAACTTCACCATTAATAATAACATTCCCATTTTCTGTTTCATCAATACTTACAATTCTTTTTGCTGCCAAATGTATCGCAATATAACCTATTTCATCATCTGGAAAATCTACATTAAACTCTTCACTTAAACCTTCTACAATTAAACGAGCCATCTTATATTCTTTCCATTCATGAACTTGATTCATTTGCTCATTTGATAAATATGTTTCTTGTCCTTCTTCTATACGACATAATGCAACATATATATGAATGATGAGATTATGAAAAGAAACATCGGACATATGATATTCGAAAAATTCAAAATTCTTATTCAATATTTGTGAAATTTTCTTAAGAATTTCTCTTTTGTCGTTTTCACATTTGTTATCGGGTAGTGTTTGATTATCCACGTTATCTACAATGATATTTGTCATGCATACGCGAAAATCAAACTCACTACCTATTGCTTTCAATCCATATCCAGGCTTACTTACAAGTTCAATATTATATACTTTTAATCTTTTTCTCACTTCTTTTAAAGTTTGAGATAAAATTGAACGACTTACAAAAAGTTTATCTGCTAGATACTCAATTTTTGTCCATTGTTGAGCATTTAATAAATACTCAATTAAGTATTGAACTCTTTGCTCAAATGTTGCCGGGATGTCTTGAGGTTGTTTCGTAGACAATGAATTAGTAAATTTAGTATACTTTATTTTATCTATGATGTTTAAAGCTATACCTTTCTTAGGCTTAGTTTGAATAATTGCACCATGATGTTTAAGAATACTATTAATTTCCTTAATTTCATTGCGAATTGTTTTTGAACTGACACCAATCTGTGATGCTAACACATTTGAACTAATATAATTTTCCGATAAACTTTCTAAAATTAGTTTTACTCTCTCTTCTTTCATATTATCACTCATTTTAAAGCTTATCATACCATTTTATAAATATCCATATGATTATTTTCCATAAAAAAGTTTCTAAATAAGGTAAAATAAACCACCAAAAAACTGCCACAATATTGTGACAGTCATCTTTCTTTGATCATTAAGTTTAGTTAGGTTAGGTATAGTTAAGTTAAAAAGGAAAAAGTTTTAAACGAGCTGTTCGATTCGTACACCGTTTTCTATTGCATAGATAAACTGGTCACGAACATGATCAAAGAGTTTAAACAATGATTTAAAATATTCAGCCTTTTTAGGACTATATACTTTCCATGCACCCATACAGCAGCATGTTTCATTGTTTATAAAACCCAGGACATCGCTTAAAGGATATCCTAAGAAAATACCGATTTCGTGAGGAAAATCTGTTTCTTCCATTCGCTTATCTAAATGATCCAAACAGGCAGAAAGAGAGTGTATAGGATAATCGTATTGTTCTAGGAAGGTTCTAATTTCTGGATCTAGTAATACATTTTCGAGAATTTCAAATGAATACAAATAAATTGTTATACGAGGTTTATCTGCCTGCAGGATCCGAAAAGTCAAATGCTTATCCGCAAATTTTTCGTTATACTCACGAATCAAACTATCTACACAAGGTATCGCAGTGCGTGGAATATGAAACATATTTGCTAATTTATATTTCTTTAATGCCGGCGCACAATGATACGCAAGGTATTCTTCAAATAATTTTTGTTCTTTAGACATTGCCTAAAATCTTACTTATTTCCGCAATATCCTCTTCTGTTCCTGCATTTTCTACTTTGTACAAACAATCTACTCCATATTCTTCGCTGATCTTGTCACCTGCTTTACAATAAGCATCTCCATATCCAAGATCACCAGAGACAATAACACCTTTTAATTTTGTTCCATTTGTCATCAAGAATGATTCTACTTCCATGGGAACATCTCCAAAGCCATCTGTATACGTAAACAAGATAAAATCATCATCCATCGTTTCACTGCCACTTTCAATAACTGTGGCGTCTAATCCAAGAGCATTCACAATGGATTCTACATTGCCTGTTCTTGAAGCATATGCATATTTCATATTATTCATACCTCCTTAGTTAGTTTTATCTAACTTTATGGTTAGTATAGACTAACTTTTGCATTATGTCAACTTCTTTTATATTTTTTCTTGCTTGTGACGCAACGTCATAAATTATAATTAAGTCAGGAGGTATTTAACCATGCATAATAAAAGTTATATGAGTGTTGGTGAACTAGCTAAAAAGATGCACACAACTGTAAGAACACTTCAATATTATGACAAAGAAAAATTACTTTGCCCTTCTAGCCAAAGTGAAGGCGGAAGACGATTATATACACATAAAGATATGATTAAATTGCATCAAATTCAATCTTTAAAATCTCTTGGCTTTTCATTGGAAGAAATCAAAAACAAACTAATGCCATTAGATACACCCGAAGAAGTTGCTGCCATTTTAAGTAAACAAGCTTTAACGATCCAAGAACAAATACAACAATTATCTAAATCTTTACAGGAAATCGAACTATTAAAAGAAGAAGTTCTTCAAATGCAACAAGTCGATTTCAAGAAATACGCCGATATAATCGTTAACCTACAAATGAACAATCAATATTATTGGCTTATTAAACATTTTGATGATTCGACTCTTGACCATATTCGACATCGTTTTAACAAGGATACTGGTTTAAGTTTCATACATCGTTTCAATCAATTAATTGAAGAAATATTGATTCTTAAAGACAATAATGTTTCACCTGATAATATAGAAGCTCAAAAAGCAGCACAAAAATTTTGGAATATTGTCATGGAATTCACAAACGGTGATATGAGCCTGTTACCAGAACTAATGAAATTTAATGATCAATTGGACGAACAAAATGAATGGACAAAAAAACAGAGAATTGCCAATGAATATATACAACCTGCATTAGAAAGCTATTTTCAGAATGCCGGTGTAGATCCATTTAAGGAGCAATAAATATGTCTCAAGTTATAACACTATCCAATCTAAAGAAAAACTATGGAAATCATGAAGTACTTAAAGGTGTTGACTTAAGCATTGAGAAAGGAGAAATCTTTGGCATTTTAGGTATCAATGGAGCCGGGAAAACTACATTGTTAGAGTGCATAGAAGGATTTCGTCATTATCATTCAGGAAACATCAAAATCGCAGGAAATATAGGAATTCAACTTCAATCTGCATCCTTGCCTTCCTATATGCGCGTTGATGAAGCAATTCAATTATTTTCCAAATGGAAAAACAAAAATTTAGATCCTTCTCTATTTACTGCGCTAAATATTACCGAAATAAACAAAAAATTGTATTATCAATTATCTGCTGGTCAAAAAAGAAAACTCCATCTAGCTCTGGCTTTAATAGGAGACCCAGACATTTTAATTTTAGATGAACCTACAACAGAATTAGATGTTGAAGCTAAACAAGCCCTTCATCAAGAAATCAAAAAGCTCAGCCAAAAAGGAACGACCATTCTTCTTTCTAGTCATGATATGGCTGAAGTTGAATCTTTATGTACACGTATCGCCATTCTGAATCAAGGCAAGATTATCTTTGTAGGAACTACAGAGCAATTAGCTAACAAAGTAAACAAAAAATATTCAATAAAAATCATTGATGAAAATGAAGAAAAAGAATACTTTACTTCAGATATCATTGATACTTTATCCACTATCCTTGAACAATATAAACTCAAAAATAAACCTATTCTCGATATCAAGATTAATCGAGGCACATTAGAAGATCACTTTATTGAGCTCTCCAAGGAGGTTAGATCATGAAAGCTATTCTTTATGGAATTGGTTTACAATTTAAATTAGATATTCGCAGCAAAACTCTATTAGTAACATGTTACCTTGTCCCACTTTTATTTTTCATGATCATGTCAGGAATCTTTACCTCACTTATGCCAGATGCAACCCAAACACTAATCCAATCTATGACAATTATGGGTGTTTCCATGGGAGCTCTTATAGGAGTTCCTCCTTCTATGGTTGAAATTTATAGTAAAAACATCAAAAAAATGTATAGTGCAAATAATGTTCCGCTTTATTTTGGAATATTTACTATTGTGATCTCAGCCTTTATCCATCTCATGATCATGAGTTTCATAATTTTTATTGCAGCACCAATTATTTTCCATGCTTCGACACCAGAAATTACCCCACTTTATTTTTTCACACTCGCACTATTTATTATTGTATCTTTATCCATTTCTTGCGTATTAGGTCTTGCGATAAAAAATCAAGCAAAACTCACCATGTTTAGCCAAATTGTTTTCCTGCCTTCTATTATGTTATCTGGAATTATGTTTCCGGCATCCTTTCTTCCAGATTTACTTGAAACTATAGGTAAGATATTTCCAGCTACATGGGGATACACCTTATTATGCCAACTAGACATAAATTTCTTTACATTCATCCCTTTATTGATTATTTTCTCTATCTCATTCATATTAATCTTACTTCTTTTAAAGAAAGCACAATCTGAATCTTAAAAGCCCAGTTTCCTGGGCTTTTTTACTTCGTTCGCGTGTTATCAATTTTTGGATACATCAAGCCGTACTTGTCTGCAACTTCCTTTCCGTGCGTTCGCATAAAGCTATAAAATCCATCTTCAATTTTATGGCTTAAAGTACAAAACTCATAACTTCTTTGATCTTTACATTTCAAATACACATCAATATAACAAGCATTCTCTGGCAATCCTCGATAACTGGTTCGTTTAAATATGAACGATAATTCAACATAGTCTAATTCTTCATAACCTACTTTTAGATTCTCTTCTTTAAAATGAATAGTCAAGCCCTCTTCTGAATAAATCAATGTTCCATTTAATGCGTTGTTATAGGCGCCATAAAGAAGAGGTGGAACATGAAGTCGTTTTTCATCTTCTCTTTGAATTTCTACATTCAAAATATTATGCTTTAAATATTCTTTCATGATGTTTCTCCTTTGATTCATTTTCTTGATAATTTCTTATACAAAGATGTGTTATGCCAAGGACGCTTGTTCCAATAATATTGATTCAGTATGTTATATGCCTTTTCATTTGGCATTTCCAGTAATTGAGCCAAATGTTTTGGGTCAACCCATTTAGGTGCTTTTTCATGTAAAATTCGTAACGTCATTAAGAAGTGTTGCCCGTTAAAAAATAAATCCGAATCCAATCGTACAGCTCTATCATCTTTGGTAAAAATCACTAGATAAAATTTAAACAAATAATCTCCACCCATGATCATACCAGCTTCCTGTACACCAGCTTTTACAGCCACAATATCATCGTAACCAATGAATTCCATATCTTGTAGATATGTACCTTTTAATACATGCCAAAAATATTTAAAAGAATTGAAAAAAAGTTGTCTAAATCATCAAATAGATGAATTAGACAACTTAAAATATACTCAATTTGGTAAATATAACATTTTCTAACAATTATAATTTGCAGATTATCGTATAAACTAATTATAAATATAGAAGAAAAGCATAATTAAAAATCTTTTAATTTATTTAATAAATCCCTGTCAACTCGACGAACAAATTCGGCCATCAATAAAACTGTCTGCCAATAGTCTTTACGATGAATGATTAAACGATGAGAATGCATATAACGAGTTGGAATTGATAACGTCATCGTTACAACCCCGTCATGAGCTTTATGAATATTATCGGCATCCGTTCCACCAACAGTCATCATGTCATAATTGATATCTAAATCAAGATCTTTACAAATCTTTTCCATTTCATGTAAGAAATTCTTGTTCGCTATAATACCTGCATCCATAACACTAAGGACAACACCTTTTCCAATTCCATTTACTCCTTTATCCATTGGAGTATCCATACTTGTTGTTACATCCAAGGCAATCGCAACATCTGGATGCAACATATTGGCAGCGGGTCTAGCCCCACGAAGGCCAACTTCTTCTTGTACAGTACCAACACCATACAAGTTAGCTGAATGTTTCTCCTTATGCAATAATCGCATCACATCAACGACCATTGCAGCACATAAGCGATCATCCCATGCTTTACCCATTAGATAATTTGGATTGTTCATAACGGTAAATTTTGTATCCGGCGTAATCATATCCCCAATCTGTATACCTAATTCATAAATTTCCTCACGAGATTCAACACCCATATCCAGGAATAGTTTTGTTGGATGTATTACTTTTTCTTTGACATCTTTTGGAAGACCATGTGGTGCACTAGATCCAACAACCCCTTGATATCGTTTTCCTTCTCTTGTCGTTACTACTAAAGTTTGGCTTGGAAGAACATGTCCCCACCATCCTCCAACAGGAAGCATTTTAATATAACCATCTTTATCTATATCGCAAACCATGAAACCAACTTCATCCATGTGTCCTGCAATCATAACTTTTACACCGTCTTTGTCCCCTTTTTGAAGGGCAACCAACGAACCCAAATTATCGTATGTGATTTCATCGGCATATGGTTCGATCCATTTTTTCATGACACGGCTTACTTCTTTTTCATTGCCGCTGATTCCATGTGCTTCGCTGAATTCCTTCAGCATTTCTAAATTAATATCTCCAATTGGTTCTCTACTCATAATGATGCCCTCTTATCGATTGCTAGCCTTAAATGCTTCGATTTTTTCTTCGTTTAATTTGCTCAACACTTTATAGGCAGCTTCTTTTGCGCAGTCATAATCATGTAAATCAATCATTGTACTAGCTGTATGAATTCCTCGTGCACAAATACATACACTTAATGTTGGACATCCACTAAATAATTTATGGATCCAAGCTGCATCTGTTTGTTCCATATTATAGAAATACTGATAATCAATATTATTTTCTTTACAAACACGTACTAGTTCATCCAATAAGCCACGATTTGGCATCATACCTTTATCATAGTAACGAACTAGAACTCCTTTTCCTAGTTTTCCTACTTCCTCTTCTTTTCCTGCATAATCATTTGCAGCTGAGCAATCTAAGACGATGCCCATATCTGGATGAATCAAACCGGTAGCACTGGTTCCACCACGAATTCCAACCTCTTCCATGACACTGGCACCAATATATAGATCATAGTCTAATTCTACATCTTTTAAAGCCTCTAAAAGTTCAACTGTCAATGTACACCCAAAACGATTATCCCATGCTTTGGCAAATACACGATTTTGTACCTGTACGAAATCTCCGCTAATTACAGCACTGTCTCCAACAAACACACCTAGATCTTCCACTTCTTTTTTTGAAGCACAACCTAGATCAATCTTCATCTTTTTGCCTTCACCTTTTTCAAGTGTATCCCCATCGGCAACGATTGCACCTGTTAATTCTTTTCCTTCACGAGTCTTCAAAGTAACTCTTGAACCATACATTGCCCCATCGGCAATATCACCAATCTTAATGAATGACAATAAACCATTATCATGGATTTCTGTGATCATAAATCCAACTTCATCCATGTGAGCACATACCATTACTCTTTTAGCGTTTTCTTTACCACATTTTTTTACCGCAAAAATAGAGCCTAGATTATCATAAATCACTTCATCGCACAGTCCCTTATAGTGCACAGCCAAAGCTTTTGAGACTTCTTTTTCATCGCCAGAAATCCCAACGATCTGCGTTAATTCCTTCATTATTTTAAGTGTTTTTTCAGTCATAATATATATAGCCACCTTTCTTATGATTCCATTATATCGCTTATAAAACAAGACATTTTTAACATTCTTTCCTAGGCTTAGGAAACCTTAAGTATACTTTACACTTTTATTCCTTGAATTCGGTTTGAAAAGATAGTATAAAACGTGTATTATTTATCTAATAAAAAGGAGTTGTTGATTCGATGAAGACTGATGATTCTTGTCCCCGATATTTTAATCAAGCAGGAGTGATATTATGTTAGCAGTAAGTATTGTCCTGTTTTTTATATGCGTTTTTTTATCTATGATGATGGCCTTGTTTGATCAAGATAAAAAGAGTGATACAAAGACTCTTTCTACCCTTCAATGGCTATCTTATTCATTATATGGATTGTCCTCTTTAGGCATTATCGTTTGGAGCTATACCTCGTTTAATATTCAATCATCCAATATATGGATCGCCATATTGCTCATGGTGGCATATAGCCTAGTATATTTTATCTTTGCCTATAAGATACCTAGACGCTTCGCAAACAAAAATACTGAAAAGATTGGTTTCTTGACAAAACTTGCCGGTTTTATTTCTACTTTATTTTCATGGATATCCTGGCTATTTAGTTTTGAAACAGAAATTGAAGACGAAACTGTGTCTGAAGAAGATATTCGTGAATTGATCAATACAGGAAGTGAAATTGAACAACCACAAAAAGAATTCATTGAAAATGTTTTTGAATTAGATGATACAAGCGTTGAAGAGATCTGCACACACCGTTCTAAAGTCATTACATTAGATTTAGACCAATCCATTGATGAATGGAAACAGATCATCCACGATAATCGACACACTTTCTATCCAATCTGTGGTAAAGACGATGATGACATTATCGGAGTACTAGACACTCGAGATTACTTTAGAATAGATGGAGAACTCAACCAGGATATCATCATAAACAAAGCCGTAGACAAGCCATTCTTTGTGGCTGAAAACACAAAAGCCGACACATGTTTCCATGAAATGAAAAATCGCAAGACGTATTTTGCGATTGTTCTAGATGAATATGGTGGTATGACCGGTATCATTACCCTTCACGATATCATTGAAACTTTATTAGGTGAGATGAACGAAGTGGATGATGAAATTCCACCTGTGGAAATTCAAAGAATTGATGACAATCAATGGTATATCTTAGGATCTGCCGATCTTGAAGAAGTCCAGGAGGCACTGAATATTGAATTACCAATTGATGAATATGAAACATTCAGTGGCTATGCCCTATCCCAGTTAGGTAGAATTCCTGACGATGGAACACAACTAGAAATTGATTTAGATACAATGATCATTAATGTTCGAGAAATTAAGAATCACCGTATCGGACAAACCATTGTGTATATAAAAGAAAAGGAGAAAGAGGAAAATGAAAAGTCTTAAAGATGCAATTGAACAAAAAGGATTGATTATCAGTGATGAAGTATTAAAAGTAGATTCTTTCTTGAATCACCAGATCGACTGTCCATTAGTCATGGAAATGGCCGATGAATTCTACGAACACTTCAAAGATAAAAAAATCACAAAAATTGTTACGATTGAATCCAGTGGTGTAGCCCCAAGTTTTGCGACAGCATGCCGATTTGGCGTACCAATGGTATTTATCAAAAAAGCACAACCAAGCACGATGCAAGATCCAGTCAGCTGTCAGGTATTCTCTTTCACAAAGAACAAATACTATCCAATCTGCATGGAAAGACAATATCTATCTGAAGAAGACAATGTATTATTCATCGATGACTTTTTGGCAAACGGAGAAGCATTTAAAGCTGCAGAAAATCTAATTAAAGAATGTGGTGCCAATATTTCCGGTGTTGGGATCGTAATTGAAAAAGCCTTCCAAAAAGGGCACAAATACATTGTTGATGCAGGATATGACTTCTGCGCATTAGCTTCAATCGCATCAATAAAAGACACGAAAATCACATGGGCCGAATAATTACAGCGTTTGCCTGTGCTGATTTAAACAAAGAGGAAAAAAACTCATTTCAAGAGATTGAATGGATCGATGACATATATAAGGCAGACATTATCATAGGAAATCCTAAAGTTTATGACATCCATCCCAAATTCATTCAATTAGAAAGCGCCGGCTATGAACAATACGAAAATAAGTTCGCTTGTCCTGTATGTAATGCATCTAAAAGCTTTGGGTTAGGAATCAGTGAATATCTGATATGTACGATCTTGATGAGTCTAAGACATATGAAAGCTCATATGCATAACCAAGATCAAAGAAAGTGGAATCGATTTGATGATACGATTCAATCTATTTCCGGTTCATGTATATTGATCCTTGGCTTAGGCGATTTAGGATCGACATTTGCTAAGAAAGCCAAGGCTCTTGGAGCTTATACAATTGGTGTACGCAAATCTAAAAAAGATTGTGATATCGTTGATGAAGTTTATACGATTGATTCATTAAACAAAGTATTGCCTCGAGCCGATATTATAGTCTGTACTCTACCAAGCACAAAAGATACACGATATCTTTTAAACGAAGAACATTTTCATCTTATGAAAAAAAGTGCCCTGTTTTGTAATGTAGGGCGTGGTGATCTAGTTAGAAGACACACTTTGGAAAAAGTAATGCATGAAAAGATCATTCAAAGTATGGTATTAGATGTTATTGAAAATGAACCTTTAGATCCAGGCTCTTCTTTGTGGTTAGATCCAAATGTAATTATCACACCACATGTATCCGGCACATTCCAGCTTGCGAAGGCAAAAGAAATATTCTTAGATATCGCAAGACAAAACGTTCATGCCTTTATTCATGACAAGCCTCTTATCAATCAAATATCAAGCAGCATCCAGTGATGCTGTTTTTATTATATGTAAAAGAAAAAAGTGGAAAATTCCACTTTATTCTGTAGCTCCATATTCCGCATAATACGCATCAATACGCTCTTTTAATTCTGCATCCAATGCATCTTTTGATTCAAGATACTCAACAACTTCAGGCATTGAAACAATTGCCGCTGTTGGAAAACCATATAATTCTGCAATTTCTTTTAATGCAGTTTTATTCCCTTTTCCTTTTTCGTTACGATTTAAGGAAACAATCAATCCCTTGATTTCCACATTAGCTGCATTTCTTACTTTAGGAACTGTTTCTTCCATAGATTTTCCAGATGTCGTAACATCTTCGATCATAATTACACGATCACCGTCCTGAAGTTTTGTTCCTAATAAACCGCCCATATCAGCTCCATGATCTTTTACTTCTTTACGATCTGAACAGTAACGGACTTCTTTGCCATAAAGGTTATCTAAAGCAATTGTTGTCGCAACAGCCAAAGGAATTCCTTTATAAGCTGGTCCAAACAATACATCAAAGTCTAAACCATAATTATCTACGATTGCCTTTGCGTAATATTCACCTAATTTTTTTAGCTGATTTCCTGTAACATATCCACCCGCATTCATAAAGAATGGGCTTTTTCTTCCTGATTTCAATGTAAAATCACCAAATTTTAAAACTTTACTTTCCAACATGAAATCGATAAATTCCTGTTTATATTGTTCCATCTTTAACCCTCCATATTTATTTTTTCTTATCTAATTTTACCATTTACCCTGTTATATTTATACCCTTATTATGAAATTATTCATCATACAAAAAAACTATTAAATCTATTTTAATTTTCACTTTTTTTCCTTATCATAATAAAGACAAAAAGGAGAAATAAATCATGGACACAAAATGCCTGTTGGCAGAAGCTTTAAAAATATGTATGAAAAAAGCTCCGTTGGAAAAAATAACTGTAAAAGATATTACGGACACCTGCGGAATATCAAGGCAAACGTACTACCGCCATTTTCAAGATAAACAAGATTTAGTCAATTGGTATTTTGAAAAAATTTTGAATGAATCTTTTGAACATATGGGTACTGGTAAGACCATCTATGAAGCCTTGATTAATAAATTGACTTTTATCCAAAAAGAAAAACTATTCTTTACTGCTGCATTTAAAAACGATGATCAAAACAACTTAAGAAAACATGATTTTGAACTGATTTTAGCTTTTTATACAAATAAGATCAAAGAGAAAATGGGAGATAATCTATCCGAAGAATTGATGTTTCAACTAGAAATGTACTGTCAAGGATCTGTCTATATGACAGTAAAATGGTTGTTAGATGGTACAAAAGAATCCTGCCAAACTATGGCCAAACTTCTAACAGATTCAATGCCTGAAGTTGTAAAGAAAACCTTTGTCGAATTACACTTAATATAAAGTGACAAATCGCTGATTCTGTCACTTATAAAAGAGTATCAAGACTGTTAAAATAAGATTGGAAAACGTTTACATAAAGGAGGAATACTAAATGGCTAATAGAATTATGTTAAACGAAACATCTTATCATGGCAGTGGCGCAATTCAGGAAATTGCCACAGAAGCAAAGGCAAGAGCGTTCAAAAAAGCTTTTGTCTGTTCTGATCCTGATCTGATTAAATTTGGTGTAACAGGAAAAGTTACAAAAGTATTAGACGATGCAGGTTTAGAATATGAAATATATTCTGATATCAAAGCTAATCCAACTATTGAAAATGTAAAGCATGGTGTTGAATCATTTAAAGCCGCTCAGGCAGACTACATCATTGCGATTGGTGGTGGATCTTCAATGGATACCGCAAAAGCAATTGGTATCATCATTGCCAATCCTGAATTTGAAGATGTTCGCTCTTTAGAAGGAACAGCTCCAACAACAAAACCATGTGTACCTATTATTGCCGTACCTACAACAGCAGGAACTGCAGCAGAAGTAACGATCAACTATGTAATTACAGATGTTGAAAGAAAACGTAAATTCGTTTGCGTTGACCCTCATGACATGCCAATCATTGCGGTTGTTGATCCAGATATGATGTCATCTATGCCAAAAGGATTAACTGCTTCTACAGGCATGGATGCCTTAACTCATGCAATCGAAGGTTATACAACAAAAGCAGCTTGGGAAATGACAGATATGTTCCATCTAAAAGCTATCGAAATCATTAGCCGTTCTTTACGCGGGGCTGTTGCCAATGAAAAAGAAGGTCGTGAAGGTATGGCTTTAGGTCAATACATTGCCGGTATGGGATTCTCTAATGTTGGTTTAGGTATTGCTCACTCTATGGCACATACTCTAGGTGCTGTTTATGATACTCCTCATGGAGTTGCATGCGCTATGATGTTACCAATCGTTATGGAATACAATGCAGACTGCACTGGGGAAAAATATCGTGAAATTGCCAGAGCAATGGGTGTTAAAAATGTAGATTCTATGACACAGGAAGAATATCGTAAAGCTGCAGTAGATGCCGTTCAACAACTTTCTGTTGATGTAGGTATCCCTACTAAACTTGAAGCGCTAAAAGAAGAAGATCTTGATTTCTTAGTTAAATCCGCTTATGAAGATGCATGTGCTCCAGGCAACCCTAAAGATGCCAGCATTGAAGATCTAAAAGATCTATTTAGAAAATTAATGTAATTACAGTTAAGGTAGACATAACGTCTACCTTTTTTCATTCAAAGTAAAAGGACCGAATCACTCGGTCCTACATGTGAATTACTCAATCATAATTGTCTTGTTCTCAGGCAATTTTTCTTTTTCCTTAGGGAATGTGATCTTTAATTCACCATTGTCATAACTTGCTTTGATATCTTTTTCTTCAACATTCTCACCAACATAGAAACTACGTGAGAAGCTACCACTGTAACGTTCCTGACGAATCAAATTGCCTTTGTCATCTTTTTCTTCTTTGTTTGAATTACGAGATGCACTGATATTCAGATAACCATCTCTTAAGCCAATTTGAATGTCTTCTTTTTTACATCCTGGCAATTCAACATCCAACAAGTAATGATCATCTTTTTCTGTGATGTCTGTCCTCATCAAGCCATTGTTACGACCTGTAAAGAATGGTGTGTTAAACATGTCATCAAATACATCATCAAATAAATCATAAGTTCTAGGGAAGAATTTCATATACATCGCCTCCATCTAAACTAGCGGTTGTAATTCATTTGCAGCCGTTGTTCATGAAATACTTCTTCAATCAAGATACCTTACCTTGATTACACTTATATTATATCCCATATTTTAGCAAAGTCAACACATGAGTGCTAATAATTTTTATATTTTTTTGCAAACCCAGTAAAATCAATGGTTTGCAAGCATTTTCCACTTTTGAAATTGTCATTTTTCTTAGGTTTGACACCAATTTGACACCAATTTTTTCTTTTCTGGTGTCAGAAGTTCACTGCCATACTATCCAGCTTTGCTATCTCGTTTTCAATCCTTGCCCTGTCGCCCAAGTGGTTATACACTTCCATAGTCACATCAAAATGGGCGTGTCCCATAATGTACTGCAATACCTTAATGTCCATACGGCACTCTGCCATTCTCGTACAGGCTGTGTGTCGCATAACATGAGCTGAAACCTTTGGAAGCAGTTCTGCTTTCCTGTGTTCTTTCTTTGCCTTTTGGACTTCCGCTTTGTTATAAGCGTCCACAATGTTATACAATACACTGTTTACGCCATAAGGCATAAGCGGTCTGCCGGATTTAGCAGTGAAAACAAAACCAGAATATCCGTCCACCTCAAAAGACTTATCTTTCGCCAGCATGAAGTTGATTTTCCTCTGTTCTTCAAATGCTTTCTGTACTTCCTGCGTCATAGGTATCACACGAATACCAGAGTCTGTCTTTGGAGTAGAAATATGGAAGCGACAGCCGTCTCCATAATTCTTGTAAATAAGCTGGTGGTCTACATTCAAGCGTCTTGCTCTCGTGTCTACGTCTTTCCATGTAAGACCGATCAACTCTCCACATCTTAACCCTGTACCTATCATAATCGTAAGCATAGGATAATAGGTATTGTAGACATTGCTCTGCTTCACAAAATCAATGAGCTTTTCCTGTTGTGAGATTGTCAACGCTACACGTTCCTCTGCTGGTCTGCCATAGTCACTGATAGAACCTTTTGCTGGATTTTTGCGGATAATATCATCATCAACCGCCATTTCCAACGCAGGAAAAATCATGTTGTTAATATACTTGATAGTAGAATGAGCATATCCAGCTTTGGACAATTTAGAATAGTAGGCTTTAATGTGAGAGGGTAACATCTGGACAACTTTAATGTTGCCAATTTCATCTTTTACCCGATTATTCCATACACGAATGTAATTCACTCGTGTAGGCTCTTTCAGTTCACGGGTCGCCATGTATCGCTCGAACAAGGTGTTTAACGTCATTTTCTTGATTGCACTGTCTGTCAGAATGTTGTCGTCCATATCCTTTGCAATCTTTTTTTCTTTTTCTCTAAGCTCTGGTAAATCCTGTGCATAGATTGTGCGACGTTTTCCTGTTCTTATATCTGTGAAGCGATAACTGTATCTGCCGTCATTACGCCAGCTTTCGCCCTCTCTTAATTTTCTCCCTTTCGGGTCTTTTCTGCTAACTGCCATGAGAACCATTCCTTTCTTGTAGCCCTCTTTTCATGTTCTCACAGCGTGGTTTGCCTATAAATAATTATACCATATTTCCGCAAGAACATAAATAGAAGACTGTACTATTCTGCAAGGTAAAGCAGATATTTTTTGACCCTTTCCACGGAGTAAAGAACCCTGCGACCTATGACAATTTTTGCTTCTGCCTGCTCACCAATTTTCCTTGCCGTAGCATGACCGCATGAGAGCATAGCAGAAAGTCCCTCTATATCAACAGTAATCGGCTGGCTGGTTTTTCGCTCTTTTGTCTTGTTCATATATCAGCAAAATAAGCATATCAGTATCACTTATTTTGCAACACCCCCTTTCCTGTATTTTGGGAAGCAGACAGACGGCTCTGGAAAAGCTCCGCTGGTATCTCAACCAATCTCATTCCTATGAGCAAAACCACCTCTGGGACGTATCATTATCCTGTGAATACAGGTCGTGGCAAAGCGACTTTTCCAACGGTCGCTCTCGGATCACTGCGTGGGTCGCTCGCTTTCTTTTGGAAAGGTCATGGCGTACAGTTCCCGTGGCTCGCTATCTCACAAACGTGTCTGTCTGCTTTATTCAGTTTTCAAAGAGCTGTGTCGAAAACATATTGCTTTCATTCTTTAAGCAGTAGCAGAGCAGGAAAGAGGGGGAATTGGACAAATCATGCTCTGCTGGCAACTGCTGATTATTCCTCTATCTCAAATTCACAAATCATCTTCAATAGAGCTTCTCTGATACGTCCTTTTAATTCCATATCTACGACAACACAGACATTTCCGTATTCATCATAGAACGGACGTAAACAACATTTTGATATGTACGGTTCATAGAACTGCAATAGCTTCTCAATAGAATTTATATTGCCGTCCACAGCCGACGAAATAAGATAAAATGACGGGTGTGTTTTATTCATTTTTCGTGTTCTCCTTTAACTTTTTTCCGATTTTATCAAGTGAACTTTTCCTAATACGAAATGATGTTGAACGGTCAATTTTCATCTTGTCACCGATTTCTGCATCGCTCATGCCAAGAAAGAAATACATCAATACAATGTTTCTGTCTTTTTCTGAAAGAACTTTGAGAGCGTCCGCTAATTCATCATCAAGTACACGGATTTCAATACCACATACATCAAAAACTATGTAGTCGCTTTCATACTCGTCCCAGACAGCCAGCTTTTCAACAACGATTTCTGGAAGTTCACAGAATGAGATTTCCTTATTCCTGCGTCGCCTTAATTCCTTTCGGTAGTTTCGTACAATGTTCTTGACTACACGTTTTAGCTTGCAGTCGAATTGACATTGTACTGTCTTTTGGAAGTCCGACGGTTTCATAACCACACCCCCTTTCCGTTATGACGTGAAAAGTGTTTATCCCTCTTTCCGCACCATATCTGTACGGCAAGGTGTGATTTGTTGCAGGATTTTAGAAAAAAGTTAAAAATATTTTCAGCAATAAAAAAACCCGCACAAAACATAGTGTTTGTGCGAGCTAAAGCTCTGGCATATTCAGTTGTAATTGTACGTATTGTACTGCTAAATTGACCTTGATATTTTTGTAAATTTCTTAAAATATTCCATAATGCAAGCCCCCTCAAAGCAATGCGTTAAATATCTAAAATCTTGGTTTTCTCTAATTATACGGGACACTTGTTGCAACAATAATATTGTTGGTATTCAAAAGTAGGTGTGATATATTTTCATTAGGAAATTATACCTTTTAGGGCATAACAAATATCAATAATTCTCAATACATCTTGAAATGGGTTATTCTTAGAATTTATATCTATCATAAGCCACTTTTGTCCATTCCCCTCTCTAGTATTGTGATAAATTCTCTGCTTTTTTTCCATTGACATTGGATAATTCATTTTCAGCATTTCCTGTTTCCACAGGAATCACCCATATTTCCATATAACTAATATCTGCACTTCCTTTGTAATATTTTTCTGCCATGAACGGCTTTGTAATCAATTTATGATTTGGAAGCCATGTTTCAAACAGATACTTATTTGCTTGATTTAAAGCAGTGGTAACAAGTTCTTCAAAAGATTCTGCCTCAATTCTGCATACAACATACTCACCTGCTGGTAATGTGTGTTGTACCATATTTTTAGGACATACATCTATTGATGAAGCCATACCTCCTACAAAGTAAAGGAACGTTCCTTTATCTGGACTTGCTGAATGAGATACACCAAGCTCAATATCATTGTTAAAAATGGCACTTTCGGTTTGCAGTTTCTTTGCATGAAATTCACGCCATAGCTGACCTGGAACATCAATTCCCGTACTTTCTCCAACAGGAATTTGTTCAGTAACATTTACTGTTTTTTCAAAACCAAAATACATTTCCCTTGTTCTTAATGTTTTCCTTTGAATCTCCAAAACAATATTCCCTACAATCAATGGAACATTTTCATCAATCATGATATAACGTGAAGCAAGTTCTGGCTTGTCAAATGTATTTAACATAGGAACATTCTTTCTGTATTCATCTGGAGTTATATGGTAAACTTCTTTAAATGCTCTTGTGAAATTAGCATGGTCTGAAAATCCATATTTTAAAGCTATGTCTAATATTCTTTCCTCCGAATTATTCAATTCTGCTATTACCATTGCTAAACGACGAAGTTTGATATATTCTTGAACTGATCTCTTAACTAATCTTTTAAACAAACGTTGGTAATAAAATGTAGAAAGACAGGCAATTTCCGCCAGTTTCTCTGTTTCGATTTTCTCACTTAAATGTTGTTCAATATAGTTTAATGACATTTCAATATTTTCATATGCGTACATATCAGTACCTCCTTGTATAATTTATAATCAAAGTATACATGAAATTTTTTTGTATAGCTTGTCGCACAATGCCATTATCTTATAAGAAATCAAAAGATATAAAAAAACAATTTTGTCTATATGGTAACTTTTATTTCTTTGGTACTTTTTAATGAGCCATATCTAATAAATTCATCACATATCTTTTAATGTTTTTCGTATCATAGACCATTGGAACTGTATTGTTCATTGCTTCGTCAATCGTCGCTTCAATATCAGCTCGTACATCAGCATACGATAAACCGCCAGCTTTTGCACCAGCTTTCAATGCTTTTTAATATCTCGTTTTTTAAGTCCTATCATTAGAACCAACTCCCTAAAATAAGTTAATCTTCTTTTTCAAAAATTAAATCTATCTTTCGCATACAGCCTTTTGCGTCAATTTCTGTGGGTACAAATCCTGCGTAGTGATACCCCGTTTTTGCGTAACTGTCAATAATTTCTTTGTGTTTATCAGTACAAAGGAATACAACTCCTTTCGCATTATAGTTAATTTCTACATACTCATATTTTTTCATTCTTCAAAACTCCTTTCAAATACAAATTTATCTTTGGATTTATTGACTTTTACAAACTGGAATTTATATTTCATACAGACTTAATCAAATGGTGTTCAAAAAAAGTTTCAAAAGTATTTGTAGCACCACCATGTTCCACGATTTTTCCATCTATAATTTTATCAATATCTACTCCTGTGATTTCCAAAACCTTATTTGTAGGTGTTATTCCGAAAAAATCTCCAACATGAGTCCCTTTCATAATAAATTCTGAAATAACATAATCATCTGCTTCGTATTGACGAATAATTTTCATAGTGTAGTCGGGATATGTTTTTTTGACAGCCTCAAGGTGTTGCCTCATTCCATCTATGCCGATAAACATCTCGTTTTCGCCAACCTTTTACACGCAATCCTTTGAAATATATTGTGGAAGCTCATTAAGCAAGTTTTCTGAAACAACCACCTCATAAAAGTATTTTATAATCTCTTTATTGTTCATGGTACACCTCCAAAATAAATTTCGATTTTCTTAATTCTATAAACTAGAATTTATAGAAACACTACTTTATCAACCTGCCTTGGTTTGTTTATAAAGTAACCCACCTTTGGCAAGTAATAGCAAAAATGCAACTACTATTGCATATGGTTCTCTCACCATCGCCAAAAACAAAACAGCAAAAACACTGAATCCAACGGACAATGAATTAACTACCCTTTTGCCCTTTTCTAATTTGAAATAGACCATTAGTATTTTTACAATTCCAACGATTGTTAAGCCGATAAACAATGCCCAATAGATTGTAATAATCAAAACATCATTATCTACATAATCAAAGAGATTTACTGCATAGATATATCCATTGACCGGTTTTGGATACAGCGGTAGAAAAATAAGCATCAAAGAAAATAAGTCAACAAACCCCAATAATAAGTCGCATATAGTATTGAGATTGGATCTATTTTCTTTTTCTGCAATTGTAATCAACTGTTCTCCTGATAACAGATCATCAATAGACACTGCAAAATATCTTGATATTTCTTTCAATGAATCTATGCTTGGATATCCTCTTCTTGATTCCCATTTTGAAATAGCAGTTCTGGAAACAAACAATGCCTCTGCCAGTTCTTCTTGTGTCAATCCCCGGCTCTTTCTTAATTCCTGAAGTTTTTCATGGAATTCCAAAACCTGCACCTCCCTTGCTTATTCTATTGATTCTTTGTCGATAGCATAACTACTGCTTTATAAATAGTAAACAATCCCATACTTAAAATTACTCCACCTACAATATCCGTGAACCAGTGTACTCCTGAAATCAATCTTCCGATAACCATAAATACTGAAAAAGCAATTACTGTAATCGTAATAATTCGTTTAGTTGTAACACAGGTCAGTCTACGCTGAATCTGTTCGATTAAAGTAGGCATCACACACAATATCAATAAAGTAGTAGAAGATGGATAAGAAGCCTCCATCACTCCTTCAATTAAGATTGGTCTGTAATTAATTGGGATAATTTCAAAAATTGAATATGCCAGTATCACGATACCATAATATACACCCAAAATGATGATATCTGAATCCACCTTAAAAAGACTTCTTCTCTTAATTAACTGAACCAGTCCAATTCCTGCAAAAATCAGACATACAACAATTGGTACAAGCCCCATCCAGTCGGTAATCGTATAAAGCGTCATATGAACACCTGTCAAACGATGAAACCAGCAGTTGAATGTTGCAAATCCAATATTGGTTCCATTCTGCCCAAGAGGTTGCACATCAACAATCTGAATCAGAGCTGTCCATATTACAAATGTTGCAAGGAGTATCACTCCAAATAATAAATTCTTTTTTCCGTTCTTTTTCATTATTCTACGTCCTTTCAAAAGTTAATCTGTCTTTTCGACAATTTAACGTTATCAAAAAACGTAAAATAACAACAGAATCTCTCTGTCACATGTATGATACGATTCGTATCATTCCTTCAAATACTTGTTTTCCTGATTCATCAGACCTACAATTTCTAATTTATCAATTTCGTATCTTCTTGTATTCTTCTATTTTCAAATCATTACCCTCAAAGATAAAATTATTGATGTCAATCGGTAAACATATTAGAACGCAAATTATAGTGTCTGGTTCTAAAGAATTTATTTTTTTTGTAGAATTATAGCAATAAAATTCAGATAATCTCCACCGCCAGCTTCTATTGCTTTACGGTCATTTATTGCATATTCATTATTTTGCTTTATCCAATCCGACCAAACTTCCGAATTACTTTCCATTTCATATATTGAAATTAAATCTGCCTTCTTACAATGACTAATTATGTTAGACCAATATGTTATATCATGTATATAATCAAGTTCTTCTGGTGTCCATGATAACAATAACTCTTCTGGAAGGTTGTCATGGCAATCTTTCTTCATGCCAGGAACTGTGATATAAACAAACCCACCTTTCTTAACAAATGGAAGCAATTTTTCATCTAAATATATAGGGTCACGTCCAAAATAATTATATGAATCTGTACTTACTACAGCATCAAAAAACTCTTTCTCAAATTTAAGTTCATTGGCATCAGCTTTTACAGATTTAATTTGTGCAGAAGATAATCCCATTTTTTTGAAAAATTCTTCATTTTCTTTTGGCTCACTCCATAAGTCAACTGCAAAAACAACAAATCCATATTCTTTTGCAAGAAATACAGAAGTTAAACCTTGTCCACTTCCAAGGTCACAGACATAGCTGCCAGACGGGATTTTATGATTTTGTAATAGTTCCTCTTGTAATTTTATAGGATTCGGTCCCATAATTTTTGTCTGTAAGTCGGGTGTAAAATATTTTTTACTGCGAATATATTCCATTTTCTCATCTCCATTATTGTAATATTTTAATAGTTAATATTTGTGACTTATAACAATATTCATTTTGAGTTTCTCTGCTGAAATTAAAAAGTTATGTTTGCATTCAGGACAGAATAAAGGATTATTTTACTTTTTCATTTGTAATATATTTCTTGACAAATTGATTAACATGTGTGGTTAATTGAGATTTTAAATCCCAACAATTTTCAACTGCGTCTGCTACACTTATCAATAGAAATAATGGCGCATAATATTCAATAGCAAGCTGTTTTGTATCACACTCTTGAAGAACACCTTTTTTAATCATTTCATTAAATATATCTTCTATATAACTGATAGGACCATTTACAAGACATTTTTGATAAAGCATATTCATTTTTAAATTTCTATATTGCTCTAGTATTAACATTTTGCGAAAATTAGACGCAAATTCATCAGTCACCCAAAAATCGTATTGTGCAAAAGTAAATGTTGTTAGACTTTCAATAGTTGTATTTCTGTATGCATTAGGGGTTACCACTATTGTGCTTTCTGGTACTTGATATTCCTTAGCTCGCTTATTATCAATTTGATACATACGTTCTACGATACAGTCAAAAATATCTTGCTTATTTTTATAATGTTTATATAATGCTCCTTTTGTCATTCCCAAGGCTTCCGCAATCATACTAACAGAAACAGCCTCATAACCATTCACTGCAAATAAGTGTAGTGCAATTTTTAATATATTTTCTTTTGTGTCAGACATTTACAACCTCCTTCTTTAGTAAACGAACGTTTACTTCTGTAAACCATTATAGTAAACGCTCGTTTACTTGTCAAGTAGTATAAAATGTAGTGTGCCTTTGGTTCATAGGTTGATCTCTCGATCGCTGGTGCTTTATGCCTTGCACCATATTTCCTACATACATTTCTCTATGCAAAATACTGTTTATTGGAAAGAATTGTACTCAAAGCTTTCCATAACGTTAGCCCCCTTAAAGCACTTTCTAGTATCTAAAAACATCATTCTACAACATAACAGATTTCAATAAACCTTAATACATCTTGTCGTCCTCGCTATCTTTTGGACTATTGTTAGAATTTCTCCTTTGGTTATACTTCTTCATAATTACAATTTTAAGTAAGCCAACGACAATCAAAACCACAACAATGATAATCCACCAGTATTGTTCCATAACCTATTTCCCCCTTTCCCTTTCAATAGTCTTAAATCATCTTCCCTGTCCTATGCAGAATAGAGAAGTTCATTCGTATTAACATGTACCATACAATGTTTACATTGTGGAAAGTTGTTTTCAATCGTTTGATGGACTCCCTCAGCAATTCTATGAGCGTCATAAAGAGCTAAATTACCATCAGCTAATATTTCAATATCTACATACATTTTCGCTCCAAACATGCGGGTTTTTAATTCATCAATACCATCAACCCCTTGCTGCTGAAGCACAACTTCCCTAATCTTTGTTTCAGTAGCATTGTCACAACTATGGTCTACCATTTTGTTAATGCTTTCTTTGAAAATGTCCAAAGCAGCTTTTAAGATACAACCGCAAATCACAACGCTTGCAATAGGGTCGAAAATAGCATAGCCTAAACGCACTCCTAAAATGCCAATTAAGGAACCAACCGACGAGAGTGCATCAGAGCGGTGATGCCATGCGTCAGCCATAAGTGCGTCAGAATTTGTATGCTTTGCAGCACTTCTTGTAAACCAGTACATCCACTCTTTTATAACAATGGATAAGACTGCCGCCGTAAGTGCGATTCCACTAGAGACAGAAAGCGTATTGTACTGTCCTGAAAAGATTTTCTTGATACCTGAATATCCTATTCCAGCACCCGTTATAGCCAATGCAACAGAGAGAATAATGGAAGCCACACATTCCATACGTTCATGCCCATAAGGATGTTCTCTATCAGGCTGTTTTTCTGATATTTTAATTCCAACCATCACAACGATTGTGCTTAATACATCAGAAGCCGAGTGTACAGCGTCCGACAGCATAGCACTTGACTTTCCTATATATCCAGCAGCAAATTTAAGTAGCGATAAACTCAGATTGATGATTAGTGTAATTTTGGAAACCTGAATAGCCTTATTCATATTTTTGTTTTGCAGAAGTCTACCTTTTTCCATAATATGCCTCCTTATCCTGCCAGCTTCCGAAACAGACGTTTTGTAAGGAAGTAGTACCAGACTAAAGCTACCACCAATCCTATGGAGAAATAAAGAACCGCTTCATTCTGCATGGCTTTCGCTACCCAAAATGATGGAAGGAAGCCAACCGCGAACTGGTAGTAACTATCAATAAAAAAGGGGGCTGGTATTCCGAGCAATGTAAGTGCAGCTAGTTTTGTAACTGCCATGACTCCTATTGGTCTGGGGTCCTCCGGGCTTGTTATGATTTTCTCAAAATCAGCCTCTGTTTCAGCAGGATATTTTTCAAATGCAGTAAAAACAGTATTGGACCCAAACAGCACCGCATCCGAATGAATTCCCCCGGCAACCTGGTAGTAAACTTCCGGATTATCAAAGCCTTTAATGCGGCCATCAAGGCTAATTTGTGTGTGCATAATTATCTTTGGTTTCATATTTTTCAATCCTCCTTTTTGATAGTAGAATATCATAATACACTGACAGCTGTATGTCAGCAGGGGATATGAAACCTTACAAAAAATACATAACAGACCAATCGCTTTCTCTAAATCAAGTTTAGGCAGTGATTCGTAATTTGTGCCAGGTGTTTACGGGTTATGCATTTTAATTCATCAGGTTGGACTATTTCAATGCCTGATCCATATTCAATCAGCTGCTTGCTCAATATCTCAAAGGAATCTGTCTGGAATTCGATTTCCATTTTACTTCCCAAATCGGTTTCTTCAAGGAAGCCGAGAGAATACCTGTTCTTGATAGAATTGTATGTCTCCCCTTTTTCAGCTCTAAGAATTACATTATATAGTTTTTTATATGAAAGCATTTGTTTTAATATTTGTTCCAAAGAGCCATCATGGCTTTGACAGAGCTCTTCTTCTATGCAAATGCTTTTAATCCGATCCACACGAAAATTCCTATATTCATTTCTTAGCCTGCAAAACCGATTAAGTACCAGTTCTGTTCATAAAACCCCAGTGATATAGGCTCTATCATTCTGCTTTCCGGTTCTTGCCCTCCTGATGCAGGATATTGAATTGATATTACCCTTTTATTGCAGATTGCAGTCTGAATTGCTGCAATAACGTTATCCGCCAATGTATTTTTCTGTCCAGATGTGCTGTACACGTTAATACTGTTCTCCAACTCCTGTGCATAGTTTTTTTCACCATGCTTCAAAATAGATTTGATTTTATACATAGCTGAATCAAAATCCTTTATAAATGATTCATCTCCATGGCAATTTAAAAATTTCCCTGCTGTAATCAATGCACCCACTTCCGCCGCTGTAAACATTACCGGCGGAAGTAGGAAGCCCTCTACAAGAAAATATCCTTTTCCGGCCTCAGATCCAATTGGTATTCCGGCTTCTTCAAGTGTCCGGATATCTCTGTAAACTGTCCTTAAGCTTATATTAAATCGCTGTGCAATTTCTTTGGCAGGAATTATTTTTTTTGATTGCAGCTGAATAAGAATAGAGGTTACTCTGTTAATCCTGTTCAAATTTTATTCCTCCTCTGTGACTTCCATAAAAAGTATATCCTATGCGTTCTTAAGCTAGCTGCTGTTAGTGCTTCTCATTGCACCCTGGTTATAAAAGCCATACTCACAAACCTCTTCACCAAAACTCTTTACATCTCTAATATAGAACTCTATCTAGCGAACTTTTAGAAAAGATATAAAACATCAGAGTATGGACAGTTGCGGATGTACTTCAGAAAAGATTAGATGTCTAAAAAGCTTGTAGTTAAAGCTTTTTAGACATCTAAATCTAGGTACTAAAACAATTCATCCAGTAAAATATAATATTTTATTTTCTCCCAATCAGGCTTGATCCCCAGTAAGTCAAAAAATAGCTCGACATACTGTTCTTCCCCGATATCCTCCCTGATCGACCGGACGCAGAAGGCAATGTCATACCACTTGTCCGCCCTGCCGCTTCTCCCAAGATCAATAAAGCCACTTACTTTGCCATCTTTCACAAAGATGTTGCTGTCTCCCAGGTCGCCGTGGGAAAAGACAAGTTCCTCTTCGGGCTTTTCCGTCTTTAAAAAATCATACAGCTCGCGCGGATCTTTAAATGGAGTGTCTTCTTCCCAGTTTTCGCAATCCACATCGGCCAGATCGTTATTCAGTAAGTAATCCAATTCGGCTAAGCGGCTGTCTAAGCTATTCGTATAGGGACAATCCGATATGTCGATGGAGTGAAAGAGCCTGATGCACTCCGCATACAGCTCGATAATCTTTTCAGGGCTTTGTTCATCTTCATACTCTTCCGAGCAAAGGACGCCATCGGCCTCACTCATGAGCAGATTGCTCCAGCCATCATGCCGTTCAAAGTGCAGGACCTTTGGAACAGGCAGCTTTCCTTCCAGCCATAGCATCATGTCCTTTTCCCGTTCCACATCATAGGTGGTCCCTTTATACCGGCTGTCCGTCATTTTTAAATATAGGTTTTCATTTTCTCCCACCAGCTTATATACCTTAGCAGGAGACATTCCTTCCGTATCTTTTACGCAGCGGTATTTTTCGATCAGTTTTTTCAATTCCGGTGATATTCTCATTTTAGCCATTTATTATTTCCTTCCTCTTTTCTACAGTATTTAAAGATACCCCAAGAAGCTAATTATAACAAGACGAACTCCAATTCACTGTTCCTTGCATTCTAAAACCTTAAATACCAGAAAACAGCTTTTTCAAAGTTGTTTTCAAAGTTGGCGTATAACATAGTATCGACGGAGCCGATTTTGAAACCACAATTATGATAGAATTTACAAGCTATAAGGTTATTGTCCTGGGTTTCAAGCATTAGTCCATGCAAGTTTTTATGCTTTGCCCATTCTATAGATATATTGATAAGCGCGCTGCCTATGCCTTGCCCCCTGAAATCCTTACATACGGCGATATCTTCTATATAAGCGTACCGGTTCCAATTTTTTCGCAGTTTAACTTTTCCGACGCATTTATCGTCTTGGTAGTAAAGATATATTATCTTATCAGTATTGTCAATATATTCAAGGCAATCTGCCTCCTCATCCTCTTCATCCTCTTCGTCTTGGTAGCTTTTTAAATATGGCGCTTCATAGAGTAATTCTGTAAAGGTCCAATTCTCGTTTTCATACCTCGGTATAATCTTACCTATCACCTCAAATGGTTCGCTGGGTTTATCGATATCTTTCAGGTGCCCTGCTTTCATTTCTGTAATCACTGTTCCCGCCTCTCTTCTATATCAGCGGCATATGTGCTATCCAGGCAGCCGGTTTTACCAGTGTATTTTTTATACATGTCCCTGGTATATTTTGTTATATTCCTATCATACTCCGGATAGGCATAATGAAGCCTTTCCGCCACCTCACCGGATACCGCCCTGAACAATTGATGGCATAGAAATAATGCTTCCCATATGTTTTCATAGGAATCCATCCGGTAGGTGGACAAAAGTTTCTCCCACAAATCCTCGGATATATACCTTTCAATAAACTTATAGTTCTTGCCTACACTTAATTTAAAGCCTGTTTCGATGCCGACCTTCCATGATATCATTCTCAGCAGCTCATGGCGAACAATCTGATTAAAATGATCAATAGCAAATAAAATTTCCTTACGGCACAATCCTTTAATAACATAAGGTGTTACATTCCAAAATTCATTGCAGCAATCATCATACTCCCTTGCGCTTGGCTTTCTTACATGATAATCTATATCAGTCGGAACTATGTCCCTTTTAATTCTACAATCTTTATCAATTAGAACCTTTATTAATTTATCGCCCTTTAGGTAATTATCTAACTCTTCCAAGGGCAATAAGGTAAGATCAATTTTATTGTAATCATCAAATAGCATAAGATAGGAAAATCCCTTTTCTTCAGGTGGGAATAATTCCATATCCTCCGGCTTTTGCATCATTATTATATTCCCAAATTGATTAAGCCAGTCATCATTAGATATAAACGGTTCTATATCACTTACAAAATATGTAATATCATAATCCTGAAATTCATCTTTAGGTATATTAATATTTGCGCGTGACCCCTCAAGGGTCACAATTCGAATACGTTCATCCTGTTCTGCTAAAGAAAGTACTAAATCCATCATTTCTTTTTCTGATCTCATTTACATACTCCTCGTTTATTTTTTCTATATTATTACATCTTCTTTTTTGCCGATACAATCAGCATCATTGGGCGTCGCATTTCATCCGCCATCCCCGGAATATCCATCATGTTCTCTGGCGGCTGTGGCTCCACAATCTGATTTATTATAAAACTATTTGAAAGCAGTGTATTTAGATATGTGGTCAGTGTTCTATGATATTTTGTAACCTTTTCTTCCAAAAACATAGCTGTCCGTTTGCCCTCATAATAATAATTGTCCACCGGGAAATGCAGTATTTCTCCTTTTTCGTTATAATACCAGTCTTGTGTTCCATGAGCAGTAAAAACAGGATGTTCAACTGTAAAAACTAAATTGCCACCAGCCTTCAGCATCCTATATATCTTTTTTATTAAATTCTCATAGTCTGCTACATAATGAAACGCAAGCGAACTTAGTATTACATCAAAGCTCTCCTCTGGGAAATCCACATCTTCTATGGCACAGCATTCATATTCAATCTGTGGAAAATGGGTTTTTCCTTTTGCTACTTCGAGCATTTTATGAGAAATATCAACACCTACTACAGAGGAAGCACCGTTTTCCATCGCATATATACAGTGCCATCCATAGCCGCATCCTAAATCAAGCACACGCTTCATCTACTTGTTTTTTGCCTTCTGTACCGCTTAAAACCGTTAGACTTGAACGAGTAAAGCCCTTATTATCTGTTTGTTTGAAAGACCAATCTTGCCATTCTTTGAAAGAATAACGGTAATTGGGATCAAAAAATTCTACATTGTCCGTTCTTGGTATACGAGCAATCCCAAAATGATTGCACGTTAGATCAACTGGCAAAGACTTTCCAAAATATTCTCGGATATTTTGCGAGATTATTTTGGCTGCTTTGACAGATTTAAATTCTGATTTTGAAGTCACATAAACTGGCGTTTCTAAAACAAAATATGCTTGATAACCTTTATCAGATTTGATAATTAACGTAGGCATAAAACCTAAATCAATAGCTGTTGTTAAAATATCGCTTGCTGAAATAGTTTCTTTTGCCGTGTGAATATCAAAATCAATAAAGAAGGTATTGATTTGTCTTAAATTGTTTTCAGAATGTCCTTTCGTGTATGAACGGTTTTCGTCTGCATACGTACCATAACGATAAACGTTTGGTGTCCAATGCGTAAATGTATCTTGATTTTCGTGAATCGCTTCTTCGGAAGTCAGAACAACGCCACGTCCGCCAATCATGCTTTTTTTTGAGCGATACGCAAAAATAGCCCCTTTGCTTTTACCTGGCTTGGTAGTGATTGAGCGAATTTTACTATTTTTAAATTTGTACTTTAACAAGCCGTCATGAAGCACAGTTTCTACAACAAAAGGGATATTCATTCAGCTGTTCTCCTTTCTTACGAAAATTAATTAGTTAGAAGCTACGATCAAAGTTGAATCACAACAAAAAAGGCAATCAACTAAGTTTTTCTTAATTGATTGCCTGGTATCTTCTTAAAGACTTGAAATTCCCTCAAAAACCCGATATAATGGGTTTACAGATATTTAAGTATCTGATTAATAAAGTAATTAAATACTTTACCAAATTTCGGGTCTCGACTTCTTTAATTGATTGGTGGTAATCAATTAAGGCTCGCAACTTATTTTCTTGGCGGAAAATAAGTTGGTCGTGGCTCTTTTTTTGTATTCTTTATTCAGTTCGTTGTTTCGTTATATCTAGTATACCGCTTTTAAAAAAAATAAGCAACAATTTCGTTAAATATATTAACGACAATCATTGCTTCTCTTCTTCTATTTGCAACTCTACTTGTTCTAATTCATTAGGAATTAAGTCAATAACTAAGGTTGAGTTTGTCAATTCTGCAATTCGTTCCAATGTTTTTAATGTCGGATCTGATTTTCCTGATTCAATCAATGAATAATTTGATCTACTCATTTCTAATTCTTGGGAGAATTTTTCTTTTGATTTGGTACCTCTCATCTTTTTTAAGCTTTCTCTAAATGCTAGTTCCAAGTTTCTCCCTCCTGTTTATGTAAATATTTTGCACGTTTTCCATTTAATTATATCGTTACACCTTGTAAATCACAAGTGATTAATCACAAATCACTTGTGATTAGTGATTGTTATTGGTGTTGCCTAGAACGATTCTAAGCACATGTTTAATTTTAAAGTGGGCAATTATCTTTAAAATGTCCTACAATGATTCAATAAAAGCATGGCTGCTAGTGAAACTTGCGACCATGCTTTTAAAAATACTTAATGGGGTCCCGAGCGCTTTAGCTCCTTGGAAGCTGTCAGTAGTATACCTAATAATTTATCTACATTCCCTTTAGTAACGTGTAACTTTCCAAATTTACAAAAGCGACTCATAGAATTATTTCCTCCCGTTAAATAATAGATAACTATTAAAAATAGACAATACTTGCT
>ENA-OOWV01000413-OOWV01000413.1-human-gut-metagenome-genome-assembly--contig:-NODE-413-length-34149-cov-2.181586_pt1 | contig 34149 bp, 35 predicted proteins | sample MGYA00241584_ERZ501337 | MGnify/ENA primary metagenome ERZ501337 (study PRJEB25962, sample SAMEA2042744) | human gut metagenome | biome: human gut; feature: human-associated habitat; material: faeces... | reverse complement strand
CCGCAGCCAGCACCGGTCCCACAGCCAGCATCTACACCGCAGCCAGTACCTACACCGCAGTCAGCACCTACATCGCAGCCGGTATATTCCCAGATTCCAGCTGGTATTTCTGCAGATATGAATCCGGCTATTTTACAGCTTTTGAATCAGATGCAGCAGTCACAGGTGCAGATGATGCAGCTGATGCAGGATATGGAAAAACGGGAACAGGAAGGGAAAAAGGAATCCAGGGAACCTGCCCTGATCCGGCCGGCCAATGCGCCTGGTCTTGAATCTTCTGGAAGTGAAAATGGAGAAGAAAGCGCCAACCAGGAAATGCTCATGAAGGTGCCGTTGGAGATATCAGTGGAAATAGGACGCACTAAGAAATTGGTAAAGGATATTCTGGAGTTTACCCAGGGATCTCTTGTAGTCCTGGACAAAATGGCAGGAGAACAGGCAGACCTGTATGTAAATGGACAGTGTGTTGCCAGGGGAGATATTGTAGTAGTAGAGGATAATTTTGGTATCCGTATTACCGATATTGTAACCAGGGATATCAATCCGGAGAGCCCTTAATATGATAACAGATATTGTTTCTACAACAGGTATGCTGCTTGCTTTTGTAGTCATTTTGTTTTTGGCATGGCAGGCAAGCCGGTACCTGGGGAAAAATACCCCTTATGGAAAAAAAGGGGGGAAGATGCGGATACTGGAACAACTAAAAGTAGGAAATGATCAGTACATTATTCTTCTTAAACTGGATGAAAACCAATATCTGCTTGGGACTAGTCAGACGGGGATCCAGGTTCTGGAACGGTTTAAGGAGGAGAAAACGAATGAATGAGCTGATTACAGGCTTAAATGGAGGAAATGTTCCTGCGCTGGATATTATCATGCTGCTTACCTTTGCAGCATTGCTTCCTTCCATTGTGGTTATGATGAGTTCCTTTATGCGTATTATAATCATACTTTCTTTTACGAGAAATGCAATGGGAGTCCAGCAGACACCGCCTAATATGGTATTAACAGGCATGGCACTTTTTTTGTCGCTGTATATTATGAGTCCGGTTATAGGTCAGATCAATACGGTTGCCTACGAGCCCTATAAAAATGGGGAGATCACACAGCAGGAGGCAGTAAGCCGCATGGCAGATCCACTGAAGCAATTCATGCTTCGCAATACAGAGAAGGATACGCTGGATCATTTTGTACAGATGTCAAAACAGGAAGTTAAGAAAGATGTGAAAGAATATCCTCTTACTGTTGTTGTACCAGCTTTTATGACCAGCGAATTAAAAAAAGGGTTTCTTGCAGGATTTCTGATTTATCTTCCATTTCTGCTTATAGATATAGTGGTGTCTACCACCCTTATGTCCATGGGTATGGTAATGCTTCCGCCAACTATGGTCTCTCTTCCCTTTAAGTTACTTTTATTTATTACAGTAAATGGCTGGGAACTTTTATTTTCCAGTCTGGTACAAAGCTTCCGGTAGGAAAGAGGTGGGAATATGACAGAAGTACAGATCCTGGATATCATGTATGAAGCATTCCAGCTGGCAATGAAGCTGTCGCTGCCATTTCTGTTGATCAGTATGATCGTAGGTGTGGTCATTGCTGTTTTTCAGGCAGCCACACAGATCAATGAACAGACAATGACATTTGTGCCCAAACTGCTGGCTATCATGGTGCTTTTAGGTTTTTTAGGAAGTTCTATGCTGGTCATGCTTCAGGAATTTTTTCAATACATAGTGGAATTGATCGCAAAGGGGTAAAGAAGATCTATGTTTATCACATTTTCAATGGCAGTGATGCGTATGAGCGGAGCCATCGGATTCAATCCCCTTTTTGGAAAAAGTAATTTTCCTGTAAAAATAAGGGCATATTTTATTTTTGCCCTGTCACTGCTCCTGTATCTGTCTGCAGACCAGACCCAGATGGCATATCCGGGATCAATGGCAGAATACATCCTAATGCTTGCGGGAGAGCTTTTTCTTGGGGCAGTGTTAGCCTTTGCAATGGAACTGGCATTCCTTACGATCCGGTTTGCTTCTTCCATTATGGATTTTTCAATGGGACTTAGCATGGCCCAGGTTTATGATCCCCAGTATGGAACCCAGTCAACGGTCAGTTCCGGTATTTATTATGCATTTATGGTACTGATCTTTTTTGCCAGCAACAGTCATTTGCGGCTGTTAGAATTGTTTTACCAGTCGGTACAGCTGATCCCTTTTGGAAAAGTGACATTTAATCCCATGCTGGTCCATGTGATCACAGATGGATTTTGCCAGGGGATCCTTACTGGTATGCAGTTTGCATTTCCAATGATAGCAATTGAGCTTGTGACAGAACTGGCAATGGGAATCCTGATGCGTATCATTCCCCAGATCAATGTTTTTACGGTAAATTTCCAGGTAAAGATCATAATGGGGCTTTTGATGATGCTGCTACTGTTTTCGCCAATGGCAGATTATATAAATACCATCTTTACATATATGTATCAGATGATGTGGAAGCTTTTAAGCAATATGAAACCAGTCTGAAAGGAGTGTCATAGAAGATGGGACAGAGTGGCCAGGAGAAAACCGAACAGCCTACCGCCAAAAAGCGGCGGGATGCCAGAAAAGAAGGAAATATCTTCCAAAGCAGGGATATAGCTACCGTATTGATCCTGGCAGGCGTATTTTCTGGGATCCGCATATGGATTCCCTTTATATACGGACAGCTGAAAACTTATATGACCTGGGTCATAGATGGAGCAGCCCGGTCCTCAGAAGATATGCTTTCAGCCAGCCTTGTTTTTGTTACACTGTCTGTGTTTTTAAAATGTGCGCTTCCTCTGTTGCTTTTAGCCCTTTTACTTGGAATTGTGGCGCATGGAGTACAAACACGTTTTAATGTATCCTTTAAATCCATACGGCCAAAATGGAACAGGCTTAATCCTCTTTCAGGTATAAAACGTCTGTTTTCCATGAAAAATGCAGTAGAGTTGGTGAAAAACTCCATCAAGATAACACTGCTGCTGGTATTGCTTTACAACATACTGAAGCAGGATCTGCAGCCCATGGCATCAATGATCGATATGAATCCTGCAGCATCTGCGGCTTATATGATGAAAATGATCTTTGATCTGCTGATACGTGTATGTATTGCCTTTATGGTCATTGCCTTTGGCGATTATCTGTATCAGCGCTGGGAATACGAAAAAGAGCTTCGTATGACAAAGCAGGAAGTAAAAGATGAGTATAAACAGACAGAAGGTAATCCTGAGATTAAAAACAGGATCAAAAGCCTGCAGCGTCAGATGGCATCCAGCAGGATGATGCAGAAGGTTCCCCAGGCAGATGTGATCATACGAAATCCTACCCATGTGGCCATTGCTTTAAAATATGATCCTGATCATGACAATGCTCCGGTAGTACTTGCCAAGGGATTAGATGAACTGGCGTTAAGAATCGTAAAGGTGGGGGAAGAAAACAATGTTTATACCATTGAAAATAAACCACTTGCACGGGCTATGTACAATTCCTGTGAACTGGACAGGCCGATCCCCTCAGAATTTTATACGGCAGTAGCAGAAATCCTGGTATATCTGTATAAACAGGATAACGGGAAAAATAAAGATAAAAAATAATAGTTGGAGATTAATGGACGAATGAAACGGTTATTGAGTTACTCAGTGGTTATGTTTGTGATCACGATCATATTGCTTTTGATCATTCCCCTTCCGGCGGGACTGGTGGATGTGGCGATCATATTGAATATGTCCCTTTCCATGATGATCCTGGTAATAACCATGACCATTCGGGAGCCATTGGAATTCTCCATATTCCCCTCTCTTTTGCTTATTACCACGCTGTTCCGTCTGGGTATCAATGTTTCAACCACGAGAAATATCCTTTCTCAGGGAGGTTCATCAGGCCGTGTCATTGCTGCCTTTGGTGATTTCGTTTTAAGAGGGAATGTAGTAGTAGGTCTGATCATCTTCCTGATCATCGTGTTGATGCAGTTTATTGTTATCACAAAAGGTGCAGAACGAGTGGCAGAGGTGGCAGCCAGATTTAATCTGGATGCCATGCCGGGAAAACAGATGGCTATTGATGCAGACCTTAGTTCTGGCCTGATCAATGAAACACAGGCAAGGGAACGGCGTGCCAAGGTTCAGAGAGAAGCAGATTTTTATGGCGCAATGGATGGTGCGACTAAGATCGTAAAGGGCGATGCAGTTATGTCACTTATCCCAACTGCCATCAATCTGATCGGCGGCAGCATCATCGGTATTGTACAGTCCGGCAGCAGCATCTCAGCCGTGCTGAGTACCTATTCCATTGCGACAGTAGGTGATGGTCTGGTATCCCAGATACCGGCTCTTCTTATTTCTACTGCAACAGGAATGATCGTTACAAGAGCTGTTTCAGAAGGCAGCTTAAATGAAGATGTATCAAAGCAGTTTCTGGCCCAGCCTCATGCTATGATCGTTAGTGGTGCAGCAGTGGCGTGATACCTGGAATGCCGGCAGTAAGGACTCTGGTTGTGGCTGCATGTCTTATGGGAAGCGGATTTTATCTTTCCGGAAAGATAAAAAAAGAGCCACAGGCATTGTCACAAATGGCAATGGCTCCTTCTACCCAGCTTCAAGATTCCCCACAGGCTCAGGCAGCTGCTGCAAAAGAGGAAGTAAGTGAGGAAGAATATTTTAAAGATGTAAATAATGTATACAGCCTTCTTACACTGGAGCCAGTGGAGATCGAGTTTGGTTATAGTCTGATCCCTCTGGCAGATGAGTCAGTAGGCGGAAGGCTGATCAGCAGGATCGTTATATTCCGCCGCCAATATGCCCAGGATATGGGGTTTGTGATCCCATCCATCCGGCTCCGGGACAGTTCTTCCCTGGGACCAAGTCAGTATAGTATCCGCATAAAAGGAGAAGAAATTGCAGGAGGAGAGATCCTGATTGATTATTTCCTTGCTCTGGAACCAGAGGAGGTGGAAGAAGAAATTGAAGGTATTGAGGCCATTGAACCGGCATACGGTATACCCAGCAGGTGGATCAAGCCTGAAAACAGAGATCGAGCTGAATTATATGGTTATACGGTCATTGATCCTCTGTCTGTATTGCTCATGCATCTTTCAGAAGTCATCCGGCAGCATTCATACGAACTGCTTACAAGACAGGAAGTGGTAAGGCTTACGGAAAATCTGAAAAAAACAGCTCCTGAGCTGGTGGAAGAGGCAATACCACAGATGATCAGCTACAGTTATTTCCAGAGAGTTCTTACAAACCTTCTAAAAGAAGGAATCCCGATCCGCGACCTGGAGACCATTGTAGAGAATCTGATGCAGACAGCTTCAGAAACAGGTCTTCCTCCAAGAGAGCTGGACCAGACAGTAGAAAAGATCAGGACAGCTCTTAAACGTACCATTACCCGCATGTACTGTACAGATGGATGCATGAAGGTCATCACACTGGATGCCCAGCTGGAACGGGAAATGGTCGCATCCTTGTCAAAAGGGGAAAATGGCTTATATCTGGCATTAAACCCGGAAATGCTCCAGCATGTCATCCGGCAGCTGGCAGAGCAGATAAAAAAGTTCAGTGGTTTATCACAGAACCCGGTGATCCTGACTTCACAGGTTATGAGGATTCATTTTTACCATCTGGTAGAACCCTTTTATCCTAATATCAGGGTGCTTTCATTTAATGAGATCGCAAATAATGTGCAGATCCAGTCAATTGGAAATATAAGTACAATGAAAAAAGGATCATAAGTGTACGGTCAAATGATATAAACAGCAGATAACAGGAGTGAGAAAAGTTATGGTAGAAAATCAAGAAAAAGCAGAAAAGGAGTTATTTGCGCTTTATAAAAAAACGAAAGATCCGGAAATAAAGAAAGAGATCACAATGCAGTATCTGTACATAGCCAGAACCACGGCAACGAAACTATATGATCTTTATTCTACCACCATGCAGATGGAAGATGCAGTGAATGAAGGTGTGGTGGCGATCATAAAAGGGATCGATATGTATGATCCGGATAAAAACATTAAGTTTTCCACTTACATTACAACGCGGGTAAGAGGAGCAATGCTGGATTATGTAAGAAAACAGGAGTGGATGCCCCGGGGATTTTACAAGCAGTTGGGTATTATAGAATCTGCATGCGAGGACATGAAGCTGGAATTAGGAAGAACACCAACAGTTGATGAACTGGCAAAGCATCTTGGAATAGAAAAAAAACGCTGCCAGAGGATCATTTCCATGAAAAACAGGAGAAATATCCAGTCTCTTGATTTTTTACTGGAAAACCAGAATACATCCAATGGACTCCAGATTACAAACAACGATACCCAGGTACAGCCTGAGGAGGCATGCTTGTGGGAAGAGGATATGCGGGTGCTGGCAGAAGGCATAGCCCAGCTAAATGAAAAAGAGCAAAAAACACTGGCACTGCATTATATGGAAGGGTTGAAAATGGAACAGGTGGGCCGGGTCATAGGTGTCAGCCAGCCCAGAGCATCCCAGATCCACACGATGGCTCTGCGTAAACTGCGTCAGTTTATAGAAAAGAAAAATGAAAAGGGGATAAAGTCAGATGTATCAGGGATTTTATAATCTGGCGTCAGGCATGCTGACCCAGAGCAGGAATTTAAATACTATCAGTAATAATATGGTGAATATCCAGACTCCTGGATATAAAAACGAAACAATGGTAAGCAGTACTTTCAAAGAAGAAATGCTTTATCGTACAGGACAGTATAGCAAAGAAAATCCAACCCAGCTGGCAACTGTTTCAAAAATAAAGACAGCAAAGCAGGTTTATACCAATTATGACCAGGGCGGTCTGGAACAGACAGATGGTATCTATGACTTTGCCTTAAATGGAAATGGCTTTTTCTGCATCCAGACATCACAGGGCATCCGGTATACAAGGAATGGTTCATTTTCAGTAGATAAAGATGGATATCTGGTTTTAAACCAGGCAGGAAGAGTCTTAAACAAAGAAGGACAGCCTGTCCAGATCAAAAATGAGAACTTTACAGTAGATTCCAAAGGACACATTACTGCTGCTATTACAAAACAGTCTGATGGTGAAGAAAGCGGCAGCCAGGAAGTTACCATAGAGGATTATGGAACTTTGAAAGTAGTGGATTTTCCAGATCAGGGGCAGCTTCATGCAGAGGATAATGGACTTTTCTCTACTGCACAGGCAGAAACAACACCTGCAGATACAACTGTTCAATGGAAAATGCTGGAAAAATCCAATGTAGACATGGTGGAGCAGATGACAGCTATGATGTCATCCCAGAGAGCGCTTCAAAGCGCAGCCCAGTCACTGAAAATGTATGATCAGATCATGAGTAAGTCTGTGTCAGATGTCGGTAAGCTGTAAGGAGGATAAAGAAATGAATATGTCATTTTATACAGGAGCAGCAGGAGCCGGACAGTTTACAAAAAAACTGTCAGTTGTATCCAATAACCTGGCCAATATCAACAATACAGGCTTTAAACCTAAAACAGCAGCTTTTTCTGAACTGATCCACTATAATCTTAATGATTCTGAAAATGCCCAGACAGAGCTGCAGACAGGTTCAGGAGCCAGAGTGGAGCGTACCTGGACGGATTTTAGTACAGCCGGTGCTACTCAGACCGGAAAAGAATATGATTATGCAATTATGGAGCCTAATGCATTTTTTATGATACAGGATCCTGCGTCAGGTGAGATCACCTATACAAGAAACGGTCATTTTCACAGGGGAGAACGTGAAGATGGATTTTATCTTACAACAGAAGATGGAAAGCTGGTGCTGGACCAGAACCGGCAGCCTCTTAAGCTGGAAGTAACAGATGTAGAAAAGCTGCAGGAGGAATCAGAGTCAGAAGACGATGACTACGATACAGATGATACAGACAGCACAGAGGATGATACTGACCTTCCTAAGGTAAGTGTATACACATTTTCAAACCCCAGCCGTCTCTTAAGCGTAGGAGATAATGAATACAAAACACAGGATGGAATGGAAGCATCTTTAAAATCAGATGCAGCCCTGCAAAAAGGTGCATTGGAGAATTCAGGCACAGATATGGCAAAAGAAATGGTCCATGTGATCGAATGTCAGAGAGCCTTTTCCTATGCTGTAAAAATGATCACTACATCAGATGATATAGAGGGAACGATCAATTCACTGAGAGGATAAGGTAAAAAATGGAAATAAAGCGATATGAAGATATGGACCTGCAGGCTCTGGATGTAATGCGGGAGATCGGCAGTATCGGTACCAGCCATGCGGCAACTGCTCTTTCCAAGCTTCTTCAGAAAGAAGTCCGGATCTCGATCCCATCTGTGAATATCCTTGGATACAATGATGCCATGAACCGGATCGGTGATGCAGAGGAGCTTGTTGCAGCAGCCCTTGTAAAAATGTCAGGTGATATTGAGGGGTTGATGCTGTTCCTTTTCGACCTGGATTTTGCAAATGAGGTATTGGAAAAACTGCTTGGAAGCCGTTATAAGTCCTTTCTGGATATGGACGAAATGGCCAGATCAGCACTGGTAGAAGTAGGAAACATCATTATCTGTTCTTATATAAATGCTTTTTCACAACTTGTAAATGTAGAGGTGGAACTGTCTGTTCCAAGTGCTACCATCAACATGCTGGGTGGGATCTTAATGGTACCTATTGCTGAGTATGGATATGAAACAGATAAACTGATGTATTGCAATGCAGATTTTGTGATCGGCGGAAAAGCACTTTCTGACTGGCTGCTCATGCTGCCGGACATTCGTTCTCTAAACGATATTTTAGAGAGGTTGGGAGTTTCATAATGATCGGAGGCACAGAATTAAAAGTAGGAATCGGTGATATGAAGTTTTCACGAGGGGAAGGAAGGATCATAACCTATGCTTTGGGTTCCTGTATCGGGATAACCTTTTATGATCCGGTTACCCGTCTGGGAGCACTTCTGCACATCATGCTTCCGGCACAGTTTGAAGGAAAGGATTCCAATCCATTTAAATTTGCAGACAGCGGCATCAGGGAAACCCTCAGAAAGCTGAAAATATTCGGTATGGTAAAAAGCCGGATGGTAGTTAAGATCGCAGGGGGAGCCAAGATGTTTGAGATCAGCGGAAACAGCAGCTTTGGAAATATCGGGCAGAGAAATGCAGAAAGTGTAAAAAAAGTCATGGCCCAGGAAGGAATCTGTATCGCAGCAGAGGATACAGGAGGAAATTATGCCCGTACCATGCTTTTAGATCTTGCAACAGGCGATGTGATCGTGCGTACAGTGGGACGACCGGAACGCCATCTATAGCCAGGGCTTTCATTTATGGTGGTGTCACCATCTGTGACATGCCTGTTTACAGAAAAAAGGAGAGAAGATCATGGTCAAAAATGAAAAAGAAGGGATTCTTTTAGAATCAGGAACAAACGAGATTGAAGTAATGAAATTCACAGTTCTGGGTGAATTTTATGGCATTAATGTGGCAAAAGTCCAGGAGATCATCATGAGTGAAAAGGTAAAACCGATGCCTCATGCAAACCCGGCAGTAGAAGGCATCTTTAAACCAAGGGATGAGCTGATCACAGTGATCAACCTGGCAAAATATCTTACAGGAAATGATCGGGAAAATGGGCCAAGAGATTTGTTTATTGTAACAAATTTTAATAAAATGACGGTCGCTTTCCGGGTAGACAGTATCGAAGGTATCAGCAGGATTTCATGGAAAGATATACAGAAGCCAGATAAGACCATTGCAAATGGAGATGACAGTGTTGCTACCGGTATTGCCCAGTGCGGAAAAGAGCTGGTGATCATCCTGGATTTTGAAAAGATCGTGGCAGAGATCGCACCGGAAACAACCATACAGGTGACAGATGTAGATAAGATGGGAGACCGCCCTATCTGCAACAGTCCTATTGTGATCGCGGAAGATTCCATTCTTTTAAGTAAAATGATCGATGATTCTCTGGAAAGGGCCGGATTTACCAATGTAAAGAATTTTTCCAATGGCCAGGAGGCATGGGATTACCTTTCACAAATACATAATGATTCTGATCTGTATGATAAGGTCAATCTGGTCATTACAGATATCGAAATGCCGGAAATGGATGGCCACAGGCTTACAAAGCTGATCAAGGATGACGAACATTTAAAGAAGATCCCGGTTATCATCTTCTCTTCCCTGATCAATGAGCAGATGAGGCAGAAGGGGAAAGAATTAGGTGCAGACGAACAGCTTTCCAAGCCGGAGATCGGGCATCTGATCACAGTAATGGATGAACTGCTTGCCCGTTTTAAAAAACAGTACAGTCAGCAGTAAGGAGGACTCTAAGGATGGAAAAATATGTATTAACACAGGATCTTGTAACAGGAAATGAACTGATCGACAGTGAGCACAGGAAGATTTTTGACGAAGTTAATACCCTTCTGGATGCATGCTCAAAGGGAAAGGGAAGAGAAAATCTTTCAAGTCTGGGAGAATTTCTTGTTGAATATGTAACGAAACACTTTTCAGATGAGGAGGATCTCCAGAAGCAGTCAAAATATCCGGAATATACAGAACATCATAAATTTCATGAATGGTATAAACAGAAACTGGGGGATGCCATTATAAAACTGGAGCAGGAAGGTCCGACGATCAATTCCCTGGGCGAGATCAACTATATGGTAAGCGTGCTGGTTAAGCATATCCGGGAAACAGACCGCAAGCTGGCCCAGTGGATCCAGAATGGAGCCAAAAATGAAGTTACAGCTTCTAAAGTGGCAACAGGATCAGCTGTATCAGGGAAAACTTCCTATATGGATACCGTTACAAAAGATGAAAGTACAGAAAATCTGGATATCCGTCAGATCCTGGATATAAAAGAACTTCAGCGGATCCAGGATCTGTTTTTAACGGTCACAGGCATGACAGCAGCAGTAGTGGATATGAAAGGAAAATACATTACGAGAGGAAACTCCTTTACCAGCTTTTACAGCAGGTATACCAATGGAAAACATAATGAGCTGCGAGAGTTTACCCAGGATCTTACAGTAGGAGGATTCCGTGCAGGTACAGTGATCGGCGGTATCGTCCTTGGAGATTACCCGGATGATTCAGCCCCAAGCCAGGAAGTAGTAAGTGCCGGTGGACAGCTTTTAGCTGAGATGCTGAATCTGTGGGCTAATGCCCTTTATTACCGGAAGAGCAATGCAGACAGCGTAGAAGCATTTGCAAAAGAGGAAAAGAAAGTACGGGATGCAGTAGGACAGATCAAGTATAAGGCAAAGGGACTGGAGCAGACAGCCACGATGGAAAAAATGCTTTCCCTGAATGCGGCCATTGAAGCAGGCCGTGCCGGAAAAGCAGGTGTAGGCTTTGGTGTTGTGGCAGATGAGATCGGCCGTATGGCAAATGAGTCAGCCGCTGTATATCAGGAAATCCAGGAGCTGGTAAAACAGGTAGAGGAATCCATGGAACGCCTTGGCGAATAATACAGTGTATTTTTCTGATATCATGGTGCCAGAAAAACGGCTGGCACCTGTGTCATTGTATGCAGAAAAGAGGATAAAAGGAGATACATAAATGGTCATTACGGTTTCAAATCAAAAAGGCGGTGTGGGAAAGACCACAACATCAGCAGCGCTGGCTGCAGGATTTTCGATGGCAGGTAAAAAGGTTCTGTGTATAGACCTGGATCCCCAGGGAAATCTTGGATTCTGCCTTGGTCTGGATACCGAAGGAGGATCTACTATACTGGATGTATTAAAAGGAGATGTATCCATACAAAAGGCTATCAGCCGCACAGAAGGGATCGATATCCTTCCTTCTGATATTACCTTAAGCAGCAGTGGTCTGGAGTATAATCCGGGAGAAGAAAAAGAATCTATTTTAAAAAATGTTTTAAAGCCGGTAATGGATTTTTATGACTATATTGTGATCGATACACCCCCTGCCTTAAATCTTCTCACAGTTAACGCATATGCAGTTTCTGATTATCTCATTATACCAATGGCATCGGATATCCTCAGTCTGGTTGGGCTATCACAGTTAAAGGAAACAGTAGAATCTGTCCGCATACAGATCAATCCCGGCCTTAAGATCATGGGTATCCTGCTAAACCGCTTTAATCCAAGAACATGTCTTTGCAGGGATGTATTGGAAATGGCCGGGCAGCTGGCCGGGCAGCTGGAAACCCGGGTATTTGACACAAAAATAAGGTCCGGAGTGGCGATTGCGGAAGCACCGGCCCATGGAGAAAGTATTTTTGAGTACAGTCCGAGAGCATCAGCTGTAAAGGATTATGGAAAGTTTTTAGATGAGGTAGAAAAGATCATAGGTTTCAGGGAGAAATAATATGGCAAAAAAAACAAATAAAACCTCACATGTGCTGAACCTTATCACAAGTTCACAGCCGCCAGTTGCGTCTTCTGGTGAAACACAGCCGTCTTCTTCAGCTTCCGGTGAAACACAGCAGGAAGGATCAGCTGCTGAAGAACCGGTAAGAGTGCCTTCCGCTAATGTGACTGTAGTTGATCCAAGAGAAGAAGGAAAGCTGGCAGAAGAGATCCAGAAGAATCTGATCCAGGAGCTGGAAAAAGAACAGACAGAAGAGCAGGCAGAACAGCCCGGGGAGCAGGAAGAACAGTCGGAAGAACAGTCAGAAGAACAGACAGAAGAACAGACAGAGCAGCCCAAAACAAACGCAGGGACACCTGTACAGAAAGAACCGGAACAACAGGAAGAGCAGAAGCAGGAAGATGGTCCAAGTTACCGGGTCGTAAATATCATGGAGGAGATCCTTACTCCGGAACTGATCCTTGACGCACTGAAAAGTAATGATACCTGTACCTGCAGCCGCTGTCAGGCAGATGTGAAGGCGCTGATGCTTACCAGGCTGCCGCCCAAATATATTGTAGCAGATAATACGACAGTCCCGATGCTGTTAACCTTTTACCGCAATAAATTCCGTGTGGCTGTTTTAAGTCAGTCCATGAGAGCCTGTATGGAAGTAAAAGAACATCCACGCCATATCTTATAAATTTTCATGCTGCGCCGAAATATGTATATAGAATCTATAGGATCACAGGGATAAAGTATACAGAAGCGGCGCATTTTATGTACTCCGCGACATCACATGACTGAAAGGAGCAGCAGATATGTCAAGTGTATCAAGAACAAGCAGCAGTCTTGGAAATACAGCTTTAAGAGGATTTGGTGGTTTAGCTTCCGGTATTGACAGGGATGCACTGATCGAACAGATGACAGCAAGAACAACATCCAAGATCACATCCAAGAAACAGGCTATGACAAAACTGGAATGGAAGCGGGATGCATATCGTTCTATCAGCAATAAGATCATAGATCTTCAGGACAATTACCTTAGCTATTCAGCAACAAAGAGCTTAAAAAACAGTGATTTCTTTGCAAAAAACCAGGTCAGTGTACAGGGGGATCCTGACTATACAAAATATATATCAGCGACAGGAAACGCAGACACTGCATCCAGAGTATCAGTTCTGGGAGTAAACAAATTAGCAACATCTGCCACATTGATCTCCGGCGAAAAGAAAACAGATTCAGCTATTACCTTAGGCGGCATCAGTGCGTCTGATTTTAGCAATAAAGAAATAAAGACCTCCAATCTTTCCGGAACGAAGCTGACATTTGGAACCTACAGTATTACAGATAAGAAATTCACAGAGGAAGCAACCTTTACGTTCCCCACCAGTTATGAAAAAAAGCTGGACGGTGGAAAAACAGAGACAGTTACCATTGATTATACGGCTAGTTCTGACAAGATAGTAGAACAGCTGAATGAAGCCCTTGATTCCCAGGGATTTCTCGGAAAAGATGGAAAGAGCGGCATTAAATTTACACTGAATGGTGATAAGATCCAGATCAGCCAGACAGACAGTATTACCGATAAAGGAAAAAGCTATGTGATCAGGGAAACATCATCTGCTTTAAAGAGTCTTGGCTTTAATTCCGGCAACATGAAACAGGATGATATAGATAACGGCATTTCACTTGATGAATTTAATGGCCATACATCTTCATTGGAGGCTGCAGCTATAACAAAGCAGCCCCTTTCCGGCTATCTTAAGGGAAAATCAATCTCTGTTTCTTATGGCGGACAGACAAAGAATATTGAACTGATCGGCGATAAGGAAGAGATAAAAGATTTTAAAGCTTTTAAGGATAGCTTACAGAATAAGCTGGATAAAGCCTTCGGTTCAGGAAAGGTTACTGTAGGTGAGGGTCAAAATGGCAGCCTGACGTTTACTGCAAAAGACAACAAACAGACATTACAGATATCCGCAGACTCAAAGGAACTCCAGAATGCTCTGGGTATCACATCTACCCAGTCAAATAAGATCAGTACAGGAAGCAGCCTGTGGGAGAACAGGGTCAAACTGGGACTGGGAAAATACAATACAAAAGAGGAATTAAACGACGCATTAAAAAACTTTACAGTCAATGGTGCAAAAATAGATAATATCACTGCAGATACCACAGTAGACGGACTGCTTACTGCGATCAATAATAATAAAGATGCAGGAGTAACTGCCACCTATCTGGGCAGTGAAAATAAATTTGTTCTTTCTTCCAATGAAAAAGGTGAGGGTCGTAAGATCACCCTTGGTGCAGATCCAAATGATACTGCTGATGCAGCAAATCTCATTTTCGGCGGGGTTAGCACAGATGGCACAGATGGTGAGATGAGTATTCTCTATAATGGTGTAAAGACCACCATTACCAGCAGCAGCAATACCTTCTCCATTGATGGTCTGGATATTAGAGCCACTAATACATTTAATACAGGCTCGGCAACTGCTGAAGGAGGCGTCAGCTTTACTGCATCAGCAGATACAGAAAAGGTGACAGAGACTGTAAAGAAATTCATTGAAGCTTATAATGCCATGATCGATGAGGTCCGCACCCAGGCAACAACCAAGCCGGACAGTAATTATAAGCCTCTGACAGATGACCAGAAAAATGAAATGAATGAAACCTCCATTAAAAACTGGGAGGATAAGGCAAAAGAGGGTATTCTGTACAACAGCAGCGCTTTAAAAGATCTGGACAATGCTACCCAGGGCATTTTCTCTTCAATGATGATAAACGGTGTTTCTTATGACGATCTTGAAAAGATCGGAATTTCCTTCTCAGATGATTACACAGCAGGTGGAAAGATCGTATTTGATGAAGAAAAGTTTAAAACTGCCATGGACAGTGATCCGGAAAAGGTATCAGACCTGTTCACAGGCACGCATGGTATTGTAAACACCATAGACAGTACTCTTTCTACTTATGCCACCAGATATGCAAGCAAGAATGGAAATTCCTATGGTGTGCTTATTGAAGAGGCAGGATCTGAAAAACTAAGCCTGACCCTGACTAACAACAGTATTTATAAAGAATTAAAGGATATGCAGGAAACCATCACAAACCTGCAGTCCCAGCTGTCAACTGAGCAGGACCGTTATATCAGCCAGTTTACGCAGATGGAAAGGCTGATCAATCAGATGAATTCACAGTCCAGCTACCTGTCACAGTTAGGTGGCTGATGGGGGTAAGAAAGCATGTATGAAAAGTTTAAGCAGTACAAGGAAAGTACGATCTATTCTATGAGCAATCTGGAGTTGTTGCTTTTATTGTATGATGAAGCAGTGAAACGTCTGAAAATGGCACAGATCGCACTTGAGGATAAAAAATATGAGACTTTTGAAGAATGTCTCGAAAAAACAGGACGGATCGTCCGGTATTTAATACAGATACTGGATATGCAGTATCCCATCAGTAAGGATCTGAAACGTATCTATGAGTACCTGATCTATGATATCAGCCGTGTTAAAGCAGGAAGGGAACGCAGGGCAGAAGAGATTCCAAGGATCAGCCACATACTTTCTGAATTAAGAGATGCATTTAACCAGGCAGGAAAGATTTCCGGCGATCAGCATATTGTGAGAGAACGAAGTGTTTTCGGTTAAAGGAGAATATATGAGCGCAGACTTGGAAACAATTTTGATATATCTTCAAAGGAGATATAATATATTAAGAGAAGTTTGTAGTCTGACGGAAGAACTGGCGGAGGCAGTGGAGCGCGGCGACACAGTCTCCGCTTCTCTTCTTTTAGATATGAGGGGAGAACAGCTGCAGCGCCATGCAGACTGTGAAGAACAGATCATCCTGCAGACTGTGGGAAACAGCCTTCAGGCCCGGTATCTACGAGATCTGGCTAAAGGTCCATTAATGAATGTAAAAAGCTGTTTTAAAGGAAAGACAGAGCGGGAAAAAATGCTGGAGAAGCGTATTGAGGATCTGCGTTGCCGCACAGAAAAGCTTTTAGATAAGATACGCAGGATCGATGGGGGACTTAACAGAAGAATATCAAAAAACAGGTGAAGTTAAATGGAAAATCAAAACTTTTATGAAGGCCGCATACTGGTAAATATGGCTGCATCTGTTATGCGCCAGGATGATTTAAAGCCGCTTCATGGAAATCTGGACTGGGAAAAGCTGTTCCGGGTTGCAGATTATAATAAAATTTCAAACCTGATCTATCTTGCAATCCTTGGAAATAATGAAAAAATGCCGGAACGGTGGAAAACACGCTTTTATGAGCGCTACAGTGATACTCTGAAATTCAACGAAAGCTGCACAGAAGGAGAACGGGAGATACTGGTCCTTCTGGAATTAAAAAAAATCCCGGTACTCGTCCTTTCCTCCAGCAGCCGCAGACAGCTGTATCCAAGAGAGGAAATGGCGGGGGAAAGCTCTCTGAAGCTTTTTTTTCTTGACCCGGAAGATTATCTTTTTGCAAAAGGCTATCTGGTCAATATAGGCTACGAAACGGATACTCTCTATCCGGGAGTGGGTGAAAAGATGCGTATACCAGGCCGCTTTTCTGTGGAGATCTATCATACCTTTCCTTTTAAAACCCAGGTATACCAGAGGGGGATGGAAAAGCTGCTCCAGCGTGCTTTCCTGAAAGAAAATGGTAACTACATTTATGAATGGAATGCCATAGACCAGCTAGTCTATCTGATGATCCAGTCTGCTTACCTATATGTAACAGGACATCTGCAGATACGCCATCTGACAGACTTATATGTATTTTACAGAAAAACAGCAGCAGAAAACCAGCTTCAGGATCTTGAGGACCGGTTAAAGGAATTTAAAGTAAATATACTGGCGCAGAAGCTTCTGCATTTAAGCTATATGTGGTTTGGAACACGGGAAGAATGTGCCAGCATGGAGACAGAGGAAGAAGAACTCCAGGTATTTGATATACTGGAGAAAAATGTATTCTACGGCATGACAGGGAAATTTGGGCCGGAAACAGATGAACAGGCGCTGGATCTTAGATCAGACATATTGAAAGAAGAAGAGTGGGAAAACCGCATGGAAAAAAGAGCATTATTTTACCGGCGTCTGAGAGAGTTTTTTTCTCTCGTACGCCGGCAGCTGAAAGAGCTATATGATATTTTGTATAGCAGATAAGAGTCATTTTATCAGTATTCACCCGTTTGCGGGTCATTAAGCTTATGGTCTATTTCTTCATATAAGAATTCAGTCCTTTTTCAATAGAGCGCAGTGAATCTGTATCAGATAATAAGGCATCCAGGTTGCTGCGTTCTGCTTCTGTCAATTCTTCCCGCAAAATAGAAATATGCTTCGGGGCATTTATAGCCAGGCTGACAGATCCATTGTCGCAGTCAAGTACAGTGATGCGTATGTCATTCCCGATCAGGATACTGTCATTTTTTTTACGTTTCAGTATCAGCATGGCTATTTATCTCCTTTTTAGTGTCCTGTTCCTTTATCTCTTTACCAAGAAGAGAACGTAAGGTATGGCGGTAATCATAGTCAGCGTTGGATAAGATCACCTGGATTCCTTTGCGGGTATCCGGATTAATGGCAAGAGGACATTTCAAGTTGACGGTTCCATCCAGATAATCCTTCTTTACAGCACATATGACATAATAGGATAATTCATCACTGGAATTTACTTCCAGAAAGGATAATTCTTCTGGTAGAAGAACCGGTGAATAAGAAGGAAAGAGTGCTGCTGCATCGATGAGAAAAAAGGCTACATAAGGTTCGTCTACAGACTGCAATATCAGCAGGGAACTGTCATCCTCCTCCATAGAGAGGGGAAGATAGTCATGGTACTGGGAAAAACCAAATAAACCATCTGGAAATACAACCAGTTCATCTTTTGTATAATCAATTTCGCCGTAATATTTTGTATCAATCTTCATGATTGCATAAGCCTCCGGGGGTCAGTTTTTATATGGTAACATTAAGAGCAGGGGAATCCGGCTCTTTTTTTGGTGGAACATAATTGGGGGTGCCGGTATATATAAATTCTACTTCAGGGTAAGAGGTTATGATGGTCATTTCCAGGGCTGGTATGTATTCCAGATTGCCAGATGCCACACGAAATTCAAATTCACCTCTCTGAAGGGTATACAGCCCATTATTGTCAGGGCTGCCAGAAAATGGATCACAAAAGCTGTTTCCTGATCCAGAGACGTTTGCTGTGCCATGTACTCTTTGGACAGTATCCCGGAGATTAAAAGCTTGTCTGATATCCTGGATACAGGTCATGCTTTCCGGAGAACTGATCCCGTAATTTTGAGCCTGACGTGCTTTCAGGCGGTATTGGGAAATAGCCTGATGCTGTCTTGCTGCCAGCTGGTCCTTTGAAACCAGCCTGGCATTTTGACGGAAACGGACAGATTCAAAAGGTTTAAAATTTGCTTCAATCACAGGTTTCATACATCTTCACCTTCTTCAGACCTGAAAATAGAAAGTTATTTTTTACTTGTTTTTTGTAACAATGTACCGGTATCATTTTATAAAATCAAAAAGAGATGACTGCATCAGGTTTGACCCCATTTTTAAAGCTGCAGAATAGGAGTACTGGTAAGAGAACATTTCTGTAATGGCCTCATAAGGATCAGCTCCGAGAATGTCTTTGTATTCCTCTGTCAGGTTGTCGCTTAAAGTATCAAGACGGGTTTTTGTAGTTTCTACCAGGGAATATTTATTGCCAAGGTCGCTGTAAATGGTGCTGATGGTATGCTCTGTATTAGCTGCATCTTTAAGTACACTGCCCATAGTATCTGTAAATTGATCAACGGTCGTAGTATCATTGATATAATTATCACAGGCCATAACCGAACGGCTGAGAAGTGCCACAGGAGTGGTTTCCAAGGCAGCTTTGACCGCTTTCTTTGCATCCGCATCAGACATGGCATTTAAGGAATCTGAAGTAAGCCCCGTAAGCATATTCAGTCCTCCTGTATAGGTATCTAAAAGAGACTGGCGGTTGGAAATATCGCCATAACCGATATCTACCCGGCCTTGTTCTCTCATAGCTGTCACAAGGTTGTTCAGGTCATCATCGCTTAAATGATAACTGTAAGTATTGTTATTTTTGTCATAAGCCATGGTCATATTGACCGTCTTTGTGGTACCGTCTGAATACTTATGGGTATAAGTAAGGGTTTTTCCATCTCCGCTTAAAGAAAACGGAGCTGTTGTAATATCATTTCCTCCATAAACATAGAAATCCTGATACTGGCTGTTCAGATTGCTGACCATGCTCTGCACATCCTGAAGAAGAGCATCTCTTTTTGTCTGGACAGAAGTTTTTGAGCTGTTATGGGAGGAATCCAGCACATACTGCATGGAAGTCTTACTGTTGCTTAAAGTTTTCTGGATATCCCTTGCGCCCTGCTCCTGTTGGTACAGACGGTTTTTAATATCACCTAAAATAGAACTTTTACTCTTTGCATCCTGATATAAATGATCCATTTTCTTTCCCTGATAATAAGCAAGAGGATTATCAGCAGCTGTTTCATAAGCAGCGCCGGTAGAAACCTTGTTCATGCTTTTGTTCAGATTGCTTTGAAGATCATTTAAAGAAGAAGTATACCTGCGGTAAACAGATGAACGTACAACTCTCATAATTTATTAATCCTCCTTATATTTATGCACCAGTATTACTGATCAGGGTATTCAACACTTCATCAAGGGCAGTCATCAGACGGGAAGCAGCATTATAGGCTGAAACGTAGGCCATCATATTGGTTGCTTCTTCATCCAGGCTGACACCGGAAAGAGATTCTCTGGAGTCCTGGATACTGTTTAAAACAGTTGTGCCCGTCTTTAATGCAGTCTGGTTGGAACTGGAATCAGATGCCAGCTGGGTGGAAAGGTTATTCATATAATCAGCAAATGTTTTCCCGTTCAATTTCTTGGTATCCTTCATAGCTGCGATCATATCAAGGATTGTATCTGTGCGGTTGGTGCCGTCTGTAGAAATATGGATCGTTCCACTGGTCCAGCCTTTGCTGATACCGATATTTCCGGCTGTTATACCAGTTGTTGAGTCATCGGTGGAATTAGATAAAAGATTCTTATCCGTGTGTTTTTGGCCATTGTTGATGTCATTCATGGATTTTGCGAAAGTGGAAGCTAACTGATCCAGTTTTCCTGAGTAATACTGGTATCCACGGACATCATCCACAGCAGTAGATCCATTTATCACATTGCCGGTACCTGTTTTCTGGAGCATATCCAGGCTTGCCTGAAGAGAGCCGCCTTCAAAACGGATCCCTTTTAACTCCGCGTATACATCATTGGTAGCTGCCTGTCCGTTTCCTTTATAGCTGGGGGCTTTTTCAAACTTGATGGAAATGTTTGCAGGATCAGAAACAGAAGCAGTTGTCTGGTGATCGCCTTTTAACACACTTAACTGACCGTAGTTTTTTGTGAGACCGTCAGCACCAAGGTCAGATCCATTTACCAGGATCAGCTTCTGGCTCTTTCCCTTGGTATCAATATAATTCATGCTCACTTCCAGGTCATCAGGCCAGTCCTTTTTGCCGATCACAGCACCATTTGCATCATAGTCATAGGCGTTATTCCCGGAATGGGCGTCATCCTTGTAATATCTGGTTTCAATAGGAATATAACCGGAAAGCTCATCCAGAAGAAGATTTCGTTCATCCTGGAGTTCCAGAGAAGGATGGCCGGCAACCTGGTTACGTTTGATCTGCACGTTCAGGTCACCGATCTGGCGGAGAATGTCATTGATCTTCTGCACATCGCCCTGTTCACTGCTGCCTTCCCCTGTGAGCCTTTGAAATTCATTCTGTTCAGCCTGTGAGATCTGTCTGGATGCCTGGTTAAAAAGATTACATACAGACTGCATTTTAGTTCGCAGCTCACTTTCATAGATGGGATCGGATACCTCTGCAGGATCCTGCATGCTTGTAAGGGTAGACTGGATATCATCAAATGCCTGGCGGATGCCGGAAATGGTTGTTTCGTCCAGTACCTTTGACAGGGAATTAAGGGCAGTCTGTAAACGATTGGTATAGCTGCAGTCAGCAGACTGGCTGCGGTATTGGATATCCAGATAAGGATCTCTGATCTGTGAGACCCGGTCCATGCTTACCCCAAAGCCTACTGCAGTTTCATTCCCATTAGAATAATGGGAAACAGGATTCGTATAATTAAGGCTGGATGCCTCTAACTGCTGCCTGGTATATCCGGCAGTATTCATATTTGACAAATTCTGTCCTGTAATATCCAGACGTTTCTGGTTGGCCTGGAGAGCGGACAGAGCGGTATTAAAACCGGAAAAAGTTGCTCTTACCATAAAATATTATTACCTCCAAAATATAAGTATCCTGCAGTCCCCACAGTTTTATCAGACATATTTGTCATAAACATGAGGATCGCTCTGCTTCGCACCGGAAAGGCGCTGTTCTAACTGCTTCATGCGGATCCGGATCAGACGGTCTGTGCCACCTTTTACTTTTTTCAGCTTTTCAGCCTGGATGGATAACCGTTCCAAGATCGGAGAGAGAAGTGCCACAGCCTCCTCGCTGTCCTCCTGCATCAAAATCTGGCGGAAAGTAAGCCCCTCAAGACCCGACCTGCGAAGAAGATCACTTCGTTTTTTATCTAGTCCGCGCAGCTGCAGTAAAAGCATGTTTTCATCATTTAAAAGAGATTCCAGCTGGTCAGGATGATCAGCTGAAACAACGGTTAGTTTATCAGCCTCAACCCGGCATAGCTGTTCTAATACAGTACACAGCTGTTCTAATACCGGGATCAGGCTTTCAGGCGCCCTCATAGATTATACATGGCCCTTGCAATGGCCATGGGATCCGGTTCGTAGGTTCCTTCCTCAACCTGTTTTTTCAGTTGGGCAACCTTTTCAACGGAAACGCCTTTCTCGCGGCAGACATCTTCTGTAATGCTGTGAGCCAGAGAGCGTGCGAAAAGTGTTTCATCAGCCGAAATACCTTCGGTGTATTCAAAACTGGCTCGGTCAAGATCAGCCGGTTTTGCAGAAATATTATCAGACAAAGCAATATTGCTTTGTCTCATTGATACATGTTCCATGTGTATTTGCTCCTGGATAGAATCTTGAATTTTCATACAATTACTCCTCACCTTAAAATAAAACGGCAGGACCACAAAAGTATCCTGTGATTTTCACATGCTTACTGAATCTATATCTATGTAAATTATCGCCTTTTTTCTTGAAAATATAAGAAAAATAATAATTATAAAAAACGGGAAAACGACGACTAAATATGCATATGGAAGTATGCAGGATAAAATCATACTATTATAATATATAGAATCAAGAAAAGGAATAAAACATGTCTAATATATTACAGGTAACAGATCCTTCTACATATATAGATAATAGAAATGTCCATACAGGCCAGGAGCAGCAAAGCGCGCTGAACAGTTCCCAGATCCAGAATCCTTCTGACCCATCTCGTGTAGTGCGGGCAGATGGACAGAAAAGCGGTACCGCTGGTGACCAGGAAAATGAAAGTGGCTTCAGCATCCGCAATTATAATGGAAATTATACTGACTTTCTTCAGAAGCTGGGGCAGGAAAATGAAATAAAGGATTCCCTGGGCCGGATCCTGTTCCGGGATGGAGCCTTTATCGCTAAAGGTGATGAAGACCTGGGAAAAATGGTGCAGCAGCTGCTGGATTCTGCCAGGTTTGAAGATCCTGGCCAGCTGTTGGATTTTTTAAAAATGCAGGGACAGACTAAATTTTCCGGTACTTTCTTTGAAAACCTGAGAAATCTTTTGCAGCAGGAAGGAAACAGAGGCCTGCAGGAAACAGCCCTTAAATTCCTTCAGGTATTCAATAATTATTCCAGCGGTGAGCATCTTTTAGAACAGATGCAGGAACTGACAGATGAAATAAAAGGAATGCTTTACACCTCTGCAAGACAGGAATACGCATCAATTCTGGATCAGCTGGACTGGAAGGCAGAAAATGGGGAAACGAAAGAAAATGCCCAGGTTCTGTTTCAGAAGCTGGTCCCCTTTCTTTCAAGATATATTTCCCGTACCCATGATTATGGCAATGTAAGAAGCAGCGTGATCCAGCTGATCCTTTATGGGGCACGTTATGAAAACGGAAGCAGTGCCCTTCTCAGAAGCCTTTTTGAACAAATGGCAGCTAATAGGGATTTTAAACGTTTTTTTGAAACAGAGCCTGAAGAACTGTATGCTGTACTTACCGGCCAGGAAGGAAAAAAAGGAAATATTTATGGAGATCTCTTTGGCTCACTTGTGGAAAGAGGAGCAAAAGGAGAAGCCGGGCTGGAACAGGTACAGGATTTTTACCAGCTGATGCGTGGAATGCTGGTAAACGAAAGCGTATATATGCCTGTCAATCATTTTATCCTTCCTTTTCAATATCAGGGAAAAGAGGCCGTATCTGAATTTTGGATCGATCCGGATGCAGAAAAAAAAGAAGATGAAAAAGATGGAGGCAGGAAAATACGCCTTCTGGTGGACTTTGAGATCAGGGGATTGGGAGATTTCCAGCTTCTGGCAGATCTCCAGGATCATAAAATATCCATGGAATTGGGAATTCCTAAAAATCTTTCTGCCGGTGCCGGAGAGATACAGGCAAAGCTTCAGGAAATATGTGCCAGAAACGGGATGCGCGTGAAAATGATGCAGGTACAGGAAAGAAAAGCTCATTACCGTCTTCTGGATGTTTTCCCAAAGATTAGAAAAAAGGAGAATGGAATCAATGTCAGCGTTTGAGCGGTTATTAGAGCAAAAGGCAGTTGCGCTTCAATATTCGCCGGAAAAGGACACTGCCCCGGTAATCGTTGCTTCCGGAATGGGATATATGGCAGAAAAGATCACGGAAGCAGCCAGAAAGTCAGGGGTTCCGGTTTATGAGGATGATTCTCTTGCAACTCTTTTAAGCAGATTACAGCTGGGAGCGGCTGTGCCGGAAGAATTATATCAGGCGATCATAGAGATCTATATTTACTTTTTAGGATATGTGCCGTCACCGGAGGAAAAAGAAAATGAAGAAAAAGTCGAAAATACCTGACAGAAGATCCAGACACGGACGGGAAATGTTTCTGCTCCTTCTTTCGGGAGTCTTGCTGTTCCAATGGGGAAAGATAGATGCTTTTGCAGCAGCAAAAGAGATTAAAACAGTAAATATCCGTGTTACATCCAAGCTGGAAGTAGGCAGCAAGCTTCCGGATATAAAACTGGAAACGACCACGGTTTCAGATGGAGAAGTGGCAGTAGATGCAAGTGGAGGTAAATACAGCGTTTCCGAGGCCGAATGGACGGATAAAAGCTCCAATGAACTGAAAGCTGCTGAAGAGCCTCAGATGAAAGTCACCCTGGAACCGGAAGATGTCAGTGAAGATTATTTTGTTTCCAGCTATAAAAAAGCGAATGTAAAGATCAGTGGGGGCACATTTGTGTCTGCCAGACGAGATGGAGATGAACTGGTAGTTACCCTGCGGGTAAAAGGGATCAAAGGAGACTATGCTGCTCCGGAAGATGCCTGGTGGAATGAAAAAAGCCTGGGACAGGCTAAATGGGAAAAGCCGGATAACACATCCGGTTATTACGAAGTGCAGCTTTACAGAGGAAAAACGAAAGTTTACAGCGTCTCCCAGACCAGTGCGGTTCAGTATAATTTTTATCCATATATGACAAAAACAGGAGAGTATACCTTTAAGGTACGCACAGTACCGGGAACGGATTCCCAAAAAAAATATGGTGGAAAAAGCGAATGGATAGAATCCGGGGAGCTTTCCATTACAGACCGGTATGTATCAGATGGTAAAGGACAGCAATCAAAAAATCCTTCTGCAAAGCGCGGAACCACAGATAAAGTAGGCTGGGTAAAAAAAGGCAATATATGGAATTACAGATTTCCGGATGGCTCTATATGCCGGGGTACATGGCAGTCGGTCAACGGATACTGGTATTATTTTGATGTCAATGGCACGATGCTCACCGGCTGGCAGAAGCCAGCAAATGACTGGTATTACCTGTATGATACTGGGGAAATGGCGGCCGGATGGGCAAAGATCAATGGACAGTGGTATTACTTCTGGCCATTAACGGAAAATGGGCATACACAGGGAACCATGGCTTATGGAGGCTGGAAGATCATAGGGGCGGATTATTACTTTTTCAGAGAAGACGGCTCCTTATATACCGGCTGGCTGGAACAGAATGGTTCCTGGTATTATTTAAACACACTGGACAACAGCCTTCAGGGAGCCATGTTTACCGGCTGGCTGATCCGGGAAGGGAAAACTTATTTCCTGGATGCTGACGGAGTTATGGCTACCGGCTGGTATCAGGTTGACGGGAATTGGTATTATTTTTGGCCGGATTCAGGTGAAATGGCAAAAAACCAGTATATCAATGGATTCTATGTTAATGAGGACGGGATCTGGTACAGGTAAAGATATGTGAGGAATGGATATGAAAATGATCAGAAAAATACTCCTTTGTGCCGGAACAGGACTGCTGCTTAGCACAGGAAGCTTACAGTCTGTGCCAGGGGGAATCTTTCATATGTATACAGCTTATGGGGCAGAGAGCAGCATCATCGAGACCATGAGTATTAAATTTAACACCACTTTTGGAGATCCGGAGGAAATACCACAGCCCCAGATCACCATCAGCGGATCAGGGGTATCCATTGGGGATATTTATTACAAAACAGAATATGAAAACTGGAAACCTGGTAAAAAGGTACGGATGGAGATCACTGTGGATGCTGCACAGGGAAAGTATTTTCCTGTGTCCCTTGGACGATCCAAATGCCGTGTGACCGGGGCTGATTTTGTATCGGCGAAAGCCCTGGATAATACCACCATGCAGGTGAAGGTGAACTATACGCCGGTCACTGTTCTGGGTGACACAGCTTTAGCAGGCTGGAGCTCACATGACTCAGAAAAGGCAGTGTGGAAGAAGGTAGACTATGCTCCGGGCTATACCCTGACTTTATATGGAAATGATAAAGTGGTGAAACGGATGACAGTTACAAGTAACTCTGTCAGCTTAAAGGAGTACATGACAGATCCGGACAAGATCTACTATTATCAGGTAAAAGCGGTCCCGGTTACGGCAGAACAGAAAAAATACTTAAAAGAAGGGGAATTTATTACATCACAGGAACAGGATATAGATGACAGTGAGGAAGAGGAGAAAGAAAAAAAACATGCAGCAACTTCTCAAAGCAGCAGTACTGGTCCCGGCATAGCAGGTTCTCTAAAGGGAGACAACTTTGTTATGCCGGATGGGACTCTGGCAGTCAATACCTGGAAGCTGGTGGGAGGTATATGGTATTACTTTAATGCTGAAGGAAACCGTACCAGGGGCTGGTTCCCGTATGGTGGAAAATGGTATTATTTCGACGGAAATGGATATATGAAGACCGGATGGGTGAACACAGGAAACGGGAAATGGTATTACTTAAACCCGGATGGGGATATGAAGACCGGTTGGCTGTATGATAAAAATATCTGGTATTATCTAAATAACGATGGATCTATGGCAGTAAACCGTTCTCAGGACGGCTGGTACCTTGGAGCAGACGGCGCAGGCCGAAAGGAGTAAGAAATATGAGTTTAGCACCGATAACAGGAGATGGGGGAAAGTTAGCTGCACAGGCAGCGGATCAGACACAGAAGACAACACCGGTCCAGGAATTTCAGGGGATACTGAAAAATGGGCTGAATGCCATAAAAGAAGATATGGATTCTATTTTCGAAGAAGCTTCTGCTTTATATCAGATTCCTTCTAAACTTCTCAGGGCGGTGGCAAAGGCAGAGTCGGGGTTTAATCCAAAGGCTGTATCCAAAGCAGGGGCTATGGGCGTGATGCAGCTGATGCCGGGAACAGCCCGTTCTCTTGGAGTAAGCGATCCTTACAATGCCAGACAAAATATCCTTGGAGGGGCAAAATACTTAAAACAAAATCTGGACCGGTTCGGAGGAGACGTAAGCCTTGCACTTGCAGCGTATAACGCAGGTCCGAACAGTGTGACCAAATACGGAGGCATCCCACCATATAAAGAAACCCAGAATTATGTAAAAAAGATCATGGCGGATTATACGGGAAACAATACGATCCTGGCAGGACGTACGGTGAGTACCGGAACATATGGGAAAACATCCGGCAGTACAGCAGTGAGCAGCCTTATCGGAAGTGGCCTTACAGGAAGCAGTCTGACAGCAGGCAGTCTTTTAGGCAGCTTTGCGGGAAATACAGATCTGTCCGGCGCTGGCAGCCTTGGTACACTTCTGGCAGCAGGAAAGGGAGAGAACCTTTCCGGGGAAGACTGGTCTAATATGGTGCAGATCCTCCGTCTTCAGATGATGATGAATATGGGTAAGGATACGGGTACGCTGATCTGACAGACAGATACCGGATTGCTGTGTGCTTTGCACTCCCGCAATTCCGGCCTTTTGACCCTGGTATCAATAAAATAAGGCATTTTGCCGATAATAAAAACAAATGGTTATTTGATGATATTCTCATAGAAGATACAAAGGAAGGTGAAACATCATGCAGGTGCAGAATAACATAGCATCCATAAATGCTGCCAGAAATCAAGGGATCGAAACAGGAAAGCTGAAAAAGTCCCTTGAAAAGCTGTCTTCCGGCTTTCGGATCGTCCGTGCAGGAGATGATGCAGCTGGACTGGCGATCTCGGAAGGTATGCGCAGCAGGATCAACAGCCTGAACCAGGCGATGAGAAACATTGATGACGGCATCGGACTTACCAATGTAGGAGATGGCGCTTTGACAGAGGTCCATTCCATGCTCCAGAGACTGAAGACTCTGGCTTTAAAATCTGCAAATGGAACTTACGATCAATCCAACAGGGAAACCTTGAACATGGAAAGAGACCATATCCTTGAGGAGATTGACAGGATTGGTTCTACCACTAAATTTGGAGAAATCTCCCTGTTTTCCAGGGCAGATGCCAATGCAATTACACCGGGCTGGCAGCCGCCAGAGCTGGACGATACGATCCCGCTCCAGATCGGCGGTTCTGCTCAGGATGGAGAAGTTCTGGATGTAGAACGCTATTATATAGGAAGCAGGGAACTACAGCTGGATCAGACAGATTTTTCCGATGTAAAAAAGGGACATGAATCTGTGGGATACATTGAAAACGCGATAGAGGCTGTTTCTAAGGTCAGGGCATCCTTTGGAGCTGCTTATATGCATCTGGATCACACCCACAATAATTTAAGCGTTACAAGTGAAAACATGCAGGCGGCAGAAAGCCAGATCCGTGATACCAATATGGCAGAGGAGATCACAAAATACACCAGCAGTAACATCGTCCTACAGTCCTCTAATAGGATGCTTACAAATGCAAATAATCTCCCTCAGACCATACTTGAACTTTTAAAATAAAAATGAAAGAAATAATGAAAAACAGGCTTATGTTTTTTTAACATAAGACGATATATATATATAGAAAGAAAATTCTGCTGTTCCAGAAAGGGCCCTTGGGACAGTAGAAGACAGAGGAAAGGAGTCCACTGCCATATTTTCTTTTATAAAAGGAGGAATTCATTATGGTAATTCAGCATAATATTGCAGCGATCAATTCTTACAGAAACTTAAGTATCAACCAGAACGCACTGAGCAAAAACTTAGAGAAGCTGTCTTCCGGTTACAAGATCAACCGTGCAGGCGATGACGCAGCAGGTCTGGCTATTTCCGAGACCATGCGTTCCCAGATCAATGGTTTAAACCAGGCTGTAAACAACGCAAACGATGCAGTTGGTCTGATCCAGACAGCAGAAGGTGCTATGACAGAGACCCACTCTATGCTTCAGCGTATGAAGACTCTGACCACTCAGGCAGCAAACGGTACTTATACCGAAACTGCAAGAAAAAACATCAAGGCTGAGATTGATGCACTGAATAAAGAAATTACCCGTATCGCTACTACTACAGAGTTCAATGGTGAGAAACCTTTAAGTCCTGATAAAGCAGGTAAGGCACTTACCTTCTTTATCGGTGCTTCTGCAGATAAGACCAATGCAATGACTGTTGGACAGCAGATTATGACAGCGAAAGCATTGACCATTGAGGGGATTGTGGTAGATAATACAACTAATGCATTCAAGGCAATGAAGTCTGTAGATGCTGCAATTGAGAAGGTTTCTTCTTACCGTGCAACCCTTGGTGCTGCTCAGAACCGTCTGGAGCATACGGTAAACAACCTGAAGGTAACTTCTGAAAATATTACATCAGCGGAAAGCCGTATCCGTGATACTGATATGGCAGATGAGATCACAGCTTATACAAAGAACAATATTCTTTTACAGGCTGCTCAGTCTATGCTTTCCCAGTCCAACGCTATGCCTCAGGGTGTATTAAGCATGCTGCAGTAATCTTGAAATTGATTCTGCATCTTTTAGGGGATCTGCTTTGCGCAGATCCTCTTTTTTAGATATGTCCTTTAGAACTTAAAAAGAAGGTAACAGATGATGAAAAAAACCATCTCACAATGTATGATCGTGAAAAATGAAGAAAAAAATATCCGCCGCGCCCTTTCATGGGGGAAGGATATTATGTGTGAACAGATCGTGGTAGATACAGGCAGCAGTGACCGTACCGTGGAGATTGCCAGGGAAATGGGGGCAAAGATATTTTTTTTCCCATGGATCAATGATTTTGCTGCTGCCAAAAATTTTGCCATTGACCAGGCAAAAGGAGACTGGATCGCCTTTCTTGATGCAGATGAAAGCTTTACTCCGGAGGAAACAGCGAAGATTCCGGAGATATTGGAATATGTGGGAGAAGATGTAGACGGCCTTCTTACAGGGATCGCAAATCTGGATGAAAATAACAATATCACAAACGGCGGTACTATGATCCGATTCTTTGTAAACCGGCCGGAGCTGCGCTATGTAGGAAAAATACATGAACACCTGGTCAGAAAAGGAAGATCCGGACTGCATCTGACAGATGCTACAAAGCAGCTGGCTTTCCTCCATACCGGATACCAGGAACAGGAGAAGAGGGATAAGTCCAAATTTGAAAGGAATCTGAACATCATCCTGGAGATCCTGAAGCAGGAGCCTGAAAACTGTGATTATCTTGGATATCTGGGAGATACCTATTCTTCAGACGGAAAAAATGAAGAAGCAAGGGATGCATACAAAAAAGCGGTGGCAGCCATGCCGGAAAAACTGGGGGTATATGATCAGCGAAGTTCTTATACCTATACAAACCTGTTAAGGGTCTCCCAGTGCCTGAACGCACCGGAAGCCGAGGTGGAAGCTATTTACAAAGAAGCAGTGGAAAAGCTTCCGAAAGAGCCTGATTTTGACTGTGTTATGGGGGACTGGTACTGGAGAAAGGGGCAATATGAAAAAGCGGTACAGATGTATGAACTGGCTATAGCAAAGCTGGAAACCTATGGAACAGTGAACAGGGGGATCATTACCACCTCCATGCTGATCCAGATGTATGAGTGTCTGGGAGAAGGCTGCAGAAGGCTGGGAGATTACCAGAAAGCGGTCCGCTATTGTGTGATCGTACTGAATACTGACCACAAAGATATGAATGCGCTGCTGACTCTGATCAACTGTTTTACAGAGAGCAATGTCAGCGCAGAAGAGGTAGTCCAGTTTTTAGGAAAGATTTATGATTATTCTGATATAAAAGACAAGGTGATCCTTCTTCGGGTGGCTATGGCAATGGGCAGAAAGGATCTGGAGAGGATGTTCAGGGGAATCCTCCTTCCTCAGGAGAGGGAAGAGTTTGATGCAGCCATGGAAACGGCCCAGAGCGGGGCACCGCTGTCATAGACTTTTTTCAACTCTCCCATAAGAAGAGGAAGTTCCCATTCACAGGTGCTGTTAGCAAAGCTGTTAGGATCTGCGATAGAAACATTTCCGTCAGGAAGGAGCTTTGTGATCAGGACAAAGTGACCGTTTTGAGTCAGGCTTCCCTTACCCATAAGGGCGACCAGGATATGACCGGAAGAAAGAAGGGAAGCTGCATTCTGGGGAGAATGGTCTGTTACAGATTCCACCTGAAAGCCATATGCAGTAAGGACAGATGGGATCAGACTGTGATAGGAGCCGCTCTGGGGGGCATAATAGCCATTGGCAGAAGACCAGTCTGCGATCGTTACCGGGGTAATGGCTTCTCCGTCATTTGTGAAGCTGGAGATGAGCATGGCAGCAGCAGTAGGACCACATCCATACTGGAGCATGGGATCTGAACCGCCGTAGAGATAACTGCTCCAGCGGGTATCTCCCTGATTATAGTAGTACATCGGTCCCATACTGGTATCCAGGATGGCAGCATCATAAGAATTGCCATCTGATCCCGTCTGAGCCTCCATATGCAGGTTTTCTGCTTTTCCAAGGATCACAGGAGATGTATTTGCAGTCACAGAAGATGTATCTGGGATTCCCTGTGTCCCGGAAGTATCCTCTGAAAGCTCTGTTTGTCTTTGGATTTTTGGTTCTGGCTGGGTCTGCTTTTTAAGAAAGTCTTCCAGTTCATGAAATTTCTGGCCACTGGCAGTCTGTACAAAGGAAATAGCGGATCGTGCGTCTTTTATGACCTGGGAAGAAAAGCCTGGGCAAAAATAAAAGCTCAGGCTGGCAGTGATCACTGAAACTGTACCGGTAATGGAAAGCTGGATCAGCCTTTTCGCAAGCCGGAACTGTTTCAAGGTTTTATTTATATGTTTCTTTTGGTTCTTTAAAGTTCTATCTTTCATTTTTTATCCATTTATTTCTTATCCGTTAACGAAGGGATACACGGGCCAGGACAGTCTGACCAATGGTATTTAAAGGACACTGCTGGCATACAGCGCCAATCTTATGTGCCTCCATAGGCATGCCGTATACAACACAGCTGTTTTTGTCCTGACCAATCGTATAGGCGCCGTTTTTGCGCATGCGCAAAAGACCGGCAGCTCCATCTGCTCCCATTCCTGTGAGAAGAACGCCGATGGCGTGTTCCCGCACATGTAATGCAACTGAGTCAAAAAGCACATCCACGGAAGGTCTGTGTCCGTTTACCTTTTCTCCTTCCTGTACACTGACTGCATAGGAGTTTCCAAGAGGTACCACACGCATCTGCAGACCTCCGGGAGCTAAAAGCATGAGACCTTTGCGGATCCGATCCCCATTTTTCGCCTCCCGTACTTCCATTTTGCAGATCCTGTTTAAGCGCTCTGCATACATGGCTGTAAAACCTGCAGGCATATGCTGGGTGATCACAACACCTGGGGTGTTTTCTGGAAAATTCTTTACTACCTCGAGAATGGCTTCTGTACCTCCGGTAGATGCCCCGATAGCGATCACGGTTTCAGGGGAAGCACCCAGAGGAATCTTTGGTTTCTGCAGGAAAGTATTTCTGGCAGGAGGTAAAGAAGAAACCTTGCGGATACCACCTGCCTGAGGGTCTGCAGGAGCAGAAGGAAGGTGTACGTGGGAAGCAGCCGCTACCATGAGTTTGGAACGGAGCATAGAAAGAAAGATCTCTTTAGACAGTCCATTGGCTTCATCCGGTTTCCGTACAAAATCCACAGCTCCGGCTTCCAGGGCATCAAAAACCCTCAGGTTCAGGGAAGATACCAGAATCACCGGGATAGGGTGGACAGGAAGCAGCTGCTTTAAAAAATCAATGCCGGACATTCCCGGCATTTCAATATCCAGGGTAAGCATATCCGGCTGCAGCAGCGGGATCTTTTCCTGGGCGTCAAGGGCATTTACTGCATATCCTACAACCTGGAAGCGGTCATCCTCAGAGAGAGAACGGATCAGCCAGGTGCGGAACAAGGGTGAATCATCCACTACCATTAATTTTAATTTATGATCCATGATCATAACGCCTCCTTAATAAGATAAGTGTAACAACGTATGAGATAACCTACGGGATCAGATCTTTCGGTAAATAGCCGGTTCAATATAGGAAAACGGGCAGCTTTCCTTATCCAGGCTTTCAGAATGTCCGATAAATAAGTAGCCCCCCGGAGCGGTAGCATCATAAAAGCGCCTTACCAGTGCCGCCTTCGTAGGACGATCAAAATAGATCATCACGTTTCTGCAGAAGATCAGGTCAAACTTTTTGCGGAAATGGATGGGATCCATCAGGTTAAAGGAACGAAAGATCACATTTTTCCTTAAAGCATCTGAAACAGTATAGGTTTTATCTCCCATGGGAACAAAATAGCGTTCCTGCCAGGAAGGCGGAAGCTCTTTTAAGCTTTCAAGGGAATATCTTGGATCCATGGCAGAATCCAGAACACGCTGGGAAATGTCCGTAGCAAGGATACGGGTATCCCAGCTTCCGGGAATAGCGGAAAAATATTCTTTTAGATACATAGAAATGTTATAAGGTTCTTCACCGGAGGAGCAGCCGGCACTCCAGATCGCAATAGAACGGTCCCGGGAATGCTTGTTTGCAAGCTCAGGAAGAATCTGCTTCTGGAGAAAGTCAAAATGTTCTTTTTCCCGCATAAAATAGGTATAGTTGGTAGTCAGCTTGTTTAACATAACAGAAACCATCTCAGGATCTTTACCTGAGATGATCTCATCTATGTATTCTGTAAAACTATGAAACCCTTTCTGCTGCAGCATATTAGTAAGACGGCTGGTGATCAGCTGTTTTTTGTGGCTCAGATTGATACCATAGTGCTGTTGGATATAAGTGTAAAGACGGTTAAAATCCCCGTCACTTAATGTAAGCATTGTATGACCTCCTTAGGAATCGGATGTACTCTCGGAGTCTTTCCTGCACCTGCCTTTGCGGCTGACAAAAAATCTTCTCGCAAGCTTTTGCAGCTG
>ENA-OOWV01000412-OOWV01000412.1-human-gut-metagenome-genome-assembly--contig:-NODE-412-length-34264-cov-6.106083_pt1 | contig 34264 bp, 22 predicted proteins | sample MGYA00241584_ERZ501337 | MGnify/ENA primary metagenome ERZ501337 (study PRJEB25962, sample SAMEA2042744) | human gut metagenome | biome: human gut; feature: human-associated habitat; material: faeces... | reverse complement strand
GCGCCGAAGGCGGCACATCCGCGTTGGCGAATCCGGCGTATCCGCGTTGGCGCGATTGGCGAAAATGCGTTGGTGGAAATGGTGAAAATTATATTGACGCTAACAAAGGTCCGCAACCTGACGAGGAGGGCCGGCCTCAGGTACCCCGAGGCCGACGTCCGCTCGGTCGACTTCTTCGAGGGCCGCGGCCTCGACAGGGTGGCGGTGGCCGAGCTCGCGACCTGCGGGTTCGTCGGGCGCGGCGAGAACGTGGTTCTCCAGGGCCTCACCGGCACGGGCAAGACCTACCTGGCCTGCGCGCTCGCGAAGGCCGCCTGCGCCAGGAGGGTGAGGTCGTGCTACGTCCGCCAGCCCGACCTCGAGGACCTCTGGCGCGAGAGCCGTGACCGGCCCGGCGGCGAGCGCAAGCTCGTCCGCAAGTACGGGGCGTTCGGCCTGCTCGTGATAGACGAGTGGCTGCTCGACAGGCCGGACACCGAGTTCAGGTCGATGCTGCTGGAGCTGATGGAGCTGAGGTACGGCACGGCCTCGACCGTATTCTGCACCCAGTTCAAGAAGAAGGACTGGCACCCGAGGCTCGGCGGCGGGGTGCATGCCGACGCCATCATGGACAGGATCGTGCACAACGCGGTCTGGGTCGACATGGGCGAGGCCAACATGCGGCAGCGCCGCGGATAGACCGGTAGCAATAAAAAAGCACCGGGGCCAATGTCGGCCCCGGTGCCCAAGCGCGATATCTGCGGTGCTGTTTCGCGATATTCAACAGTGCTCAAGCGAGCAAATACTCAGCCCGGTCAGCGCATACGGCAGGAAGAGGTTCAAGGTGCACCCCGGGGCGGTCAACGAGGCCGAAGTGCCGAGCGCCGTCGCGCGCGGCTTCGGCGGCAGGGCGCCGCGCACCCATATATGCAGCGACCTGACCTACGTGCGCGTCGGGGCCTCGTGGAACTACGTCTGCCTGCTCGTCGACCTCTACAACAGGGAGATCGTCGGCCACTCCGCCGGGCCCAGGAAGGACGCCCGGCTGGTCAAGTCGGCGTTCGCGACGCTCTCCTTCCCCATCTCGGACATCGAGGTCTTCCACACGGACCGCGGCAGCGAGTTCGACAACGCCGAGATCGACCTGATGCTCGAGGCCTTCGGCATTGAGAGGTCGCTGTCGGCCAAGGGCTGCCCCTACGACAACGCCGTCGACGAGTCGACCAACAGGATACTGAAGGCCGAGCTCGTCCACCGCGAGACGTTCGGCACGACGCGCGAGCTCCGGGCCAAGCTCTCGGACTACGTGCACTGGTACAACAACTTCAGGATCCACTCGACGCTGGGCTACATGTCTCCGGTCGAGTTCAGGGAGGCGGGGCTGTCCCTCCCGGAATCGTCCAAATAGGTGTTTCCAATCCAGCTAGGGACCTGGTGGGGATAGCCGTCCCGGCGGAGGAGTGGCCTCTCACGGTGCAAACCGACGGCGGCGCGGTCTGCATGTGACGCAAGTGGCGCCAAGCGTGCGGCTCCGGGGTGGTGCGCTCGATGTCGAGGAGGGCCCGGAGCCCCGACAACGCGCGCGCCGAGAGGTTCTTCGGCACGCTCAAGTGCGACTTCTTCGAGGGCAGGGACTTGACCGGCGTGCCGTTCGACGAGTTCTCCCGCCTGATCGGCGAATATATCGAGTGGTACAGGGACGACAAGCTCAAGAAGGACCAAGGATGGAAGACCATTAGGGAGTATCGCGAGGAGAGGGGCTATGCGGCATAGTGCCGGGACATGGTCCGGAAAAACGTCCGAGGTCCCAAGTATCCCAATTCATTGCCCCGGGGTACAACGCAACCATCCAAATCATCCAGCAAACTAATAAAGAAGTAAATGGAATATGAAACAGATGTTTACGGAGATGTTCAGCTAAAAGGCAATACAAATTTCCCTTCGCATCTTCAATGCGCAATCACGAACTGGCAGTAACATCGATTCCAAAAACACGAAGATCAAGCAAAATAAAAATGTAAGGACTATCATTTGAAAGATAAGGCTGGAAGTCGAAGCAGATTTATAGCCCTTAATTGCAATATTCTCTCCAAATGAAAACGCAAAAGCCAAGCTGGCCCCACAAATCAATAGCAAAATATCAGAACCATCAATCAGACGGCCTTTATTTATTTTCCTAATCATTGACCCCAATGTCCTCTACGTAATAAACGAATTAATATTTGTAATCATCGAAACTATGAGAAGGGAATAAACCAAGATTCCACTAGATAATATAGGGCAGGATTAGTGGAAACAAGCTGCCCGTATCTACCAATGGAAAACAGATTTAGAGCGGAAAGAAACATACCTATAATTACTAGGGCCGAAAAACAGCCGATAATATGATTTCGCACATTCATGGTTGCAGCGCTTAATAATGAAAGCAGACAAAGTACACTCGCGATAACCGCAAGCCAAGCAAAATCAGATTGATAGCGCATCGAGATACTAGCGACCTGAACATCCGTAATTGCAAAGACCAGCATGAGCGCAATGCAGACAATAACAAACAGATTAATATCTATCGGTCTTTTTTGTTCGCCTCTAGCAACTAACGGCCAGGTAAAAATAAACAGACATGCCGGAGAAAATGCAAATAGCCCGCCATAATAAGGCTCAATATGGAGCTCGCCATGATAGCTAGACAGGCCGCCAATTTCAGAGAGGAACGGAAAACTAGGTTCAACCCTCAACGGCTGACAGAAAAACATATATACACCCCCGAAAGCACGCGAAAGAGGATGCGCTTGATGCACCATATCAAAACCAGTCAAATTGTAAGAAGCACCAAATTCAGTAAAGGAATCAAAGCGCAAATAGTTATAAATCAGAGCCCCAACGCCAACAACAAAGAACGGCAATAACACTGCGAAAGTATTTGCAAGTCCTTTTTTAGAGAAAAATAGTCGATCTTCAGTTAACTCAGTCCAAAAGATTGGAAAGGCAAATAAGCAAACCAATACATACGCAGGGCGACATTCGAGAGTGAGGGCTATGCAAAGTGAGCCCAACACAAGCTCCGTTATTTTGAGATTATTCTCAGCAGAGTGAATCCAAAATGCCAAGCCCAAGAACGAAAAGCCTAATCCAGACAGTATGGGCAGAGAGTAAACAGTTGGATAAAAAACTTGCGTCAAAAGTCCCCCTCCAAAAGAAAGCAGAAAACAGGCGAGGAGAAAAATGCCGAATGACGCAGACTTGAAATATCGCCGGATAAGTTGATAAATTAAGCACGCAGCAGAACAAATAAAGAACACGGCATATAAAACGACAGCATAATCTGTGCGTAAATCAGAACCTGTAACCAACTTAAACGGAACAAAAGTCAATAGAGCGGGGAGCACCCCAAAATATGAATAATAATGACCATTATAGTAGGCATAATCCCAATACGTTGCCTCACCAGTTTCTTGTGATAAAGCGGCTCGTGCTCCTGCATCATAAGGGTTACTCATGTCGTCGAGCCAAGACGGAGGGGTTAAATCTAGATATAGATGTCCTTCCAATAGAGCGTTGGACAAATGGTTGTACTGATTCTGATCTTGAATAAAGCTACCGTTCTCTGTATAGGCATCACCAGAATATAAATTAACGCCAGGCTGAATAAGTTTGCCAGTAGCAGCCGCAAAAAGAACCACCCCTAAGATCAGAGCGACCGTGAGGCGCATTTGAATCGAATCAGAAAGGTCCAGGGGCATAGCAAACAAACGCGACTTAGAGCTAAATGCATAGACTAGATATCCAAGAACACAAAGTACGACAAATCGGATTGGTGAAAAATAAAATGGCACATGTCGATTAAAGGAAATGTTTACAATCGAAAAACTATCGCCTTTAGCAACCTGTGGATAAATGTTAACCTCATCAACCTCCCCAGCTGGATGTATTCGAATATAGTGAGATGTAGATAGCAGATTACACACTGTTTGTGCCCCCACGGGCATCGGGGTTTCAGTATTTCCAGTGTCTTTTATTGATATTTTATAATTGACACCCTTTCCAACACGCAATGAGTAGGCCTCTTGCTTCAGAGGCTGAATGTGAACATTCTGGATGTTCACAGAGTTAAAGCGAAATGAAAGACGGCCGCCTTCTTCTGTCATTTTATAGGTATGCTCATTGATTTTTTCAATGCCATTAAGGCTCATGGACGAACAAGGAACTGTTTGAAAAGCAAATGATTCCCAAAACGGAAAATTAAACAGGAACAACTCAAGTACAAGCACGATAAATAGTGGTCTTAATTTACGTGGTATTAAATACTTCTTACTAGTCATATCTTCTCTCACGTGTAACTCGTTCGATTAATGCATCGGATCGTTAGATGTAACGCCCGAAGGAGCCGTGGGGAGCTAAAATCCAGTCAAAATCAATATCATGACAAGTTATCCCCCATCGTCAAATGTCTCCAGCCCTTAGGCCTTACAAGCGCGACCATGATTTTCATAGATAAATCTAGAATAACATACGAAGGAGGATTGACCGTAGTCCCCATTTGTTTGATAGACACCGAGCACCTATGCCACCTCCCAGCTTCCAACAGACTAAGCCGTATCATTAAGAACAAAGCGCTGGCGAATCTGCCTCAAAGCAGAACCGTAATGATCCGATGCTTCGCACTCACCCCAGAACATATCGTCAATCTACGAAACAATATGAATATCGAATGGAACGGGTGAACATTGGCGTCTGGACTAAAATTACCGCCATTTACATCAAGCGTCTTTGAGACTTTGCATTACAGATAGCATGATGGCCATCGCAATATTCGTAGCTGAAAAGCTGAGCAAGCGTTCTATTGCTGTTGCAAGACTAAATTATCGCTCCGTTCGAGCTTAAGCTACAGGCATCGCCAATGACCTTAGCGGTGGAACTGCAAGCGCGACTTAGCTTGAAATAACCCTTCGGAAGGATATCGCCTCATTTTGCGACCGACGAGGACGTGCTCAACAGGGCAAAGTGAGAGACGCCCTCATTAGAGCTCAGCTCAACGTTTACACCATTGGACGCGCCGGATCCTCTCGATCCAAGATATAAACCGGGCCTCAGAGCGCTCTCAATGAGATACGTACCATTAGACTGCTTGGCGGCAATCCACTTTTGAGCATACGTGCCGTTTGAAGCGTACTGGGCAATGTTTGTTCCAGCGGAAGCGTTCCCTCCGGCAACATCAATCACCTTATGAGAGCCAACATTCGTAAATGTAACATAGCCCTTGTCGTCATGTGAAACAACCCAACGCTGCGCATTGGTCATGTTCGACCTGTACAGCTGAATATTGGCGCTATTGCCTTTCGAGCCGCCGGCAACATCCAAGACAAGCGAGTAGTTCTTGCTCGAGCTTACGAGATACTCGCCGTCTGCCAAATCGGATACGTGAGCCTTGGCCTCAGCGTCTTGCTCGGAGCGCAAGCACTTAAAGCCAGAAGGTGTAAATGCGACCGAAAGCTCACGGGCATCGCCTCTGGAAACCGTGACCAACTTACCGGAGGCGTTTGCACCTAGAGCAGAGCCAGAAGCAGCGTTAACGATACGGTACAAGCCATTACCAGCATCTTCGATAGCCCAGTAATAATTAGTCGACGAGGACGAGGTACTCCCCTGCTTAACAGCAGAGCCGGGAACTATATCCCCGTTCTGGGCATTGAGATAGCGATAAGATTTTGTAGACTTGATTGCGTAAAGACCCTTGTCGGCATCGTATTCAAAGCCAAATCCCTGCGCAATAGTCCCGTTAGGGCTATATAGCTGAATAGCGGCACCGCCATCCATGCTACCGCTGGTCACATCAAAGACGCGGCCATCAGGAGCCGTTACGATAGCAGACTGAGAAGCAATTGTTTGACCCTTAGAAACATCTCCGGCTGTATACAGGCGGAATCGCTGGGCATCAGTACCATTATCGTCATAAACTTGGACATTTGCTCCATTCGATGTGGCACCACCGGCAAGGTCCAAAACAAAGTCAGTCTTGAGCGCGGAACAGATCTTGACCGAACCGTCACCGCTATTTACAAGAATCCACTTCTGAGCCCAAGTACCGTTAGACGCGTATTGCTGAACATTGGCACCAGCTTTCTTACTGCCGCCGGAGACGTCTAAAACCTTGCCCGACCCCACATTGGTAATAGTTACATAGCCATTCTTGTCATATGAGAACGTCCAGCGCTGAGCCGGCGTAGCGTTAGATGCATAAACCTGCAAATTTGCACCGGAATTCGCAGATCCGCTAACGATATCAAAGACCTGTCGCTCGGATAAAGAGCCGATGGCGTATTCTTTACCTTCCTTCACAAGCCCCCTGCCAGAAGCAGCAAGATCGTCAAGCTGCTGACGAACGGTGCGTGCCGAAGCGAGCGTCCATTTTTGAGCGTCAGATCCGTTATAGGTATAAATTTGCAGTGCGGACCCACTCGCGCCATTGGCGCCAGGAACATCAATGGCTTTGCCGGACTTAGAGTTTATGAATGAATACTCGCCATTGCCACAGTCAATTACAGACCAATGCTGTGCACTGGTGCCGTTAGAAGAGTATTGAGAGATGGCACCGCCGTTGGAAACGGAACCCCCCTGAGCCTCAAAGGGCTTGCCAGAGTTGACGTTTACGATTTCGTATAGGCCATTACCGACCTGCTTAAAGGTAAACATCTGCGCTTGGCTATTGTTGGCAGTGTAAATCTGGAGACGCGCGCGATCGTCAGAAGACCCACCGTTGATATCCATGACCAGCTGCGAATTGAGCGTACTCTTAATAACAAAAGCTTTGTCGGTCTCTACGGTCGAGGAAGAGGCAAAGGTAAAACGCTGGGCATTCGATTTATTCGGAGCCCAAATCCTAACCGAAGTACCATCCGAAGTGCTACCGTTGCAAAGATCGAGCGTCCAGTTACCCAGGGCAGACTGGATATAAAAACCACTATCGGCAACACGAATATGCCAAAGCTGACGACTGTCTTGAGCATAAGCGGCCTGAACAACCGAAGAACCACTTTGCGCATTGTCGCCGGTAACGGATAGATATTGTCCAGTAGATTCGCCCTTGATTCGATAGGCCCCGGAACCAGCCGACTCAAGAATAAAACGCTGATTTGAAGACCCTTGAGCATGGAACAAAGAAAGCTGCCCGTCATCACCAACAGTAACGCTCGAGGAATCCTTTTCTATCGAATCGATATAGTAAGTCCCGTCCGCAAGAGCATAATCGGGCAGATTAACGACGTTAACAAAATCGGCCGAGGAAAAAGCATTCATGTCAGCAGTGTTGGCAGTGATGCCATCAAGTCGCTCCGACGAAGTGTACTGCCATCCGTACTGTCCGGCGCAACTAAATGAAGTTCTGAGCTTGGGGCCGTATTCCGCAATCCAAGACACGCGGGGGCGCACACTTGCAGCTTTTAGATAGGTATCCGCGTACCAACGACCAGAATAAATGGATACGTTGTTAATGCCAAAACCGGAGAGCGTATTAAAATACGCATTCACGATGCCCTCGTACGCAGAGGCGCTATTAGGCGATATCGCATTACCGTTGCTGTCATAGAACGATTCAAGGTCATAAAAAATCGGCAGCGACAGATCGTACAGGCTGTACTTATTTACGATCTGTTGGGTAAAGTACGCCTCGCCTGTAGCATCATTCGAATTCTGAGCCGTACTAAAGATATACACTCCAAAAGGAATTCCCAAGCGGCGAACTTCACGCAAATTGCGCTCGAACTGTTTGTCAAAATGGGTCGTCGAATAACCAAAGCGCAAAATTACAGCATCAACGCCAGAATTTTGAACCCTATTCCAGTCAATCGACCCCTGCCACTCAGAAACGTCAATGACCTTTAGCGCCGGAGACGCAAAAACCTCGCCATACCCGTTATAGAACACTTTAGAAGCGTTCGTGCCGCTCCAATAGGGAGACTCGCTTGCAGAACGATCGTCGAGCGCGGCGGCAAGCGGCTCACCCTCCATCGAGCTGCCAGCGGTATAGTCGTTGGAATCATCCGCGGGATGCGCCTCACCATAGGCAAGACGCTCCTCGAGAGATGCATCGACCGGGAGCGAAGCATCGTCGGCAAAAACAGGGATTGCCCCCAGGCCGCAAAGCAGACCGAGGGCAACCAATAGCGACGATGCGAGACAAGTTTTCTTGCGCATAACCATCAACCTAAATCCAAACTAGCAAAGGGCGATATTGCGATACCAACCCCAAAGCGGCGTATACGTGGTTCCATAATAATTGACCCAGTCATTAAGCCCGCGAACGTTAACTCGACCGATGTTCTCAATAACTTTGCCATCGCCAATATAGATTGCAATATGACCCCACCTAGAGCCCGCCCAATTGTGGGAATGGGACAGAACGGCAACAATCATACCAACTTTCAAATTAGCGCGGTTGCTGTCGTGGCAATAAGCCCAAAACATGTCGCAGGCATCTCCGTGTGCATAGCCATAACCGGCTGCATTAAACACTCTCGAAATCCACGCGGAGCAAAGATTGGCACCAGGGGTAGGAGTGGAGCAAGCAATGTCGACAAGTCGCCTTTGCGCACCGTTAGCGTCGGCGAAAGGTTGTTCAGAAACACTCGTAGTATCAAAGCGAGACGAGTCGCCACCACCGTTGCCAAGAACAAGACCGTTATCGCTGTCCACCAACGCGAAAGAACCGTCAGCGAGCATCGAATAAAATGCGATACCGCCGCCATCGGCAAGGCGAAGCAGCCACTTTTGTACACCAGAACCATTCCAGTTCCATTGCTGAACAGCAATGCCATTAGATGCGTTAGCGCTCGGCACGTCGAGTGACTTCCCAGATACAAAGGCAGTCAGACTTTAGGCACCGTTTCCCAAAGAACGGACATACCACTTTTGCGCGTTCGTTCCATTAGCGGTATACAGCTGTACGCGTGCCCCGGCGTTGCAAGAGGCTCAAGCAACATCCAGAACACGATCACCGCTCGATTGGTTCACCACAACGTAGTAGCCATCGTCAATATGCGAAGCCGAAACAAAACGCCATGCCTGAGCTGCCGTAAAGTTATTGATGTACATCTGAATCGCGGAGCCTGCAGCGGCATTGGTACCGGTCAAATCAATCACAGCGCCCGAGACCGCATTCACAAGAACTAGACCACCCATCGGAGACACGCGCGGAATCCAGTGAGAACCTTCCACCGCTTCCTTAACACTCATCAGCTGGCCGTTGCTTTGCGAAAGGTACTTACCCGAATCTGCACTCTTGATAAGAACCGACCCATCGTCGCAAACACTAACCGACCATTTCTGTGCCAAAGTGCCGCTACGATTCCACACCTGTAATTTATCGTCGTCCGCCTTCGATCCACCAGAGACATCGATGAGACGGTTACCGTCTACGCGAGAGTAGATCTCGCACAGTCCGTCATCGATAGTCTGAGCGATCTTAACGAGATTCCAAACCTGTGCATTCGTAGCGTTCCATCTATAAACCTGTGCGTTTCCCCCCATTGGCAACGCTACCGCCAGAAATATCGAGCACATAGTCGCCAAGGCCGGACTTAATAAAATAGCCGCCATCTTGACGGGCGACAAAATCCCAAAGCTGCACATTCGTATGGTCGAGAACATATTGCTGGACATTGGCGCCGTTATCGCATGAGCCGCCCGAGACATCCAGAGCCCTATTAGAGCCGGCGTTAGAGATTTCACAGGCGCCCTCATCGATATCCGCTGAAGGAAAGTCGGAAATCTGCGGATTCGAAGGCAGGGCAGAAGGCTCAGCAGGAACATCTGAAACAGGAGAAAAAACGCCAGCCTCATCTTCACCCACGGCAGGAGTCTGTGCATCGTCAGGAGTGATATCGCCAGCATCTCCCGTGGACCCCAAGGAATCCTTTTCAAAAGCACCATCGGCTTCAATCGAATCATCTTCAGTAGACACTACCGGAGAAATTAGGGCCTCATCATTCGGAGTAGCCAACTCAATTGAGTAAACTTGAATGTAAGAGCACAAGGCAGCGACCGCGAAGCACGCAGGAATAAACGGCACAAACGGGACTGATTTTTTAATCTCTAATAAACCTCGATTAAAGAAATAGGACTATACGAACGGGCGTGCAGCACCAATGGGATTGCCGCGCTCGTAAACACCATGGACACCAACGCCCTGATGCGGCCATGAGTCAATCATGCGCCCATCCCCCAGATAGATGGCGATATGACCACGATAATAGACAACGTCACCTCGCTGCATGCTGTTAACGCCTACCGGCAAAAATGTACCGTTATTGTACCAATTCATAGAGTTGTACGTCTGCCATGCAAGCCAACGATGGTTATAGGGGTTGTAGATACCCATATCCATACCCGTGGCATAGAGGCACTGCAACACAAAGCCAGAGCAATCGACAGCGCCACCAGGCGCGGTAGAGTAGGGCTCGATATACCTCGTACCAACATACTCATAGGCACGCTGGATAAAGGCATTGACGCAGTCGTCTCGTGTGGCATCGATCGCGATACGAGACGGCGTTACATAGGTGAACTCGCCCGTACAATAGCTTGGAAGCCTTACCGTCAAGCTACTTACCTGGGGGTAGTTCGCAGGGCTCTGATAACCAATCTTCGCAGGACGTTCGGCAGAAAGAGCGCGCCAAGACTGAGCAGCGGAGCCAGTATAAGACCAGAGCTGGACATTGGCTCCATTCGCGGTGGCCCCGTCGCTTACCTCCAGGACCTTATTGCCGCAAGCCGAAACAATCTTGATTCCACGCTCCCCCATTTCGAAACGCCACTTTTGCGCGTTCGACCCATTCCACTGCCACTGTTGAACATTAGCGCCATCCGCATTGGAACAGTTGAGAACATCAAGTGGGTAAGCAGAGCAACAAGCCGTAAGCGAGTACCAACCGCCGCCGACGCTACGGACCCAAACACGCTGGCTTAACGTACCGTTAGAAGCATATATTTGAACGTTTGCGCCATTTGAGCGAGAGCCACCAGCCACATCAAGTCGTTGTCCAATCGCATGCATGGGAGCGAACTCATAGAAACAGTCAGAAATAAGGGGGACGGACGCAATAGTCCACCCTTGCGCTGCAGACCCGTTCTCGTCAACGCAGACAACAGACCCGCCAGAGCCAGAAACGGACAGCACCTTACCGCTCTTTTTATTCTTAAGCTCAACCCCCTTCCCAAAGCAGATTTCAATCGACCATTTGACCTCGTCGGCTTCTTTATCCGAAATTTGAAGAATGGCACCATCGGACTCTCGAGCCGAAAGATACTTGGCAGAATTGACACATTGGAAGAAATAGTAGCCCTGGTCATCCTTACGAGCCCAGAATTTCTGAGCCAGGGTACCGTTTCCCGTATAAACCTGCAGCGGAGCCTCGTCTGCATAGGAACCACCGGTAACGTCAAGATATTTACCCGTAGAATCTGAATGGATGGAATAGCAGCCCTCGCTGAACGAAACGGCGAAGGTTTCAAAGGTCCAATGTTGTGCAGCGCTACCAGACTCGATTGCGGTCGTCAAGGAACCATCTGACTTGCGTTCCAGCACCAAATTGCTTGCAACAGATCGGATTAAATAGCCATATCCAACAGGCTCAATACGCCATTGTTGATTCGAACCATTCCCGGGATAATCCCACTGTTGAACTTTAGCACCAGGAATAATATCGCCACTATCAAGATCAAGTCCCTTGGTAGACTTCGCGGAACGAATCGAGTAGAAACCCGTGGCGGAATCGTACGAAAGCTTAAAACATTGAGCCATAGTGCCATTTGTGGCATACGTCTGAATTCGGGCGCCGTTGGAGACGGAACCTCCCGCCACGTCAAGGCATGTAGAAGAATCGGAAACGGAATTGATCTGATACATGCCATCCGCAACCGATTGGGTGCCTGCTCCGACATGAGGATTAGCATCGATGGCAATAAAACGCTGAGCCGCAGAGCCATTTGCTGTCCAAATTTGAACATTTGCGCCATTAGAGACACTTCCGCCACTTACGTCTAAAACAAGGTTTCGTCCAAGGCCGGAATAAAACACGAATGACCCATTTGTCTGCTTAACAGGAATCCAACGCTGCGCGGCGGTGCCATTCACGGCATATTGCCGAACGTTGTTGCCGAACTTTTTGCCACCACCCGTGACATCGAGGGCCGAAGAGGTTCCTGCATGAGCAATCGTCACATAGCCGGTAGGCTGACCATTTGAGTCGAGTGCATTCTTGATAAACCAGCGTTGAGCTGCGGTGTTGTTGGAGGCATAGATTTGGATGTTGGCGCCATTCGAAGCAGAGCCACCAGAAACATCGACAACACTTCGCGGTGATGAGTCCATGCCGAGGGCGTAAGTTCCATCGGGAATCTGCAAACCCTGTGCGGCAGCGAAGGCATCGATATCAGCCTGCGTCCAGGCAAAGCCCTTCGTCTGCGTCAAAGTCCAGGTAGCAGCATCAGTAGAGGTAACGGCAACGCCACTTTCAAACTAAAGATATAACCCATTAGCAGCGTTTTTAATGGCAAACCCCTCACCAGAAGGCTCGAGGATCCAAAAACGATTCTTTGTATATGAACCAGCGTCATCAAGAGATCCGTAGAGGTGGGCGGCGCCGCGAGGTACGACGCTACCGCAATCGGCGTCAATCAATTTGCCCGAAACAAGCGAAGCGATCGTGTAATAACCGGATGCGCTGTCATATGTAAGACGGAACGCCTGCGCGACGGTACCGTTATTTGCATACGACTGAAGAGCCGCACCGGACTCAGCAGAAGCGCCTTTCACATCGAGCGCCAAGCCGGCAGATTCAAAACAATAAACACCGTCGGCGACGTTCTGCCCTAAAGAGTCAACGACCGGATTGGAGTCGATTGCAAAAAACAGCTGCGCGGCGGTCTGATTGGCCTTATATAGCTGGACATTAGCTCCATTAGCAGAACTGCCGCCCGCGATATCGAGCACGTAATCAAAGTTAAGGGCGGAATGTATCGCCAAGCCTCCATCGGCGTCCTTAACGGCAATCCACTTTTGCGCGCGCGTACCGTTAGCCACATACTGCTGAACGTTACGACCCGATTCGGCTATACCACCAGAAACATCAAGCACCAAACCAGAGCCGGTGTTTTCGAAAGTTAAAAACCCGTTCTCGTCCTCATGTACTAACCAGCGCTGAGCTTTAGTCATATTCGAGTTGTACACCTGGACATTAGCGCCATTTGAGGAAGATCCGCCCGCAACGTCCCACACCTTGCGCGAGGCATTGCCGCAAGCAAAAACATAGGTCGCACCGTCAGAGAGCGTCCCTTTGTTTTTAACGGCTAAGTCCTCAATGCTCTCGACATCTTGGGGAGTCGTAGCATCAGCCGATTCGACGGGAGACGTCGACGAGTCTTCAGATCGCCCCTCATTAGATAGCACAGTCGAGCTATTCGGAGCGAAGCTACCGTCACCGTCATCGGCAGCGCCCAATTCGATTGCTCGATTAGCATCGGATCCGTTCGTGGACACTTCATCGGCAAATAATGGAGAAACCCCAACGGAGGAAACAAAAAGACCCGCAGCCAAAGCCACTACCGAAATAGCAGCTAGGCCACGGGCATATCGGCTGGAACTCATATCAGACCCCCGATTCAAATTAACGCTGAATCTATAATAGTTGATACGAGCCGCAATATTGTTGCAATTGGTTACTTAATAACGACCGCTTGCGCACCTCGTTGCTGGTAGACCCAAGCAATCCAATCTCGATCGTAAGTAGTATAGCCATCGATGGTATCGGAGATCATGACCTTATTTGTTTGAGGGTTATAACCCTTCAGAACAACCGTATGCGAGTTACTGCAAGCAAAATATCCACCCTGTCGGGCATAGATATTTCCAACGTTGCCCTGGTGAACGGTAGTCCAAATGATGACCGGATGTCCATCATCAAGGTAATTGCAGAGGTCATACAGAGAGGATCCCGACACGTCATACGAACGCAGGTTGCTCCCCCTACTTGCTAGGAAATTATTGGCAGCCCTATTGAGTCCAGGAGCGCAGATCTCGTTACCGTTGCTATAGCTGTGGGGGTCTCCCCAGAAGCACCAGACAAAGTCCCAGGAGCTACGGGGGATCCATCGATCGGCCATCTCGCACGGACCAACACCAAAACCGTAATAGTTAAGGACGTTGGTCAGAGCCGCCGATTCGCAGCCATTGGGAAGACCAACGGAGTACTGATTGTAAACTGGGACAGCCAGATCTACTGCCTCGGGCGTATAACTCGTCTGGGCAAAGTAGAATCCCTGCGCGTCGGAGCCATTAGCAGCGTAAATCTGGATATTAGCTCCATCATTAAGCGCGCCTCCGTTCACGTCCAAAACGAGCGAGTCGTTAAGCGCAGAACGAATGACAAAGGAGCCGCCGCCTACGTAGTCAACACGCCAGCGCTGAGCGGAGCTTCCATTCCCCTGCCACTGCTGAACGTTAGCGCCCGAAGCACCCTGAGCATTCAGGACATCGAGATATTTTTTGCTTCGGCAGTTTTGAATCGAAACGGTTCCATCCGAGTTAACGCTGACGTTCCATTTTTGAGCGCCAGAACCAATGGAAGACCAAAGCTGAACGTTAGCACCGTTGGAACGAGAACCGCTCGCCACATCCAACACCTTGGAGCGGTTAGAAGAAGTAGCAATGGTATAGATACCCGAGTCAACTAACGAGCAGGCAGACAGTTTAAAAGACTGAGCCGCTGTGCCGTTAGAATCATACATCCTAATATTAGTTCCGTTGCTTGTTGAGCCACCTACGGCATCGAGGACCTTGCCGGTTGCAACGTTAACGAAGTTGACACCGCCCTTGTCAATCTGAGCGGTCCAAAGTTGAGCATCGCTATTATCAAAAGATCGGACGCAGACGTTGCCATCTTCATCTGCCGTTAAGACCTTGCCAGACACCAGGGTTTCAACGGTATACGTATTATCTCGGTCGGCGACCTTGGCGACTTTCCACTTCTGAGCAATCGACTTGTTGCTTCCATAGAGCTGAACGTTAGCGCCATCACTGGCCGAGCCGCCCGCAACGTCCAAAACCGCAGAGGAGGAAGCAGAGCTCGAAATGGTAAAGAAGCCCTCGGGCAAAAGCGAAGTCAGCTTTGTAAAGGCAAGACGCTGCGACGCGGAATCAGACGGGATGTCTCCGTACACATTAGAGTTTGCAACGCTTAAGACCAAGCCAGTTGCTTTGTTCGTTGCCGTATAGGAACCGTCATCGTTACGAGCAATAGAAAATAGCTGGTTTGCGTTATTGCGGTCACCGCTCCATTGATGGACATTTGTTCCAGGGCACACATTGCCGCCATCAACATCGAGAGCCTTACCAGACTGGGCATTCACGATTCGATAGTAGCCATTCACATATACAAATTTAAAGACCTGAGCAAACGTGCCGTTAGCAGCATAAGTCTGGACGTTTGCCCCGTTAGAAGAGGACCCTCCAGAGATATCAAACACACGAGATGAATCCGATGACAGCGAAATAGTGAACCAGCCGTCCAAACCAAGATCGTCGGACGGGGCTACATCGGGAGCGGCCGATACAAAACGAACGCTCTGGGCGACAGTACCGTTACTCGCATACGTTTGAACATTGGCACCATTCGAAGATGATGCTCCCGCAACATCTAGAACAAGATCGGGCAGGACCGCGGACTGCAACCGGAACGAGCCACCAGGCACCGAGGGAACGGCGATCCACCGCTGGGCACGCGATCCATTGGACGAATACTGTTGAATATTGGTCCCCAACGTACAAGAACCGCCCGCAATATCGAGTACCTTGCCAGAGGAAACGTTTTTGATAATCAAATAGCCGAGTTCATCATGCGAAATGTCCCACTGTTGAGCCGCTGTCATATTCGACACATACGACTGAACATTGCCGCCGTTGGCTTTAGAGCCACCGTTCACGTCCAGAACCCTAGCTCCTCCGACGCCAAGCGCCAAGACATAGCGCCCATCAGCAATATTGCCAGCATTTTGCTGGGCAAGTGCATCCAGGTGTTCGCGCTGAACGTCTAAATTGAAAAATGTCCAACGCTGAGCAATCGTGCCATTATCCGACCAAGTTCGCACGTTCGTGCCGTTACTTGTATTACCGCCGGCGATATCAAGGCAGATCGACGGATCAAGCGCAGACACCAGCTTGATTGAGTCCCCATCCTTAACGGCAATCCATTTTTGAGCGGCAGAACCATTTGACGCATATTGCTGGACGTTCGTTCCAGATTGAGCGCTTCCGCCAGAAACATCAAGAACAAGACCGGAACCACTATTGGTTAATGTGACAAAGCCATTTTGGTCATGAGAGATGTTCCACGTTTGTGCAGCTGTAGCGTTGAGAGCATATATTTGGACATTCGCACCCGATGACCTAGATCCACCCGCAACATCAAGCGACTGCCAGGAACTCTTTGTCGAGCGAATATAGTAGGTGCCGTCAGCGAGGTCGGAGGCGTGGGCGGCAGCAAGCTCGGCGAGGATGGCAGCCTTGGACTTCTCGAGCGTAAACGTCTGAGCAACGGATTCATTGGATTGGTAGAGACGGATTTCTGTTCCGTTGGAATCGCTGGCGCCAGCGATATCGATGGCAAAATCATCATCGATGACAGGCGAAAAGACATATCCGCCGCCAACCTGTCGAGCATGCCATGCAAAGCCCCAAGCGCCATCATAGCCAACATTCTGCGTAAGACGCGGATGGTCCGAGAAACGAGAGGCATCGTTTGGGTAGCAAAGGTACAACCCCGACTTAATGTTTTTAAAAGCGTATTGACGGCTGCCAAGATCAACAAGGACAAACTGCTGTGCAGCCGTCTCATTTCTCCCATATAACTGTATCGCAGCGCCGGCACTCACCGAACCGCCCGGAACATCGAGCACTCGATGCCCCGACAAAGTCGAGGTAAGAAAATAGGTACCCGCGTCAAGGGTCGCATACTTAGATGGATCAGGAGCTGTGGTAGAAGGGTCAGATTCTTCACCAGTGTCGCTTTCGTTCGCGTTGGTGTCTTGGACTAAATCGTCCGAGGACTGGATCTGCTCGGAATTAATCCCGCCCTTTGTTTGTTCAGATTCTTCAACGACAGAACTAGCGAAAGATTCTTCAGCAAAAGCAGTCGAGCCTGATTTGAGAACGAGGGGTAAAGTCAGAAGCAACCCAAGGAAAAATCCAACTCGTAATAGAGCGCAAACACGTTTTTTATGACGCATAACATCCCCCAGACGATATTGCCAACACCAACAAACACAACGCATTGAAACCTCAGGCAACACATATCACTATTATCGAAGCATGCGATATTGCCTGCAATGAAAATGTTTACATGTTTGGTTCATTTAATCGCTGTTCAGCGCGACATGCAACCATTTGAGCAAAAAAGGCGGCTCGCAAACTGCGAGCCGCCCCATGACAAGGATTAGTAATTGACCACTTTGGTTCCATAGGGAATGTTGTCATAGATCCATTTAGCGTGATCGGTTGTAAGCCTAATGCACCCAGCCGATGCGCGATGACCCATTGTGTGATCCTTCACATTAAACGTTCCCGTATAACAAGGCTGCGAATGGAATAAATAGTCTCCATAAAACTGCGTGTAATACCAGCAGGTATATCCGTGTCCAAACGAAATGCCCTTTCCGTAAACAGAGAACTCACCCAACACCGTTGGTGACCCATTTTTGCCTGGAGCGCACTGCCAGAAGGACCAGAGCCTCCAATTACCGCGAGAGCCCCTAAAAATACCCGTACGGCATCCGACGGTATCAGTCAAAATTAACCATTCCGTGTTGCTGTTGTACCACTGTGCACGGTTATACATAGCTTGTTGATCGGCAGGCAGCGGCTGCACGTACGTAGTAGCTCCGAAGATAAACCGCTGCGCCCCCGAATCGTTACTTGCATGCAGAGCAACGTTCGTCCCGTTTGCGCTGTTGCCTCCAGAAACATCGATAACGAACGTTCCATTCAGAGCGGAAGACAGCTTAAATCCACCGGGTACATAATCGACATACCAACGCTGAGCAGCACTTCCGTTCCTAGACCACTGTTGAATATTGGTGCCAGAAGATGCAGCCCCATCTTTTACGTCAAGAGCCTTGCCACTGACGGCATTTACGATGTTGTATGAGCCATCACCGTTACGAGAGAAGTTCCATTTTTGAGCACCCGAATCGTTGTTCTGCCAAATCTGAACGTTTGCACCGTCCGAGTACGATCCGCCAGAAACATCTAAGACCGAACCCGCGTGAGAAGCCATTCGGATGAAGTACGTACCATTGTCGATGGTTGCCGAAGTAGCGCGCAGGCGGAATCTCTGCGCAGCGGAACCATTGGAGGAGTGGACTTGAACGTTGGAAGTCGATGCAAAATTACCGCCCTTCACATCAAGCGAAAGGTCTTGGTCATCCGCAGACACAAACTCAATACCATTGCTATCGATTCGCGCCACCCATTGCTGCGCCTTCACATCTGCCGGTGCCGTCGTGCAAACATTGGTACCGGAAACAGCGAGCCTGTTAGTTGAGCAAACGGATTCAAACGTATAGGTATTCTTCGTTCCATCCACCTTTTTAAGCAGCCATTTCTGGGCGAAGGAACCATTACTGGCATAGAGCTGAACGTTAGCGCCGGAGTCAACAGATGCACCCGCGACATCAAGCACATAGGAGGAATTTGCAGACGGATAGATTTCATAAAGGCCTTCGCTCAGCAGGTCTTCTTGCTCGGCAAAAACAAACGACGTCTGAACGGAATCTCCCGCCGTAGCAGCAACTAGATTTGAACCGGATACCGTGAGCATGAGCCCTGTGCCCTTATTGATAAACGAATAGCTTCCGTCTTCATTGGCAACGACGCTAAAGAGCTGATTGTCGTTGGAGCTTTCATCCCACTGCTGGACATTCGTCCCCGGAACAACGTCGCCCGCTGCAACATCGAGCACCTTACCGGAACCAGCATTACGCAGAACATAGTAACCGTCTCGATACTCAGCCTTAAATAGCTGGGGCAGCGTGCCGTTGCAGGAATATGTCTGAACGTTGCCCCCGTTCTTCAATGATCCACCGGCAACGTCAAAGGCAACAGAGCCATTTGAAAAGGGCGAAATAACGCACCAACCCTTGTCTTTCAAAATGTCATCGCATGGGTCAACTGACGCAGGGTTTGCGGCAATAAAAGTGAAGCGCTGCGCGGCAGTTCCATTCGAAGCATAGAGCTGCACGTTTGTCCGAGAGTTCAGAGAGCCACCGGCAACGTCAAGCGTGCGCTGTTGCCAAACAGCAGAAAGAAGTCGAACACTTCCATCGCCATTCGGTACCGCAATCCACTTTTGTGCATAGTTCGCATCGCCACAAGCCGCGTACTGTTGGACGTTCGTTCCAAGAGAAGTTGAACCCGCAGAAACATCAAGTACTTTGCCAGACTTTACATTCGTTATCGTGAGATAGCCGTCATCGTCATGCGAAACACGCCAACGCTGAGCGGCGGTCGTATTCGATTGATAGATCTGCACGTTTGCACCGCTAGAAGCAGAGCCTCCGACAACATCGAGAACCATTCGAGACAAATCCGGACCGGCAGTTATCGCATAGTCCCCGTCTTTGACAACTTCTCGGTTATCGGAAGCGAGCTTATCGAGCTCGGAACGCACAGCCGTCGGATCCACAAAGTTGAAGGATTGGGCAGCCGTTCCATTTGCACTATACAGCTGAAGTCCGGCACCAGATGCTATAGAGCCACCAGGGACGTCGGCGACCTTTTGTCCGTTCAAGCCCGACACAATCCGATAGCGCTCGCCGTCTTTCTCGATGATCCACTTTTGGGCCTTGGTTCCATTGGCGGCATAGGTCTGCAGCTTCGTGCCGTTGGCGTCTTTGCCGCCCGCCGCATCCAGAACCGCCCCAGCACCATGAATCGCAATGGTGCGATACTCGTCCGACGTAGTTGAGACATCGAACGTTTGAATACCTGAATATCCGAACTTATCAAAAGACAGTGATCCGCCGCCTGCGATCAGAGCAAACGAATCGTTCGAAGCCAACATAGCATACGTTCCGTCGGGAAGGTCAGCGAGATGTGCCGCCGCTCGATCATCGAGTTGCTGTTGCTCAGTTTTGGTAGGCGTTAGCACCCATCGCTGAGCTGCCGTACCATTTGCCTCATACAACTGCACGGCAGAGCCATTTGCGGCAACTCCACCCGCCACGTCAATGGCAAACGACTGGTTGAACGCCGAAATCAAGGTGTAGCTGCCATCGGTTTCTTTAATTGCAACCCAGCGCTGCGCAAGGGTGCCGTTATCGGACCAAAGCTGAACGGGATTTCCATTGCTCGCGCTGCCGCCGGGGACATCAAGCGTGCAACCCTTGACAGAAGCAATGACAACAAAGCCATTCTGATCGTGAGACACTCGCCAGACCTGAGCATTCGTCTTGTTCCCACTGTACAGCTGCAGCTTTCTGCCAGCAGAGGCCGTACCACCAGGAACATCAAGTACAAAATTGCCGTCAACCGAAGAGCCAAAAGTGTACAACCCATCCGCAAGGTCATCGACGTGCTCGGAAGCAAAATCATAGACAGACTTGGGCTTTTCCGGCTTCACAGCATCAGACGAATCTGGTGTATTCGAATCGGACGTACTGTCCACGGACATAGCTTCGTTGGTAACGAGCTCGGAATCGTTCAACTGGTCTGCAGCCATGGAGGCATTTGTATCTTGGCTGGTAGCCACGTTGTCTTCAGCAAATGCGGGAACGAGACAAATTCCCAACAGAAGCACGATAAACACCGAAGCAAACATAGCTTTTCGATTGCCCATGTCTGTCCCCTTTCATACGGTTGCTTACACCCTATGCCAAGAAGCGCGCCCCATCGTCGAGAGATTCGTGAGCAGCAGCAGCTTAACCCCGAAAGGCTAATCAGGTTAAAAGCATGTTGCTATGGCACAATCGCGAAATCTCTGCTGCAAAGTCACCATGGATCGGCGCCCAACCAAGCTCGCGACGAAGCTTGCTAGCGTCTATGGCGTACCGTCGATCATGGCCGGGACGGTCCTTAACCCAGTCAATAAAGTCCCCGTCTTTGCCCATTGCTTTAAGAATGAATTTGAGAACTTCGAGATTGTTGCGCTCGCAATTGGCTCCGACAAGATAGGTCTCCCCGATCTTCCCTTTAGTCAAAATGAGCCAAACAGCACGAGCGTGGTCATCGACATGAATCCAATCGCGTACGTTCAGACCGTCCCCGTACAATTTAGGACGCTCCCCGCGCCGGACGCATGTAATCGAATGCGGAATGAACTTCTCGGGGTGCTGATATGGACCATAGTTATTACAGCAATTAGAAATTGTTGCCTGCAGACCATAGGTGCGAATCCAAGCTCTCACAAGCATGTCAGATGCCGCCTTGGAGCTTGAATAGGGACTACTCGGTCGATAAGGAGACTCCTCGGTAAATCTACGCGGATCATCAAGCACCAGGTCTCCAAACACCTCATCGGTCGAAATGTGATGAAACCTGACATGGTGTCTACGAGCAGCTTCCAGGAGTTGGTATGTGCCCTCGACATTAGTTTTAATAAACGGGCTAGGATCGACAATCGAGTTGTCATTATGGGACTCCGCGGCATAGTGAATAATTGCATCGTGCCCGGGAACCAATCGATCAAGCAGATCCGAATCGCAAATGTCGCCTACAACGAGCTCAACCCTGTCCTCCGGAAGCCCAGCAATGCTGTCAGGATTAGCGGCATAGGTCAGCTTATCCAAGATGGTGACGCGCACATTCGGAACGTTGTTCACAACATAGCGGACAAACGCCGAACCGCAAAAACCACAGCCGCCCGTAACGAGGATGCTCTTGCAATCAGACCGCATACACGCAGCACTCCCAAGCTATGATAATTAACCCCCTACACAAACCGCTCGACACAAGCTTTTAGCCCACGGGTCGCGAGATACAGCCGTGCGGCGTCAACGATCGAAATCTTCGACCCGTTCGCCAGCTTGTGTGCAACACGACGAACGGCTCCCTTAGCAGGCAAACTAGTCCAGTCTTGGCCCGCATGCTTCACGAGCCCATCCTTAACGCGAGCAGCAACCACGGCATAACCCTCCGCATCCAGGCGTGCAAGGTCAAACACGACCAGATCCAAGAACCACGTGACAAGCTCTTCGGGGCACAGATCTAAAAGCCCTCGCCTGCCCCAGCGCTCCAGCACCTCATGAAGCACTAGCAAATGGGCATCGATCTTGTCCATGCGCTTGGCGCTGGCGTTAAATACATGCGTCAGCGACTTTTCCTGCATCACGTAGTGATACAGCTTGTCAGGCGCAACGACCGTCTTGGCAGACAACGGATACGATTCAAACTGAAACACAACGTCCTCGGCAAACCGAACACTTTCCGCAAAACGCAGAGATTCACGCTCAATCAGCTCGCGAGAGTATGCCGCACGCCAGACATAGGGCTGTGCATTCGCAGAAAACAGTAGCGCCGGATCAAATGACTCAAACGTGCGCGCTTCAGGAGAAAGTAGCTGCCTGATGCGCTTAGAGGCCAACTCGGCAGGCTCGCACACGGCTCCAAACACAACAATCTCGGGATGCTCCTTAGCAAACGCATCGACCAAGAACTCGGCAAGGTTAGGCTCGACGTAATCGTCCGAATCGACGAAGTCGATAATGTCGCCGCGCGCAACATCCATGCCCGCATTACGGGCAGACGACAGTCCGCCGTTAGATTTCTCGACAACGCACACCCGAGAGTCCTTGCATGCATACTTGTCAATAATCGCAGCAGAGTCATCAGGCGATCCGTCGTTAACAACCACGATCTCGATATCCAGACAGGTCTGCCCCAAAAGGGAGTCAAGACAACGAGGTAGGAATTCCTGGGTGTTATAAACGGGGACGATAAATGAGACCTTCGTGTTTGCCATAATTTCCCTACTTCTTAATTGCATCCAGGACGAATGCGGCAACCACGCCCGGGCCGCCAATGCGCGCATAATGCTTCGCGCGGCCCATCGCGCCGGCACTAGCAAAGCCCAAAGACTCAGCTAGCCACTTTTGCGGATCGTTGACAATGGCCTTAAGGTTTGCGCGCTTCCACGGCTTAAGATCCGTCAGCTCAAACTCATGGGCCTCAAGCGCCCCGCGGAATTCCTGAGCCATACGGTCTAAAAAATCAGCGTAAAACTTGGGATTCAGGCGAATATAGCTCCACATATACGAATCGTATTTAATGATATTTGCAAACCTAAGCAGCTTGGCAACGTCCCGCGAAGAGTGCGTCTCGGCATAATCCTCAACAATCCAGCGATGAATCTCGGCATACTCATCGTTAACGCAATGAACTTTATTGGGCGAATTGACCGAAGAGCCCTCGTTATCCTGGCGATATGAAAGCACGGAATCATGCAGGTAAACCGCGGTATCGGCAAGGGCGAACACCTTAAAGGTAAAAGAGGCGTCCTGAAACGCAGCGCCAGGCGTCGGCAAAAAACGAATGGCATTACGGTTCAAGAAGTCTCGACGATACACCGCAGACCAAATCGATGGCTTAAGCGAGAAGGCATCGACGGTGTCGCTCGGGTGAACCGGCTTGCCGCAGTCCTTAGCTTTAAAGAGCTCCATCAGCTCTCGGCGCTCCTCCGGCTTCGACCAATACAGGTCAAAATTCGCCTTCGCAAAGTCAGCGTCAAAGCGCTCGGCCGCTGTCACAAGTTTCTCCAGCGCGTCGGGCGCCATAAAGTCATCGGACTCCAAGATGCCAACGTACTTGCCACGCGCCATCTCCAGGCCGTGGTTCATCGAGTCGCCATAGCCGCTGTTGGCCTTGTCGATCATCTTGACACGCCCATCGCGATCCATATACTCGCGGATAATCGCGGGCGAGTTGTCGGTCGACCCGTCGTTAATGCAGATGATCTCAATATCCTTGAGCGTCTGCGCAAGGGCGGAATCGAGACACTCGCGCAGGTAGCGCTGAACATTGTAAATGGGAATAAGCAGCGACAGAACAGGGCTGCCAGAGACGTTAGTAGACAAATGTGCTCCTTAGGAAATACCTGTCGTTTCATGGTATCAAAGGGTCAGCGCGCCAGCGGGCGTTTATATAATCTATGGAGCTCGCAGAGGCAAACCGATAAGAAAGGACGTCATGCAGCCCAAAGCCGCACGTAACATACCCATCGAAGCGCTGCGTTTGGTCGCGGTCGCCGGCATCGCGGTGTTCCACACCTTTCAGTGGACGTTCCAAGCCGTCTGCGTCGGCGCCGTGGAATATGCCCCACTTGCGATGTTCCCCTATTCCGGCGTACTCGGTTTTATTAACTTGCTTGGCTGCTGGGCCAACGAGGTCTTCTTTATGATCTCGGGCTATTTTCTCATCGCTTCAGCCGCGCGTGCTTGGGACGGTGGAGCAACGTGGAAGTCGCAAATGCAACGGACGGCGCAGCGCCTTGGCAAGGTCATTATGCCCACTGCGTTTTATTGCCTCGTGGCGCTCGCGTGGTCCACGGTCGTCTCACCCATTCCCGATGTTACCCTCAATACGCACTACTGGTACACGTTAGGCCTTGAGTTTATCTGGGTCTATGCCGCCACGGTCTTCATGGCGCCATGGTTTGGACTGGCTAAGAGTCGACTCCCCCAGAAAACCTACAAGACGACGGTCATCGCCGTTGGCATCCTCGCATTTGTTGTTAACGGGTATTTAGCCGCTATGAGTGCGACAAGCGCCGGCGAGTTTTCTTGGCTCCAAAAGCTCATGAGCGCTACCACGTACGTAGTCGCGTTTTTGATCGGCGGACTGCTCCGCGACGTTACCGATGTCATGGATTCGGACAGGGTGGGCGCCTTGGGCATGCGCTCGCTCGTAACGGTTTTGGCGCTCACCATCATCCTGGAAGGAGCACTCTCCTTCACCGACAACCTCACAGCGATGACAATCCTCTCCTACAAATCGACCTCGCTGATCTCGTTTGCCCTCGCTGCCGCCTCCCTGCTCTTTGCGGCTACCCGACGCAGTGCCTCAGGCAATTCGCGGACTGCAGGTGCCATCGTCACCTTATCGACCGCCACGCTCGGTTTCTATGTGATGCAGTCGCTCACCAATAGCCTGTGTCGTCCCGTCTTCAATACGTTGCTCGCAAACATACTGGTCAGCCAAAACAGCCCGGCAGTTATTTGTATCGTCACGGGTACCGTCATTAGCATCGTCTTTGCCCTGACGCTTCTCACCATCGACGCAGCTAGAAGCCCTATCGCTCGCAAGCCCAAGCGGCAATAGACACGCTGCCGTCAGACCCTAAAGCCGCTACAGCCATGGCAGGTTCCTGCGTTTTATTCAAAGCTTGCCGCCAAGGTGCGCCGAGCCTTTACAATAGGACAGTCCCAAGGACGTATTCGATAGCTTCCGCGCAGCACTCGCCCGCCGCGCGTGAAAGGATATATTGCCCCATGCCTTCAACCCTCCCCGCTCCCATCGACAAGCTCGCCATCGTCGTCGTTACGTACAAGCGTCAGGAACTCCTGGCCAACTTGTTCGACTCCATGACCGAGCTCACGGCAACGCCCTGGCGCATCGTGATTGTCGATAACGAGAATTCGCGCGAGACCAAGGCCATGTGCGCCGCATTCAACGAGCGCCTGGCCAACCTGTGGGACATCGACACCGAGCAGCCTGACGCGCAGGGCGGCACCGACCGTGTCATCTACGCCCCGCAGCTCGAAAACGGCGGCGGTGCGGGCGGCTTCTCCGCCGGCACTAAATGCGCCTACGACCTGGGCGCTCAATGGTTCTGGGTGATGGACGACGACGTGCTCGTCATTCCCGAAGGCATCGAGCGTCTTGCCAAGTGGACCGACCGCTACGATGTCATCCAGGGTTCGCGCCTGGACTTTGACGGTGGCGCCTTCTTTTGGCAATACCAGCTTATCCTTTCGCTTGGCATCCCCAACCCCATCGCTAAGTGGGACCTGGGCCCCGAGGGCTACCGCGCCATGAACCAGTTGTGCTTTGAAGGCGGCCTGTTCTCGCGCCGCGTAGTCGACAAGATCGGCCTGCCCGATGCGCGCTTTTTCATCTACGGCGACGATGCCTGCTATGGCTACGTTGCCAGCCAGCACTTCCCCGCCGCCGTGGTCGCCGACGTGGTGCTCAAGCGCGCCCGCGCCGTCTCTAACTGGGATATCGCCGGCAAACGCCAGCTCAACTCCACGAGCGACACCAACCGCTACTACATCATGCGCAATCGCGGCTTTTTGGCCCGCTACATGCAGATTTACGGTGACTACCACCCCATGCTATTCCGCCTGGGCAATGCCGCGACCTTCTGCAAGGAATTCATTCGCCTGGCTGCGGTCGACAAATGCTTTAAGACCGGTATTCCGGCGCTGCGCCGTGGCATGAAGGACGCCCGCAAGATCATCAAGGACCCCGACTGGAAGCCCATGCCGCCCATGAAGGACACCGAGTAACGGAAGCCGGAAACACCTCGGCGCTCAAAGCCGCTGGCACACCGTAGCCACATGCTGCCCATCAAAACCGAACCCCCAGCGCATGCGACCCACGCCGGGGCGCGGTACACGGATTTCGTCGATGCCATCGCGCTCTATGTCGAGTAGCGACTGCACGGCCAGCAATTCCAACCCCAGCGCATCCACATCGGGGTCATACATCATATTGATCGTTATAAGCGGGCGCTCGTCCAGCATGCCGATCGTGTCAGCTACGTCGAACACAGCGCCCGTAGGAAAAACCTGGATGTCCCAGCGACCCGCGCCACACTTTCGCCTCGAAGCAGGATTGGCATAGCCCGGCAAGCCAAAGCAGAGCCCCTGCAAGAGCAGATGATATGGCAGCGGCTTATCTGGGTCGGTCTCACCGATTCCCGCATCCCCCAGGATGCGGCTTAGCGCCCGCTTCACGGTATCCTCGTTCCCACGGCACAGCCCGTCGCGAAACGCATCGACGTCTCGAATGTCTTCGGCAGCGCACTCAAACCACTCAACAATCACTAGACGCAAGGCTTGGCGAAGCTCTTTATTGGGCAATCGCAAAGCACGGAGGCGATCGCCATGCTCTGGCTCCTCAGTCATATCCGTCGTCAGGAAACCGGACAGATATAGCGCTGTCCACATGCCATCGTCAGGCGAGACATCTGGCTCTGCAGTGCCCAAACAAAGCGGGACCTCAGCGCACCCATGGGCCTCGAGCAAATCGAACAAGACCGAAAGGCGGTCGAGATTCCACCCGGCAACTACCCTACTCAGGCAATCGGCATATCCATACAGATCGGCACGCACGGGCGCCGTGCAGCCTCGGTCCAGAAAACCGATCACACGCGCTGGATTCGAGCAATAATCCCTACCAAACCGATATCCCTCGAGCCATTCACGCGCATCATCAAGGTATTCCTCGCGCCCAGCATGATTCAACAGAGCCTGGACCTCGGCATCCGAAAAGCCGAACCAACGGTCACACCACGTCGAAAGCGGCGTCGTCAGATAATACGAGCAGCCGTGCAAAGAAAGCGCCGCTTCGGCAGGGCCGGGACACTCCCCCATCAGACATGCAAAGCGTAGCGAATGGCCCGCGGCAGCAATGGCGTCAAACAGCACACGGTCAAGTAGCCCTGCCGGATCGGCGCCGGAAGCGCCCCTTGCGCTCGCACGGCCCAACCACGCCGCGTCGTACCCATCAACGAGCAATACAACTTGCTCATCGCAGGCAATCTCCAGCAACTCAATGAGCACGCCAAGCACCGAGGCGACCTCGTCCTCGCTCGCCGCGCCACGCGCAACACGTTCGATGTGACGCACCTTATCTCGAGCTAAATCCGGGGCCTCCAAGAGCGCCAACAAGCGAGCGCACTCGCCCGAAAGGGCATCGCGCACGACGCCGGCAACAGCGGCGCCACGCCTCGCAGCGCCAGAAAAGTCCAGCGATATCACCGGATAGCAAGCGTACTCATCCCGATAACGTCCGCCGTCCGCATCCCAAATCTGAGCATCGGCAAACAAGCTCCGACCGGCGCGACCGACCGCAGGACGCTCCAGAAAAGCCCTGAGCATCGACAAGTTCATGCTCTTGCCAAAACCCTCGGGTCGACAGCACACCACAACGGACGCGTCACAGTCCAACACATCGGCAATAAACATGGTTTTATCGATGAGTAAACACCGATTGATTGCATCGGAAAAGTCGTGTACATCAACCGGTAGAGCTGCGTTATCCGCATGATTGAGCAACCGCGCACCAAACGCATGAATAAAACCACAATTCACCTGTTCAGACACCGTAAACTCTCCCTCTAACGCAGCACGATGCCCATTGTAACGAGCAGGCGGAGCGCAACAATATCGACTTGCAAAGGTTTCGGGCAACGGTAGCAACTGACGCCCCGAGGGGGCATAACAAATCGTTGTGCAACAAAAACGGGATCCGATGCGGCTGCACCGGACCCCGTCTCAAACGCTTTGAAAACAATCTGAAAGGCTACTCCTCCGAGCCATCCTCCCCAGAAGCCTTCTTCTGCTGATCGAGCTTATGCTTACCACTTACGATAGACGTAGCGCCCAGTGTGGCCAAGCTCGCGCTGGCAAGGCTCGCCATCACAATCAGATCGCCCGTCTTGGGCATGTTGCCGCCCGAGGACTTGGTAGCTGTAGTCGTCGTGGTCGTGGTGGTCACCGTTTTGGAGTCATTTTGCTCCTGGACCTGGTTGTCAGCACCGCTCTTACCGCTGTCCTCGCCCTGCTGCTTTCCGTCCTCGGTCTTGTCCTTGCTCTTGTCCTTCTCCTCAGGTTCAGGCTTCTTACCCTCGTCCTTCTTCTGAGCGGACTTCTCGTTCTTCTCCTCAGAGCTAGAACCCTTATCGAATTCGGTCATCTCGGAAGCCTTGTCCTTGGAGTCGCCCTTTGCGGCTTCGGTCTTTTCCGTGGAAGCCTGATCAGAGTTGTCCTTGTTCTGGGCCGAGCCGTTATTGACGCCAGCCATCAGCGAAGAACCCAGCGTAGAACCAAGCTGCTCGGAGAAAGAAGGCTTCTTGTCCGGCGAAGCAACGGGAGCGTCCGGCGCTTTATTCGAGTCGTCCTTGGAAGCATCGGAATCAGGGGTTGCGTCAGAGCCAGAGCCGTTGTTAGAGCCGGTGTCAACGGACGAATCGCTCGAGCCGGTGGATGAGTTAGAGGTGTCAGCGTCGGTCGAACCAGAAGCGTCGCTGTCCGTATTGCCGGCAGAGCTTGAAGACGAATCGCCCGCAGCAGAGCCGTTCGAGGTAGAACCGTCGTTGGTAGTGCCACCAGCAGAGCCATTACCGTCAGCATCGGTCGAGGGCGCATCCATCCTGTCATCGTTAGCATCGTCACTCGAGTCGTCATTCGAATCAGGTGTCGGCGAGGGCGCCGGTGTGGGCTCGGGCTGCACGGGCGTCGCGGTGGCAGCCTCGTCCTCGGCGATATAAGCCAAGCAGTCCTTCAGCTCGTTGTGGTAGCGGTTCTTCCAGCCTTCATGATACTGGGGCTGGCTCGAATACTTGGTCGCCACGTTGTTGACCACGCTATTGGAGAGCGCCGTCACAAACTCGCGGTCGGACATATCGTTGGAAAGATTTGCCCAACGGAAGAAATCCCTGCAACCACCGGTGCCGCACATGTTGGTGATGCTCCACACCATGCCCTTGACGCAATCGGCGCGGCCGGAGATGTCAATGCCAAGAGCGCTCTTGAGCCACGCCTCGGTCACCGCATAGTACGAGTTGTACGCATAAGCGTCCTGAAGCGCCGAGAACTCGACAGGATCGGTGTTATAAGCGCCCTGGAAGGCCTCCTGCGCAATACGGCCCAGCTCGGTAAGTTGGCCGTTCTCGTACATGGCATTCCTCGCGTTGGAAATCTCGCCGCCGCGATCAATCGCATCCTTGAGCATGCTGTATTTTTCGGGGTTGTAGTTGTAGGCCTGCTTCATAAACGGAATGAGCGACCAACGACGGTCGAACTGGTAATAACCCAGCGCGTTATAGCCGTCACCGTACGAAAGGCCCTGGTTGTAGTTGCCATGGCTCTCGTACTTGGTAAAGTACTTTATCTCGGGAGTCACGTTGACAAACGAAACGCCCTGGACCGACCTCAGCACGCCCGAGAAGGACTGCTGGGTGTAAAGGCCCTTATCGATATCGGTGGCATCCGAGGCAACGCCCGGCGTGGGCTCCTCGGCAGCGGCGGGCGCGGGCGCGGTAACGGCGCCAAACGAAAGCGCCAGCGTCAGGCCCGCGACAATAGCAGAATGCTTGGGCTGCATAAGATCCTCCCTGCATTGGTATAGTTAAAGTGCAGTTTGCAAAGATAGAAATAAGTATTGCAGCTCGCCCGTTGTTGCACAACAACCCCTCGGTAAACGGCAACAACCCTCCGCGAAATCTTAAGGAATTAGACAAACTGGTCGTCGGGCGCCAACAGAAGCTCGCCGTAACGTTTCGTCAGCCCGTCTCTCAACTGACAGAAAGCGGGAATATAGACGTTCAAGATGCGCTGAATCAAATCTTGAGCGAGCTTGTTGTCGTAGATATGGACGTTCGTATTGCGGTCTCTGAGCATATCCAGCCAGGCTGCCTCATCAATAAAGTCGTAGAATCGGTAGGACTCCTTCAAGATGGCACGAGGAGACCCCGACGCGGCAAGCGTGGCGCCCTCATACTCGAGCAGACGCTTAAGGAGCTTCCAGCTCAGTTCAAATTGAAGATTGAACTTATTAATCAATCCACTCTGAACAAAATCATTGTTGAGATCCTGATTGGGCGCATCCTCAAGATTCGCCAAGGCGCTAACAAAGTTCTCATATTTTTTCATACAGAATCACACCATCCTTGGCAATCTCATCGAGCAATTGCTGCGATAGGGACTCGTCGAGATTGACGACATCTACATCTAAAAGAGTATCAAGATGTTCCTCGATCAAATATGAGAAACGGCCGAAATCCCGGCAACCTGCTACGGCGATGTCAATATCGCTCTTGGGCAAGTTGTCGCCTCGAGCACGAGAACCAAACAACACGACCTTCTCGGCGTCACATTCCCGAGCAAAAACTTCGATTTGCTTGTACACCTTGTCGAGAGATGCCATTTGCACCCCTACAGCTTAATGTCAAAGTTGATTTCGGGGACGGCGGCCAGGTCGGCCAACGTCACGCCGTCGACGTACTTTTCGATCACGTCGTCCAGACCGCGCCAGAACTTGACGGTCGAGCACAAATCGCTGCGGGTGCAGCTGTTGTCGATGCCATCGCACGCCACCGGAGCCGTGCTGCCCTCGACGGCGCGCAGGATGTCGCCAGCACGCACCTCGGCGGGGTCCTTGGCCATCATGTAGCCGCCGCCCTTGCCGCGCACGCTCTTAAGCAGGCCCGCCTTCATAAGCGGACGAACCAGCTGTTCCAGATACTTTTGTGAGATATGCTCGCGGTCGGCAACCTCGCGCAGGGCAATCTTGCCCTCGGCGTCGCCCAGCGCCGCGATATAGATCATCAGCCGGAGGGCATAGCGGCCCTTGGAAGAAATGAGCATACCTACCCTCTCATCGTTACCGGGACAAAATACCAGGCTTGTTTGTCCCAAATCTTATGCACGCGGGGCAAACAAACCTGATTATTATGTCCCACATCTAAAAAGTCGAGTGGATTAGTCGGGTTTTCCCTTGACTAACGCCGAACCCATAGTAACTTTATTCCGAGAAGATTCCTAGGGTTTAGTACACCTATGAGTACACCATATACAGAGAGGGACAGCATGAGCGCAAATCCGCTGCTTTCCATCGAAGGTCTGACCGCCTCCGTGGACGAGAAGACCATCCTCCACAACGTCAACCTCAACGTCGCCGCCGGCGAGACCCACGTGCTGATGGGACCCAACGGCGCCGGCAAGTCCACCCTCGGCCACCTGGTCATGGGCGACCCCGTCTACACGGTCAACGACGGCCGCATCGTCTTTGACGGCCAGGACATCACCGAGCTCACCACCGACAAGCGTTCGCGCGCCGGCCTGTTCCTGAGCTTCCAGGCCCCGGTCGAGATTCCGGGCGTGCCACTGTCGAGCTTTTTGCGCGCCAGCATCGCCGGCCGCCCCGGCCTGGAGATGAAGGGCAAGGAGTTCCGCCGTCGCGTCAAGGAGCTCGCGGCCGAGCTCAACATGGATACCGCCTACCTCAACCGCGAGCTGGGCGTGGGCTTCTCGGGCGGCGAGAAAAAGAAGGTCGAAATGCTCCAGCTTCTGCTGCTGCAGCCCAAGCTGGCCATCCTGGACGAGACTGACTCCGGCCTGGACGTCGACGCCCTTTCCACCGTCAGTCATGGCATGGACGCCTACCGCAAGAGCTGCGACGGCTCCATGCTCATCATCACGCACAACACGCGCATCTTGGAGCACCTGGATGTCGACCGCGTCCACGTTATGGTCAAGGGCCACATCGTGCGCGAGGACGACGCCTCGCTCATCCCCTGGATCGACAAGAACGGTTTTGAGACCTTCGAGCGCGAGGCCGCCGAGCAGCGCGCCCAGGCCGAGTCGGCCGCTGCCGAGCAGCAGGCGTAAAGGGGCGACGCAATGACCAAGAACCGCACCGAGGTCGCGGACATCGACCGCAGCCTCTACGACTTCACCTATGGCGAGGAGGGATTCGAGCGCCTCGACGCCGGTATCACGCCCGACATCGTGCGCGAGATCAGCGCCAAAAAGGACGAGCCGCAGTGGATGCTCGACCTGCGTCTCAAGTCCCTCGAGATCTTCAATCGTTTTCCCGACCCGACGTGGGGCCCCTCCATCGAGGGCCTGGACATGGATAACATCGTCACCTACGTCAAGCCCAACACCGACCAAAAGCACGACTGGGAGTCGGTGCCTGACGACATCAAGAACACCTTTGAGCGCCTGGGCATCCCCGAGGCCGAGCGCAGCTACCTGGCAGGCGTCGGCGCGCAGTACGACTCCGAGCTCGTCTACCACAACATGCAGGACACCGCCTCCAAGATGGGCATCGTCTACTCCGGCATCGAGGAGGCCCTGCACGACCCGCAGTGGGAGCCGCTCATCCACGAGAAGTTTATGACGCTCATCCCGCCCACCGACCACAAGTTTGCGGCCCTGCACGGCGCCGTGTGGTCGGGCGGCTCGTTTGTCTACGTTCCCAAGGGCACCAAGTTGGACTTCCCGCTGCAGAGCTACTTCCGCCTCAACGCCAAGGGCGCCGGCCAGTTTGAGCACACGCTCATCATCGTCGAGGACGATGCCGACCTGCACTTTATCGAGGGTTGCTCCGCGCCCAAGTACAACGTGGCAAACCTCCACGCCGGCGCCGTCGAGCTCTTTGTGGGCAAGCGTGCGCACCTGCGCTACTCGACCATCGAGAACTGGTCCAAGAACATGTACAACCTCAACACCAAGCGTGCGCGCGTGGACGAGGACGGCGACATCGAGTGGATCAGCGGCTCCTTCGGCAGCCACGTGGGCTACCTCTACCCCATGAGCGTGCTCAACGGTCGCCGCGCCCGCTCGAGCTTTACCGGCATCACCTTTGCCGGCGCCGGGCAGAACCTCGACACCGGCTGCAAGGTCGTGCTCAACGCGCCCGAGACCTCGGCAACCGTCGAGACCAAGGGCATCTCCAAGAGCGGCGGCATTCAGACGTTCCGCAGCTCCATCGTGGCGACGCCCAAGGCCGAGGGCTCCAAGGCAACCGTGAGCTGCCAGTCGCTGATGCTCGACGACCAGAGCCGCTCCGACACTATTCCGGCCATGGACATCCGCGCCAAGAACGTCGACATCGGCCACGAGGCCACCATCGGCCGCATCGGCGACGACAAGGTGTTCTACCTGATGAGCCGCGGTATCTCGGAGGAAGAGGCCCGTACCATGATCGTCAACGGCTTTGCCAACCCGGTCTCCAAGGAGCTGCCGCTGGAGTACGCGGTGGAAATGAACAATCTCATTCGTCTCGAGATGAAGGGCAGCATCGGCTGACCGCACATTCCGAAAGGAGGGAATATCGTGAATACGAGTGAACAGCTGGTCGTCAACAAACTGCCGACCAGAACGTGGAACCATCTCCAGGTCAACGAAGCGACCATCCCGTGGAATGTGGCCGACACGGCCGATCTCGGGACGGATTCATATGCAATTACAGCGGAAAATCAGGCGCAGCCGCTGCACATCCGACTGACCGGCGCCG
>ENA-OOWV01000405-OOWV01000405.1-human-gut-metagenome-genome-assembly--contig:-NODE-405-length-34531-cov-22.532138_pt1 | contig 34531 bp, 32 predicted proteins | sample MGYA00241584_ERZ501337 | MGnify/ENA primary metagenome ERZ501337 (study PRJEB25962, sample SAMEA2042744) | human gut metagenome | biome: human gut; feature: human-associated habitat; material: faeces... | reverse complement strand
CGATTCATCAAATCATTCCTCCCTCAAAAATATCAGTAATCTTTTTTGAATATTTCAGCCACTCGGACCTGTACAGCTCCAGCATGACCGCTCCCTTGTCAGTTACTTTATAATACCGTCTGTTCCTTCCGTCATACTGTCTGTCGTAGACCTCCAGGCACTCATCTTTCTGCAGTCTGCGAAGCACCGGGTAGAGTGTGGATTCGGAAATGTCAATCGCCTTTCTGACATCCTGCGTAATCTTATAACCGTATGTCCCCTCTTCTTCCCGCGATACAACCGCCAGCACAATTGCATCCAAAAGGGCTGCTCCGGTATTAAAAACCATAGCCTCACTTCCTTTTATATGCCGGGGTATCCTCCCCGAATCTTATTGACTCCTATATCATATCATTTTCTATATTATACGTCGTATAATATTGTACGTCAATGAATTTATATAAAAGAAATGCGAAAGATTTTCTGAAGACTGCCACAAAGGACTTTTCTGCAAAATAAAAGAGAACCCCGTTTCCAGGATTCTCCTGTCTTCTATCCCCGCACCTGAACTGCAATCATTCATACACCTGCCAGACAGCAGATTACACTCAGGGCAATATAAAGTCCTCCGCTCAGCACTTTTCCCTGTTCCAGAAGCGTCCAGGCTTCCAGCGAAAATGTGGAAAATGTGGTAAAGCCTCCGCAGAATCCGGTCTTCCAGAACCATGCGTGTCTTTTTGACACATCAGGATCCTCCCCAGCCAGTATTCCTGCCAGAAAACCGATTACCACCGCGCCCAGCAGATTGGTCAGGAAGGTCCAGACCGGAAAATCTCCCCTGACCGGCAGAAGACTCAGTGCGTACCTTGCCGATGCGCCAAGTGCTCCTCCCAGCGCCACATAACAAACTCCCGGCATCTTAACCTTCCTCCTTTTCCTTTGTCAGTGGGGTTCGTATAAACGGCTCTTCTACAGCCGGATCCAGAAGCTTTTCATAGGCTCCGGTTTTCCGGTAGGCATTCCCCCACGTTTCGTTTTTCCGGTACTCCCGGATCTCTTCTATAGGAAACTCCGCCATCAGAATCCCCTCCTCCTCCGATGCCATCAGAATTGTCGGATCCTGATATCCATCTTCACCGAACACAACCGGAGAAAACGCACAGGACTGTCCCCATCCCCTGCCCGGATAATTGGCCATGGCAATTCCGATCATATTTTCAAAGGCACGTGCCTCCAGCTGGTGCAGGCGGGCGGGATTCATGTCGCAGGCATTCGGCACAAGAATCAGTTCTGCTCCTTTCAGCATGAGAACCCTTGCACTTTCCGGAAATTCTCTGTCATAGCAGATCATGATTCCGATCCGGACACCGTCAAATTCTGCGGTTTCAAAGGACGTTCCGCTCTGTAACAGCGCCTCCAGGGAAAAGTCACACGTATGTACCTTGGCATATCGAAGAAGGATTTCTCCTTCTCTTCCTATCAGAAATGCTTCATTCTGCGGTCCTTTTTCCCCTTCATACATACCGGTGATCACTGCGCCGACGGAGAGCCGCTTTGCCGTCTCCCTAAGTGTCCGGATATAGGCACTGTCCTCTCCAACCGCCTGAGAAATCCATGCCTTTCGCTCTTTTTCTCTTTCTTTCTGAAAGGGATCATCAAATGCCTCCGGAAAAGGCGGCGCATATCCAATCGACCACATTTCCGGGAAAAGCACCAGATCCGCGCCTGCCCGCCCGGCTTCCTCCATATAACGGACAGCCAGATCCAGATTTGCTTTCACATTATTCGGCACTGCCTTTTTTTGTACCAGTGCAATTTTCATTTCTTTTGCTCTCCTTTATCGCGGAAGGATTCCGTACACAACTGCCGCCTGTAAAACAACAGAGAGCGGTACCAGAATCCGGAATTTCCATTTTTTTGTCTTATGGTGAAAAACGGTCATGCCTAAAAGAGCTCCCGCCCCTCCAAGGCAGAAGGCACTTCCAAGGAGCGCTGCCTCGGAAATCCGCCATCTGTCATGCTTTGCTTTCCATTTATCAATTCCGTACAATATCAGTACGATTACGTTCCAGGCCGCCATCACCAAAAGCAGGTACTGCCAGATCATCGCTTCCTCCTATACTCTGATCTCCTTTCCAAGTGCAAAGGAATAGATCAGTTTTTCTTTTACATGTTTTCCAAGGCTCTTTTCCAGAGCTTCCTGATAGTATTCCAGCTGAATACGGTAACGCCCTGTCAGTTCTTCTTCCGTTCTGACACGGTCAGTCTTATAATCGAGCAGGACGATTTCCCCGTCTTCCTCGAAAAACAGGTCAATAATCCCCTGCACAATCAGAAGTTCTCCACTTTTTTCTCCGCCGTTTTCCGGATAAATCCGGTCTGCTTCCACGCCAAGCACAAACGGCTGCTCTTTTTTCAGACAACGGATCATGGCATGATCAAACGCATTTTCTGTCATCGTATCTGAAAACGACTCCTCATCATTGTGAAACCGCGGATAAGAATCCCAGGACACCACGTCCAGCGGCTGCTGCATTTTATGATAGTCCAGTCCGTCATATTCTTTCATAAAATTCGTTGTCACCGGAATCTGCGGGGTACGTTCTTTTAAAATGGCAATCTCTGCCTTCATGTAATCCGTCATATTCCAGGTGGTAAACCGTTTCCACTCCAGATTCAATCCCATAATGCTGAATTCTCCGTTGCGGTACGGCGGTTCAATCTGGGAAAAATCATTGTAAGTATGACTCCAGAACGTTGTCCACCATGCCTTGTTCAGTTTTTCAATATCATGGTCAAACTTTTCTGCCAGATAATCCTGGAACCGCTTTACACAGTGCGGACAGTAACATTCCCCGCCAAATTCATTGGAAATATGCCACATCAGAAGTCCCGGATGATTTCCGAATTCATCTACCAGCTTATTGACGATCACAGAAACCTTTTTACGATAAACCGGTGCACTCATACAGTGGTTGTGCCGCACCCCGTGATGTTCACGCACCCCGTAAGAATCCACGCGTCTGCACTCCGGATATGCCTCATCCAGCCATGCCGGGCGCGCTCCGGACGGTGTCGCCAGTATCGTATAAATGCCATTGGCATATAACTTATCCATGATGTCATGCAGCCATGCGAAATGAAATTCCCCTTCCCGCGGCTCATAGGTTGACCAGGAAAATACCCCAAGTGTTGCACAATTCATCCCGGCTTTCTTCATCATACGGATATCTTCTTCCAGAATGTCCGGCCGGTCCAGCCACTGTTCCGGATTGTAATCCCCTCCGTGCATAATTCCGCCGATCTGCGGAAATAAAATCTTTTTCTCCATGTTTCCTCTCCCTTTATTTTGCGTTTTCTATATTCCGGCTTGCATGACAGGTAAAATATAAAATCTGATACTCCCCGGAAATTTTTCCAAACAGTTCATTGCCATGTGCCATCTTTTCTTCATCCAGATTGACAAACGGATCGTCCAGCACCAGAAACGGTTTTTCCTTCGGATACATCGCATCCACCAGCGCCAGACGCATACAGATTCCCAGCAGATCCTGATATCCAGCAGACAGCCACTTGGTTTCCCGCATCTCGCCCTGCTCTTTCATCTGCACCTCGATGTTGGCATCCACCATCCAGTCTTTTTCTTTATCCCCGGTTAGAAGCGTGTAATACTTTCCAAACCCGTTCTCGATCGGACCCAAATATCTCGCGGAAAACTGCTCCTTTGCATTCTGCAGGAACTCTCCCGTCAGACGCAGGGTTTCATATAAATGCTGTTCTTCTTCCTGTTCCTGTCTGCAGATGGAAAGCTGCTGTTCTTTTTCATCCCGGATATCCAGCTGATCCTGCAGATCTTCGAGCTGATGATGGTACTGCTCGATGGCTTCCCGGATATCCTCGCTCCGCTCATCCACATCACGGATCATGGAATTGAGTTCGTCCAGAGAATATGGACATTTTTCCACCGCTGCCAGTTCTTTCATATTGTGTTCCTGTTCAAACAGTTCTCTCTTTTTTCTTGCCTCTGCGTATGCTTTCTGTGCGATCCGGTACTCGGTTGCCTTCATCTGTAACTGGCTGATTCCTGCTGCAAGATCTTCTCCGAAATCCATTCCCGCTTCTTTTCCAAATGCAAGCAAAGAGTTCTGTTTCCGCTCAAATTCCTGTCTTGCCGCATCGCTTTTTCCGGCACGGCTGCGCAGACGCTCATATTCCTGCAGCTGGCTGCGGAGTTCATACAGGCAGGTTCTGGCATCCTTTTCTCCCGGAACCATCTGATACTGCTCCAGAAAATGCTTGGTCTCCTGTTCGATGCGCGAAGCTTCTTTCGAAGCCTCTTCCATGGTTTTTTGAATTTCTTCCACCGGTCCGCGGAGCTTACGCTCCTCTTCCAGATGCTGTACCCGGAGTGCACGCACCTTTTCTTCTTCCTTTGATACCTGCACCTTGCGCACCACAAGAAGCACCATACCTGCCACTGCCGCAACCACCGATACCGCCAGAAGCGGAAGGAAAAACTTATGTACCTGTGGCAACAGAAACGACAACACACCACCGGCAGCACCGATCACCAGCAGGATAATGCCGCAGATCATCATCGGAAGACGATTTTTTACCGTATAATCCGGTTCTTCCCGCTTCATTGCCATCGCTTCAAAATAGGACATTTTCGTTTCCAGCTGCGTTTTTTCTTCTTTGAGTTTTGCAAAACGCTCCTGCTCTTTTTCCATTTCCGTTATTTTTTCTTCAGAAGGAATCTGGTTTTCAAACTTATCACCAAGTTCCTGCAGGCGGTTTTCTTCTTCCTCGGTCAGCCCCAGATTAAACAAAGTGGTTTTTAACACCCCAAGCATCTGTACATCCTGGTTCTGCTTTGCAAACTCCTCATCCTGCGGCACCTGTCCCGGAAATACATCCGCAAAAGCATCCAGTGCCGCTTTCTTTTCCTGTTCCTCCTGTTTGGTGGCCGCATAGGCCTGCTTGATTCCTTCTCTGCGGCTCTCTTCACTCGCCACCTGCAATGCTTTTGCATACTGATCCCGAATCCCGGCCAGTTCTTTTCTCTGCTCCTGTTTTTCGGTAAGTTTTTCGGTAATCTTTTTGTAAGACGCCTCTGCCGCATCATAGCCACGCAGTTCTTCCGTTAACAGCGTGATCATGTTCGTCCGCTTTTTCATGGAACCTGTTGCACGGTCCGGCGAAAGTTTATTCATCCGGTCATGAATCTTTTTCTGGGCAGTTTCAAAATTATTGATATCATTTGTATTCTCTACAAGATTTCCCAGCTTGGCATTAATCGCATCTGTCGAGCAGCATTCGCAGTCATTTTGTGCAATAAATGCGCTCCTTTTAAACGATGCACTGTCGAGTCCGAAAATTTCACTTCCGATCTCGGAAGAGAAATCATGACATTCCAGATTGGTAGAAAGATCATATAAATGAAAAACATCTGTTTTTTCTGTTTTTCCAAATGTACGGCTGATCCGGTACTCTTTTCCCTGATAGGAAAAATCCAGTTCTCCTCCATACGTTCCCCCCTGCCACGGGCGGAATACCACACGTTCTTTATCAAACAGTCCGGATTCTCTCTTAGAGTCAAACCCGTAAAACATCACCCGCAAAAAAGCGGCCAGTGTACTTTTTCCCCATGCATTCGGTTCGTGAAACAGATTGACCCCGTCCTGAAATTCCAGATGCAGATCCGATAGTTTTCCAAAATTGTCGATATGACAGGAACGTAATTTCATCCTATATCTCCTCCCCGGACAATGCCAAAATTCCACAGCGGATCACTTCTGCCTTCTGCTCCTGTGACAGTTCAGATCCAAGTACCATACGGATAAACTCCCCCTTTAACGAGGCATCTTTTTCATAATCACTGTAGTCGACCCGAAGGGTTGTCCGGTCTTTCACCTTTTCAAAATAAAAATAATCCGAGAACAGATTCTGCAGATACTCGCAATTGATCTCCGCATCCACTTCCACCTCACCGGTCAGTACAAATTTGACAAGGCTTCCCGACGGATACTGCGCCTGTTTTACAGCTTCTTCCATCCGCTCTGCCGCTTCTCTTGTCGTCATGACATTGCTCACATCCACTTCAAGCGTGTACAGCGTGCGGGCTGCCATCTGAACAAACTGCATCTGGGCACGGCAGGTCTGCTCGTCCACATCCAGTAAAACAAATCCTTTCGGTCCACACTCGTCAAATCCGCGTCCTTCCAGACATCCACAGTAACACCAGGTACCGCGGTTATCCAGCTTGTCCTGCATGAAGGTATGTACATGTCCCAGCGCCAGATAATCAATATTTTTATTTTTCAGCTGGTTCAGGCTGATATTCTCTGCCTGTGTGCGACATGCATAATCTCCCGCTTGTCCGTGCATCATGACAATATTGAAATCTTCATGCCCCAGCACAAGGGAATTGTAAACGGTCGCCCGGTTGTTCTCCGAGAGCTCGATTCCGCTGATCACAATATTTCCATACCGGTATGCAGTCCATGTATCGGAAAACAAAAGCAGATTGTCCGGTACTTCCTCCAGCTTGGAAAGGAAATTGTCACTGTCATGGTTTCCTCTCAGATATAAGAAATCAATCTGGGGATGTGTACAGATCATGTCCCTTACGGTGTTGCGCGCCAATGCTGATACATTTCGTGTATCAAACAGATCTCCCGATATCATGATCAGACGCACCCCTGTCTTTTCTGCATATTCGACCATCCGTGTAAACGTACGGATGATTTCTCTTTTGCGCTCTCTTGCCTGCTCTTTTGTCAGGTTTGCTGTCATCTGGGAATCCAGATGCAGATCCGCACAATGAATGATTTTCATACATCCTCCTTATGAATTACGAACAAAACAATACTGTTTCTATCATATCATACAATAGGGAAAAGAAAAAGACCTGATGCCCTCCGGCATCAGATCTTTTATTTCGGTTTTTCTACATTTTATGCGTTTGCTTCCTGTTCCGGAAGTGCCGCAACTCCACGCATTTCAATGAGCGGTCCGCCCTTTTTCTCCACATAATCCTCTGTGATCGTCACTTTTCCGATATTGTCATCCTTTGGAATCTCATACATGATATCCAGCATGAACTCTTCAATAATGGCTCGCAGTGCACGGGCACCGACTTTCTTTTCTTTCGCCTGCTTTGCAATTGCATGCAAAGCGCCCTCCGTAAACTCCAGATCCACTTCATCCATCGCCAGAAGCTTTTTGTACTGACGTACAATCGCATTTTTCGGCTCTGTCAGAATACGCACAAGCATATCTTCCGTCAGTGCTTCCAGTGAAAACAGAATCGGCAGACGTCCCAGAAACTCCGGAATCATTCCGAATTTACGGACATCCTCCACTGTCACTTTACAGAGAAGATTTTCTTCCTTGTCGTATTTATCTTTCAGATCTGCCTTAAAGCCGATGGACGCCTCCTTGTTTAAGCGCTCCTTGATAACCTCTTCCAGTTCCGGAAAGGCACCGCCACAGATAAACAGAATATTCTTCGTATCCACCGTGGTCATCGGAACCATCGCATTTTTGCTGCTTGCTCCAACCGGGACTTCAATCTCTGCGCCTTCGAGAAGCTTTAACATTCCCTGCTGCACCGACTCTCCGCTTATATCCCGCTGATTGGCATTGCGCTTCTTTGCAATCTTGTCGATCTCATCAATGAAAATAATACCGTGCTCTGCACGCTCCACATCATTGTCAGCTGCCGCCAGAAGTTTGCTGACTACGCTTTCGATATCATCACCGATATATCCGGCTTCGGTCAGAGAGGTCGCATCTGTGATTGCCAGCGGCACATCCAAAAGCCGTGCCAGTGTCTTTACCAGATACGTCTTTCCCGATCCGGTCGGTCCGATCATGAGCATATTGGACTTTTCGATTTCCACGCCGTCATTGGTGTCTTCCATCACACGTTTATAGTGATTGTAAACGGCAACGGACATCACTTTTTTGGCATGTTCCTGTCCGACAACATACTCATCCAGACGCGCCTTGATTTTGTGCGGTGCCGGAATGGAATGAATATCCAGTTCCGGTTTCGGCTGCTCATCCTTTGGTTTCTTTTTCTTTAACTTCTGTTTGTTCGGAACCGCATTCTGTAGATCCGCCAGATTGATCATACTGATATTCGGCATTTTTCCCATGTTCATATTCATGAAATCGCCCATGTTAAAGGTGCCGTTGTTCATGGTATCAAATGTTTTCTGCATACAGTCCTGACAAATGCAGATATCATTCTGGATATGTATCATCTTTCCCGCAACACTCTCCGGTCTGCGGCAGATGTAACAGACATCTTCATATTCACTTGTATTGTTTGTATCGGATGTCGTGGTATTTTCTTTATTATTCTGGTCTTCCGCCATCGTATAAACTCCTTTTTTACATATAACATTGCCGCCGCAGTAAGCGACGGCAAAATTATTATACGATATTCAGCCTGTAAAGACAAGTTTTCCCCTGTTTTTTCATTTTTCTTTAAGATTTAAAGCAGTTCCTTTAAGATTTTATTTACGATTCCCGGATTTGCCTTGCCTTTGGTTGCTTTCATCGTCTGTCCGACCAAAAATCCGATTGCTTTCTCTTTTCCGTTGTGGTAATCCTCCACAGACTGCGGATTGTCTTTGACGATCTGTTCAATTGTTGCGCGAAGTGCATCCTCATCGTTATCACTCTTTAAGCCATGCTCTTCCACATAACGCTCCGGATCAATGTCCTCATCAAAGACTTTTTCAAATACTTCCTTGGCAACGGAATTATTGATCGTTCCTGCCTCTGTCAATTCGATAATTTTTGCCAGATGCTCCGGTGAAAAACGGAGATCTTCGGCATCCATTTCCCGGTCCTTTAACAGACGCATCGTTTCTCCCATAAGCCAGTTGGATACTTTCTTTGGTTTATTGCAAATCGCAGAAGTCGCCTCGAAGAGATCTGCCAGCTTTTTCTCCGATGTAAGAATCTGTGCATCATACTCCGGCAGACCAAACTCTGCAATATAACGGGCCAGTTTTTCATCATGAAGTTCCGGCTGATTGTCCCGGATCTGCTGCAGCCATTCGTCACTGACAACGATCGGTACCAGATCCGGCTCCGGGAAATAACGGTAATCCTGTGCATCCTCTTTAGAACGCATCGCATAGGAATATCCCTGATCATCATTCCAGCGGCGGGTCTCCTGTACAACCTTTTCCCCGGATTCAATCAGATCAATCTGGCGGGCTGTCTCGGCTTCAATGGCATGTGCGATTGCCTTAAACGAACCGATATTTTTCATCTCGGTACGGGTACCAAACTCTTTGGCGCCCTTTTCACGAACTGATAAATTGACATCCGCACGCATGGAACCCTCCTGCATCTTGCAGTCACTGGCACCCAGGTACTGGATCGTCATACGCAGTTTCTCCAGATATGCAATGACTTCCTCTGCGGAGCGCATATCCGGCTCGGATACGATCTCGATCAGCGGTACACCAGAACGGTTGTAATCCACCAGAGATACCCCTTCCCAATCATCGTGTACTAACTTTCCGGCATCCTCTTCCATATGGATTTCATGGATACCGATGGTCTTTTTCCCACCGGATTCCGTCTCGATCTCTACCCCTCCGTCATGGCAGATTGGCAGATAAAGCTGGGAAATCTGATAGTTCTGCGGGTTATCCGGATAGAAATAATTTTTCCGGTCAAATTTGCTGTACTGATTGATCTGACAGTTTGTTGCCAGACCAACTGCCATGGCATACTCTACCACCTTTTTGTTTAAGACCGGAAGCGATCCCGGCATACCGGTACATACCGGACAGGTGTGGGTATTTGGTGCACTTCCGAATGCAGTGGAGCAGGCACAGAAGATTTTTGTCTTGGTTGCTAATTCTACATGGACTTCCAGTCCAATGACGGTTTCATATTCTTTTGACATCTCTTCTCTCCTTTCTACGCTTCTGCTGCCGGACTGTGCTGATACGTTCTTGTCTGTTCAAAACTGTAGGCCGCACGGATGATGTTTTTCTCCTTGAAACAATCCCCGATCAGCTGCAGACCGATCGGAAGTCCTTTGCTGTCCACACCGCACGGCACGGAAATTCCCGGCAGACCTGCCAGATTGACCGAAACGGTATATACATCTCCAAGATACATCTTCAGCGGATCACTCAAAGATTCTCCCAGTTTCGGAGCGGTGGTCGGTGCCGCCGGTCCGAGAATCACATCATACTTTGCAAATGCCTTGTCAAATGCCTGCTTGATCAGGGCTTTGGTGCGCAGCGCTTTCAGATAATAAGCATCATAATATCCGGAACTTAACACGAAAGATCCAAGCATAATACGGCGCTTTACTTCCGGTCCAAATCCTTCGGAGCGGGACTTCTTGTACATATTGTGCAGTCCCTCGTACTCTTTTGTGCGGTATCCGTATTTTACTCCATCAAAACGTGCCAGATTGGAGCTTGCCTCAGCTGCCGCAATGACATAATAAGCCGGAATCGCATACTCTACGAGACTTAAATCAAATTCCTCTACGATTGCGCCTTTTTCTTCTAACGTCTTTGCCGCTGCAAGAATGGCTTCCTTTACTTCCGGGTCCAGTCCCTCGCCCAGATAGTCACGCGGAATACCAATCTTCATTCCCTTTACATCATCCACCAGTGCCGATGTAAAATCGGTTTCTTCTCGTTTTACCGATGTGGAATCCTTCTTATCATAAGAAGTAATTGTCTCCAGAATTGTGGCACAGTCGGTCACGTCCTTTGCAATCGGTCCGATCTGATCCAGAGAGGAACCGTATGCGATCAGTCCGTAACGGGAAACGGTACCATAAGTTGGTTTGATTCCGGTCACACCACAAAATGAACTTGGCTGACGGATAGATCCTCCGGTATCCGATCCGAGTGCATAGTAACATTCCTCTGCTGCCACTGCCGCACAGCTTCCACCGGAAGAACCGCCCGGTACATGTGCGGTATTCCATGGATTCTTTGTCTCCCCATAGGCAGAAGTCTCTGTGGTGCTTCCCATGGCAAATTCATCCATGTTCGTCTTTCCAAGAATGACTGCGCCCGCTTTTTCCAGATTGATCACTGCTTCCGCTGTATAAGTTGGAATAAAATTATATAAAATCTTAGAACTGCAGGTCGTTAACATTCCCTTTGTACACATATTATCTTTGATGGCAACCGGAACACCTGCCAGAGGCCCGGTCAGTGTCCCGTCATCAATCATTTTCTGTACTTCTTTTGCGCGGATCATCGCAGACTCTTCATCTACGGTGACAAAGCTGTTGATATCCTTTTCTTTTGCACGAATCGCGTCAAGAGCAGCTCTTGTTGCTTCCTCAACGGTCACTTCATGCGCTTTTATTTTCTTTCCCAGCTCTACCGCTGTGAGCGATAATAAATTCATAGCTGCCCCTCCTTACTCTACCGTCTTTGGAACTACAAATGCGCGGTCGCGACGCTCCGGTGCGTTCGCAAGTGTATCCTCTCCACCATCGCCGTTTTCCACAACATCTTCCCGAAACACATTCTGTACCGGAAATACGTGGGACATCGGTTCCACATTGGAGGTATCCAGTTTGTTTAATTTATCAATATAATCCAGCATGCTCTCCATGTCTTTTTTCGCAGCTTCTTTTTCCGCGTCAGACAATTCCAGCTTTGCAAGGATTCCAACATATTCCATTGTCTCGTCTGAGATTACGTTTGCCATATTTTGTTCCCTTCTCTTTAATCTCTAACCTTAATATGCACTTCACGCAGCTGCTGCTCGGTGACTTCGTTTGGTGCACCGCACATCAGATCCTGTGCGTTTCCGTTCATCGGGAATGCGATGACTTCACGGATATTTTCTTCGTTGCGTAAAAGCATGATCATACGGTCAACTCCAGGAGCCATACCTGCGTGTGGCGGTGCTCCGTACTGGAATGCGGTGTATAATGCGCCGAACTTGTTCTTTAACACTTCTTTGTCGTAACCTGCAATCTCAAATGCTTTTTCCATGATCTGCATATCGTGGTTACGCACAGCTCCGGAAGATAATTCCACACCGTTGCAGACGATATCGTACTGGTAAGCCAGGATATCCAGCGGGTCCATGGTATTAAGTGCTTCTAAGCCGCCCTGTGGCATGGAGAATGGATTATGGGTAAATCCGATCTTCTTTGTCTCCGGATCTTTCTCAAACATCGGGAAATCGTTGACATAACAGAAACGGTATGCATTCTTCTCGATCAGATCCAGCTTCTCACCGAGTTCGTTTCTGATCATTCCGGCGTAATATGCAGCGCGTTCTTCCTTATCTGCCATAAAGAAAATTGTATCGCCAACTTCAAGTCCTGCCAGTGTGCGGAACTCTTCCTTGCAGTCATCCGGAATAAATTTATCAATTGGTCCCTTGTAAGAACCATCTTCCAATACTTCCAGATATCCTAAACCACCCATGCCAAGTCCGGTTGCAAATTTAAGGAGTTTCTCGTGGAAACCTTTGGACATATCGGCGTGTACGCGGATTGCCCGAACCGTTTTTCCGATGAACGGCTTGAACGTACATTTCTGGAAAAAGTCGGTCACATCGATAATACGAAGCGGGTTACGCAGATCCGGCTTATCGGAACCAAACTCCAGCATTGCCTGCTTATAACTGATAATCGGATATGGAGCCTTGGTCACAACGCTTCCTTCCGGTGCGAACTTTTCAAATACAGACGAAAGAACTTCTTCACCAACTGCAAATACATCTTCCTGTGTGGCAAAACTCATCTCAAAATCCAGCTGATAGAACTCTCCCGGTGAACGGTCGGCTCTGGCATCCTCATCACGGAAACAAGGTGCGATCTGGAAATATTTATCAAATCCGGATACCATCAGAAGCTGCTTGTACTGCTGTGGTGCCTGTGGCAGTGCATAAAATTTTCCCTTGAATTTTCTGGATGGTACGATATAATCTCTTGCACCCTCCGGCGAAGATGCGCACAGGATCGGTGTCTGTAACTCCAGAAATCCCATACTTGTCATTTTCTCACGCAGATAAGAGATCACTTTAGAACGGAAAATGATATTGTCTTTTACTTTCTGGTTTCTCAGATCCAGATACCGATATTTCAGACGTACATCTTCGTGTACCACACTCTTGCTGGTCATTACTTCAAACGGAAGCTGGGAATATACTTCTCCGAGTACCGTCACTTCCTTTGCATCCAGCTCGATGGTTCCGGTCGGGATCTTTGGATTGTAGGTTTCCTCATCTCTCTTTTCGATCAGACCTTCCACGGTAATAGCCTGCTCTTTACGGATTCCTTCTAACAGCTTTCCATCGCGGATAACGATCTGCATCACTGCATACATATCTCTTAAATCAATAAAAGATACTCCGCCATGGTCACGGATATTTTCTACCCAGCCAGCGACACGGATCGTCTTTCCGATGTCCTGCTCGCTTACCTGATTCAGTGTGACATCTCTGTAAATGTTACTCATCTTTTCTACTCCTTTTTCTGGTCCGGGGCTCCTCTTATGAAAAAAGAAAAGCCCCGGAATACTATAATTGTATTCCGGGGCGAATAATTCAGATTATCCGCGGTACCACCCGCATTGAAAAATGAGACATTCTCATCTTCCCTCTCTTACGCGTAACGTGCGCTCACGTACGAACCTACTTCCACATTCCGGTTTTTCAAAACCATCCTGCCCGTGTTCAATCCGTCTGCTCCGGCAGTGTTCCCATAATCATCTCTTTCAAACAGCGCTCTCAGTCGGTGACGCTGTATTCCTGTCGATGTCTGATGATCAGAGTCTCCATCTATGCATTTTCTGTCGTACATCCCTGATGTACGTTCCTTTTGTAATCTGTTTTATCACACAATTCCAGTGATTGCAAGAAAAAATTTAAAAATACTCCTTTAGTGCTACAAGCGATTCCACTTTTTTGTATATAAATTTCTCCAGTTCGGCATCCGGCTGTGTCAGATCCGGCACCATAAACACCTTACATCCTGCACTGTATGCACTGTGAATTCCATTTGGAGAATCTTCCACCGCATAGCATTCCTGTGGCTGCACATGAAGCTGGCTGCAGGCGTACAGATAAACATCCGGCGCCGGTTTGCCATGGGCGACCTGCCGGGCAGAAACAATGTGGTCGAGATAGTCATACAATCCCACTCTCTTCAGCAGACTGCTGCTGCGCTCCACACCTCCTGCGGTGGCAATCGCTGTACGCACACCTTTTTTGCGCAAATATTTTAACAGTTCCTCTGCTCCCGGTTTTGCCTCAATCGGTCCCTCATCAAGCACCTGATCCGTCAGTTTTCTGCGATATGTATGCACTTTGTCATAGTCAAAATCTTCTCCATACAGCTTTTTAAAATGTTCCGGTGCATAAGGCATCCCAAGGGAACGCACACTGTATGCCTCCTCATCGGTCATATGATATCCGAAATGCGCCATAGCCTCTTTCCATTTCGCGAAATAGTATTTTTCTGTATCCAAAAGGGTCCCGTCCAGATCAAAAATAACGGTCTGTATCATGTCTTTTTCCTCCTGTGTTTCTGTTCAAAGGCTACCCGGCAAACAAAAGCTTTCCCGACTCTATACCTCAAGGAACCGGTTCCACTCCTGCGTATCGCCGCTTCCGGTTACTTTCAGCGCGTAGGTACGGTCGTTGGTTCCGTCAATGATAAACGTATAAACACCGCTCTGTAACGTCAGTTCATATATGGTTCCCTCCAAAAGAACCTGTGCCACCTCATCATACTTTGCTTTTTCCACTTCCTCGTCCGGATACGTGTGCTTTAAATTTCCATCAGCATCGTATTCGTTGTATCCTTCCTCAACAAGCGAAATGATTTCTGCATCTGAAATCTTAAATAAAAGTTCATTGGTACGCATCATCCGGATGTCGCGGTTGCAGGAATTTTCCGGACAGATTTTTACATTGTCCAGTACCAGATGAAACATGCGCTCTGTCAGCTGGATGTCCCCAACTACAGCCTCGCCAAATTCAAAATGATTTACCTCGTTAATTGTGCTGTATTTGTATTCCATGTTGTTCTCCTGTGTTTTTATGATTCATTATCTGCAATGAATCCTGTTATTTTTCTTCCCTTTTTATCTCCACATTTCCTTCTGTGTGAGAATTTTTTTCGCACATAATTTCTCCTTGCAGTTTCTGTGCCACTTTTTCATATGCGGGCACCGGAACCTGATATCTGTGCGCCATGCGCACCACTTCGTATACCAGACCATCCACTTCCGACGGTCTGTGTGCCATCACATCCCTTTGCATTGACGTGGTTGCCTCCGGCGGAAGATTGGATAAAATCTGCTGATTTACGGAAACCATATCCTTTTCAAACGGAAATCCCATGGCCGTCGCCAGTGCGACAATTTCCCTTATCATCGTGCAAAACAGTTCTCTTGCTTTCCCCTCTTTCTGGAAATCTCCTGCCGTGGCATTTAAGTAAAGGCCCGCCGCTCCGATCGGTGACACATAGGAAAATTTCTCCAGCGCATCCCGCTGGATCTGTTCTGATAATATCCCATCGATTGCACTGTCACGGAAATCTTTCTGAATCTGCTCTAACAGCTGGCATTTTTCTTCTTTTTGGCGCACGCCGAAGAAAATGCGCAGAATCTTTCCGTGCTGCAAAATAACTCCCGGCTCCTTAATATTGGCTGACACGTAAATACATCCGTCCGTCACAAGCATTCCCAGCAGTTTTTCCTGCATTTTAGCTCCGGTTCCATAAATATTTAAAATTGGAATCACAATCGTCTGCGGTTTTGCAATTCTACGGATAAATTCGTAAATTCCATCCAGCGAATATCCTTTTACGCAGACTAAGATCACATCCGGCCGATCTTTGTAATGCTGCATGTCAGATGCCTTTACCGGTATGGTCTTTGTGTTCTCATCCCACATGGTCTGAAGCGTCAGTCCCTTTTGCTGTATACTCTCCAAATGCGCATCTCTGGCGATCAACGTCACATCTTTTCCTGCCTGCGCCATGTGAAAACCGACAACTCCGCCTGTGCCACCAGCTCCAATGATCAGATATTTCACCCAATGTCACTCCTTACTTACCGGGGAATTTCGATTTCTTTTGAAATATCCCCTTTCTGCTGTAAATAATACAGGAATCCTTTGCATCCTGCAACCACATCTTCATAGGTTTCATCAAAATTGCCGGTGTACCATGGATCTGCCACATCCCGCGCCCCGGTAAATTTCTGCGTGTCTTCATAGCCCGCAAATGAAAGCATCTTGTATATTTTATCCTGACTGTCCGTGCCTCCCGCGATTCTTGTCATGTTCCGGATATTTGCGGAATCCATGCCGATCAGATAATCAAAATACAGATAGTCATCCCTTGTCATCTGGCGCGCCCGGTGCGGAACAAGCGGAATGTTTTCTTCGTATAATTTATTTTTTGTGCCGTAGTGCGGCGGGTTGCCGATCTCCTCACGGCTGGTCGCAGCGGAGTCGATCTCGAACTGGTTTTCGAGGTGCAACTGGTGGACCAGGTGGGTGAGGACGCTTTCGGCCATGGTGCTGCGGCAGATGTTGCCGTGGCAGATGAAAAGTATTTTTATCATTGTTTTGTTTCTCCTTGTTTTGCCCCGGAATGCCCTATTTTGCAAGATTTTCTGGAATTCGTGTAGTTTGCTCTGAAATTACAGATTGTGGCAAATCAGAGCAAGATTGAGCAAGTTAGTACTGCCTGTCAGTAGTAAAATTGGTAGTAACACCTCAAAGTCTTACTACTTAGAATGCTACACTAAATTTTACAAAAAAAAAGAACCCGACGCATCAGGTTCTCCCAGGTGTAATCCGAAGACATCCACCGCAATTCTTATATATAATATACTACTTCTGCATAAAATATGCAAGAATTTTATGATTTGCTAATGAATTTTTGTAAGGCATTCATATTAGGTCTATGCTGTGTACCAACCACCTGATTATAAATGTTAATTGGCAATTCATTTCTCAAATACTCTGTCTGCTGTTGATACGAAGCAACAAACTGCTTACAAGCAGTTTTAGTTTCGCCCATCTTTCTAAGGAAATATGTAATCATAATAATATACGCATCCATATATTTGAAATCAATATTAGAAATCCCTACTTCAGTTTCAAGCAGAGTAACAAGACGCTGATCAATCTTACCAGTTTTAAATCTAGTATCGAAAATCACATTGTTATGAGCAATTGCATTTCGCAAATCTTTAACTGTAAATATAAAGAACTTTGTGTTCATGCCATCTGAATCTAAATTAGTTGGGAGCTTCATTATATTTGAAACATAAAGCTTAACATTTGTACAGGCACAATCATATAAAGTTCCAAACTCACCAAGCGCTAAAGTTTCAAATATTGCCCAAACAGGTATTGTAATATCATTATTAAAGAAATGTGCTACCACACTTCTCTTATTATAGTCACGAACAAGAGCAGCATTTATTTTTCCTTTTAGATTCATTCTCTTCGTGTACTCTGTTTTATATGCACGGCTCCCCGGAGTATAATTTCTATATGCTGTTAATGATTTATTGTAAATAACATCAAAATTCTCAGATTTGCTATCTGCCAATAAAGCCTCAATAACATAACTCTTCAATGCATTTTCTATAAACATTACCTTAGGATAAAGAACTGTTTTAAGTCGCATATCATATTTATTCAGTGCTATAATTTCATCCAAAGAGCTAAAATTAACACGGTTAGTATCCTCTCGAATAAATCTATATCCCTTAAATCCATGATAATAGCCCATATTTCTAAGTGCTTGTGTCTGTGAGCTTTTAACATTGATATGGTGTGTATTACGTAAATATTTCATCAACTGGTAAATTGATAACATGTATAACCTTCTTTCATCATTTATAAGGTTTATTATAGCACCAAACACTTACTTTTTCCACAGAAAAAACGCCCCAGCCTAAGCCGGAGCGTCATCTCTTTTCCATATTAAACTACCTTAAACATCTTCTGCGACATCGTTTTCTCTTTCTTCTGCTCAACCTCCGCCTGTGCCTTCCTAAACTCTTCCATCCGTTTCAATTCTTCCTCAGCATCATCGAATCCGATATGCGTGTACACATTCATCGTGACCGATATATCCGAATGCCCCATGAGGTACTGCAGCGTCTTGGGATTCATTCCCGATTTTGCCATATTCGAACAATACGTGTGTCGGCATACATGAGGTGTGATGTTTGGCATCTGCACCCGGTAGATGTCATTGTATCTGCCTACCATATGGTTGAAGCGGTGCTGCCAGTGCATTGCCACAAGTGGCATTCCATTATCATCATAGAATAGGAATCCGCTATAGCCGTCTATAGCTTTCTCCACTTTCGGTGCATTTCTATCCTCAATGATTGCCTGAAACATTTGTGCCACATCCTCTGTGATTGGCAATACTCTTGTTCCGGCATCTGTCTTTGTGGTTTCTATGATATATCGCATATCCGATGTTCTCTGCAACTGATGGTCGATGTTCACAGTTCTATTCTCAAGATCAATGTCCTTCAGCGTCAAGCCACAAAATTCTGATATTCTCATTCCCGTATGAAAGAGTATGTACACCACTTCATAGTATTTACAGCACACCACATCGTCATGCACAAACTTCAAGAACTTTCTCATCTGGTCTTTTGTAATTGCCTCTCTTGTGACTGCGTCATTTACTAATACTCCGGCAAGCTGAAATCCAAATGGATTCTTTACCAGAATGTCATCATCCACCGCCATCTGAAAATCTGGTCGCAACACTCCCCGAATGGTATGAATGGAACTGTAGCTTTTCCCATCCTCTTGCTGCAATTTGATAAGGAACAGCTTTGCATCGGATGTTTTCACACTTCGTATTGTCTTTTTGCCAAATGCTTCCTTCGCAAGCAATCTCTGCACTGTAACATATCCCTGTTTCGTGCTTTGCCTTACTCCGGTCTTTGTTTTCAAATATCGGTCTACAAGTTCACAGACTGTCATCTGTCCGTCCACGATATTTACAAGTAAATCCAAATCTGTGTTTACCTGTTTTTCCAACTCACGAAGGGAAAGGCATGGCTTTTTGCCCTTTGGAAGTTTATCCGTAGGTTCCAGTCTCCAATTGTATACAAAATGTGGTTTTCCATCAATATGATATTTATATTGATATTTTCCATCCGCTCTTACGCTTTCTCCCGGTCTTAATACTCTACGCTTGGAATCCCGCCTTGTCTGTCCTCTTCCTGCCTTTGCCATTATACCCGCCTCCTTAGTTCTGGATGGTTACGCAGATACCTTTCAAAGGCTACACGAAGAATCAGCTTGCGTTCTCCGTAGTATGCCAGAAACTCTTCTCCATCCGTATTATTCAATAAATCATAAAATTTTCTCCGGCTCAGAACAAAATATTCAATTGCCTCAGAAGGATTTAAAATATCCTTTTCTGCCAAATCTGGTCTTGCCATAAAGCACTTCCTTTCTGCCAAAAGTGGCTGTTTTCAAGGGTTTTCGGGGTCATCCTATGTTCGCTCTTATGCCCTGTAATAGCAACTACTTTCGGCAGATAAAAGGAACTATATTTCTGAAGAATTAAGGATGAATTCTTCGAACTTCGGACGGATAATAAGGAATCTGTTTCCACAGTACACCGCCACCGTTCCAAGATTGTCCTCTGCAATTCTTCTCAGTTTCTTTATACGCCTTTTATCCAACATGGTCTCGCTTTTTATTTCTTTCAGCGGAAGATTGGTTGTGATGATCAAAGGTCGTCCCGAACGGATCCTGCGGTCTATGACACTAAAAATAATTCCTAACGCATATTCAGAATTTCGTTCCACACCAAGATCATCAATAATCAAAAGCTGATATGAAGCCAATGCATTGATATATTCCGTTTTGTCTGCCAGTGGAAATATATCATCGATAATGGTATTGAAATTTGTCATCTTTACCGTTACTTCCTGCTTTAAAAGTTCATTGGCAATACACCCGGCAATATAACTTTTCCCGGTACCAACCGGTCCCCAGAACAAACACCCAATATGATTTCTTTTCATTTTCTCCCAGTTATCAACATAATTTTTGCCTTATGCATTACCGCATCTGACATATCTGCATTCTCAAATGTCCACTCTTCCATTCTGCTCTCGTCAAAACAGATGCTCGTATTTCTGCTGACTAATTCCCGGTGCTCTTTGTCCTTAAAATATTTTTGTTCTTCTTCATATGCTTTTCTGTCACAGGCACATTGCCTGGAATGTTTCTTCATCCCCATAAATCCACCCTTGGGGAAAAATGCTTCTTTCGCTTCCCCACAGATTTTGCAGTATTGCAAACCATCACTGCCTACACATACGGTATCTTCTTCTCTCATCACAAACTCTCTCCTTCCCCATAGCAATAATTTACTTCATGATATTTATTACTTTTATATTTCTCAGTTACTTTACTAGGTGCCACATTTCCGACTCCTGTACAGCCATTTTTACGACCAGATGAAGGTTACTTTTCCGACTCTGTTGTAACCATCTTTTCAACCGCCTTATCGTCAACCGGCTGTAAACCTATCTCATCAGATGGAATTTTTACATATAAATGATTGGGTTTTGAAAAACCACCGGATCTGCGAACCAATAGTCCCACATTATCCAATTCCTTCAATGCTGTTTTTACAGAAGATTTGCATTTGTCGATTTGAACAGACAATTCCTCTATTGGAAATATCAGATAAACATTTCCATACTTGTCTATCCAGCTATTCTTTCTCGATATCCGTGCCCGGTCATACAAAATCATATAAAGAAATTTTGCAGTTTGGGAAATGCGCAGTTTGAGCAAAAACTTCGGAAACTGGAAGTACTGAAGCATCTGCTCTGACTCCTTCATGTATTCATATTTCATTCTTTTCTCGCCTCGTTTCTGTTTCTAATTGTTGTAAAAATCATTTTTATACCGGCTCAAAAATGTCCTTACACATATTCAAAAGATGAAGGGCATAAATACAGGTTCTTGATAAAAATTTTTTAAATTTTTCCTGTCCAAAATACCCTTACATAAAACGAAACGCTGAGAGGCATTTTTACAGCCCTCTGATGAAAATTTTTTTATTTTTTCGGTTAATTGAATACTTAAAAACAAAAAAACACTCACCCATTCCAGGTGAATGCCTTATCAAAATTTTCTTATTTTGTTGTCTGTGACGCTTACTCAGAAACGTTTGCGTGTCTGCTAAAATGTAATTGCCAGCAATTATATTTTCACGTGGGTATGGGGACGTAATCCCCATCAAGTCTGCTACTCGTAAGTAATACAAAATTGTCAAAATGACAATACTGTAATACACGGGTGGATCTTGCTCTAGTTGTAACATGTTCATTTATGCAATAATAGGCCCAAATGGGCACTTTCACCATTCGAGCCTATATATTATATGTCTTTTGGATAATAGATAAAAAAGTAGCTGTCTAGACGGTATGTTTTTATCGTAGAATTGATTTTATTCAAACACTACTGACTCATCAAATTAGATAAATCATCATTTTGAACAAACGATCGCATATCGTAGAAATCATCAAGATAATTAATTCATACTCTGAGCGAATTCGTTTCAGATAAGGATCTAATTACACTGCCCATCCTTAGTCCTTCCATCTTCTAATGTACACAAACTTCATTTGATTTTATAACAGAATAATCATGGACTGTGCATCCATCAAGATTTTCTATCTTATTCTCAATATAATCTAGCAACTCTGTCCCATCCAAATATATATACATCTGTGGAGCAACAAATCCCGAAACATCACGTCTTAAAGCACCAAGTGAAATTTCCGTAGTTTCTTGAAATTCATTGATTTCCATAGCGTATCGATATAATTCTTGATACTTCTCAATACGAACAACAGCCGCTTTATCATTTTTAAACTCTTCTCTCCAGTCAGATAACAAATGTCGCTTACCTAGATATACTATGCCTTTAATTGCCTTAATTGGTGCACTCACATACATATATGCCATAATTGGTTCATCTGGAAAGTTTCTTCTATGTTCAAATTTTTTCTTTCCTGATTTTATTTTCTCATATACTTCCGGTTTAAAACTTAAAAGCATTTTTCTCACTTATGACACCACCTTAATTCCATCTACATTCGATATTAAGAACTTCCATCGGCATACTAACAAATTGAACATCAAACTTAAGGCTTGGTTCGACCTTTGTGCTTGCATTGTGAATTCTAAAGCTGAGTTGCCAACCATTATCAAGATACATTTCTACTGTATTATCACTGCCAGGTTTAAACTCAAGTGCCACAAGTCTTGTAGGCAACTTTACAATGGGTACTGTGATTGCAGATACTTTATTCTTCGCTGGCTTATTCAATGTATCATGCATATTAAATGTATGAATCATCGTAAGTCTCTTACTATCTTTGCTCACGACTTTATAATAATCTTCAATACCAATTAAATACTCAATCATTTTTCTCGGCATCGTCTGATCTTTTTCATTTGCTCGATTTATTTCATCAATAAATGCTTGTAATAATGGAATGTATACTTTCTGACTCTTGTCTGCAATTTCAGACCATTTTGTACCATAATTTTTTTCCTGTTTCAACAAATCAAATACAGGCTCAACTGCCTCCCAATATTCGTCAGAACAAGGCATTCCAAACCATTCATTCCCAAAATCTAACTTATGACTTAATCTACTATGCTTAACTGCATCATGATTGTGCTTAATACTTAAACCAATTTCCCATTCAATATTTTTTCTCTTTATAACAATATCTCTAACATCACCTTTTACACCTTGACCATCTTTTTGAAATTCAAGAGTAAGCTCGTCACTATCAACTTCTGCCATTCTCGGCTCAAGTTCTAATACCATATCAATAGCAGCTCCAGCAGATGTCATAAATATTTCCTGCATATCTTCATCCATTAAAGACCATGCTTTTTCATTTGCTACCAAACTGGAATTCTCAACAATTCTTGTTTTTCTTAACTCAGCTATTGCTTTATATAAAGTTTGCATCCAAGCATATTCATATGCTCTACCTTGATCATTACTCTTTGTGCTCACTTTCTTCTCATTAACCTCCTTTGCATCAATAACCTCTCTGTCGATTTCAACAGAAGAGCCTTTTCCTTCAAGATACAATTTAATTGCTATCGCAATCTCATACGCTAAATTCACAGGAACCGCATTACCGATCATCTTATATGCGGTATTGGTATCGTTATATATAAATTTAAAATCATCCGGAAAACCCTGCACTCTTGCAACTTCGCGAATTGTCATTCTTCTATAAAGATGTTCTTTGCCTTCCACAAATCTACAGTCATTAGTTCCAACTTTTACCATTTTAGGAGCTTGTGGATGTAATTGACATTGACGTCCAGATGCTTGAACTGTATATGCCTGTTCATCCCAACTCTTCACACGATTACGGCTCATAAAAATAGGCGAATATGCACCTGTAAAATATTCATTATTATTTATTGCTTCTGGATTGTGTCGGTTCTTTTCCCCGGAAGGAATTGCAGTATCTTGTAAATCCCAAATTATGTCACGCAAGGTAATTTTTTTAGAATCATCCTTTGTTGAACCTTTAGGAAAACCAAATTCTATATTTAAATCTTTTCTGAATCCTATATAAAATACTCTTTTTCTCTCTTCTGCAACACCATAATCTTTAGCATTAACCAACGTAAAAGAAACATCATATCCTGCTTCATCAAATAATTCCAAAATATTTTGAACGGCAATTGAATGTCTATTGGCAAGCATTCCACTCACATTTTCTGCTAAAAAAAACTTTGGCTGAAATTCCTTTAATATTCTTATGTAATCAAAAAATAACTGACCTCTTGCATCCTTAATTCCTTTAAGAGAACCTGCTTCTGACCATGACTGACATGGTGGACCACCTATGATACCATCCACTTCTCCGTCTATATATTGGGCTATATCATCCTTTGTAACTTGCCTGATATCACCCTCAATTAAATGTGTATTAGGATGATTAACCTTGTAGGTTTCCCATATTGTTTTGTCAAATTCATTTGCTACAGGTATATTAAATCCAGCTCTCTCAAAACCTAAATCAAGTCCCCCACATCCACTAAACAAACTAATTACATTCATTAAATTATGCTCCTTCATTCTCGTTCTTTTTTATTATTTTTGCAGCTTCAATAAGTGCTGTTCTCCGCACAAATTCACTATAAGAAGCATATGCCTCTAATCTGGCTGCCTGCTTGAATTTATCTAATTCTTCTTCGCTCACTCGTATGCTTATTGATATTGATTTTTTCACTTTTGAACACCTCCAACTACCTATTATTTTATCTCATGCAGTATGTCAATGTCAATACTTTGTAGCACAAACAAACGTTCCTTTACATAAGAAAATCTGATGTACTATTCTACACCAGATTTTCTTATCATTTCTTCTATATTCAAACTATCCTAACACATATCTATATCAATCCCAAGTCTACAACCACCTCGACAAAGTTCCATTTGTCTGCAACTAGAACATTTTTCTTTTCTTTGTTCCCTGAAAGCAACAAATTTATCTCCCTGCCATATTTCTCTTAATGTTTTCGAATTCATTGATTCGGATATACTTTTGTCCCATATACCAAATGAACACGGATAACAATTCATTTGACTGTCTATGTACATTGAAAAAGTGGCCGCTTCACAAGCATCTATGCTAACTGCTGGTACTGTATCTCCCCATCGCAATAATGCGGGTGTAAAACATGTATCAAATCCAACTCTGTACGGATGTTTAACCTTTGTTGCAAGAGATATAAATCTTTCAATTCGAGAATCCGTATTTTTTAATACCTTTTCTATAATACCATTCCCCACAGGCTTGTACAAAATAAATATAACTGCATTCACTCCTTTAGGAAATGAATCCATCTCCAATCTTGTGATTGCTTCATTAATAGTATCTTTCGATACCACATAATGAATATTTGTAGTACAACCACTTTTCACCAATCGTTCTACAGCATCTATTGTTTCCTGATTACTTTCTTTTCCATCCATGAAACGTGAATACCAGGACACTGCAACGGCACCACAATATTGCTTTATCAAACCAACTTCATTATCTGTTATAAGAAAACCACTTGTTGTCATATTCGGAATAATTCGATATGCTCTACATGATTTCAGTATATCCTCAATTTGTGGATGTTTATTAGGATCTCCAGCCCCACCTAATGCAATTTGGAAAGTTTTACCTGCTGCTTGTTTTACAATTTCCATAAAATTCTCATATGACATATGTGGAGCATATGTTGTAAAACCTTTTTGGTAACAATCAATCCCAGCGTTCCTACAATATTGTCCACCATTGCAATGTCCCATGATTCCCACATCAAGCAATTCAGGAAACGATCTCATTACTGGATCAACGCCATTGATATCACTGCGAAATAAGGTTCCATTTTCTTCGTTAAAAATTTCAAAAAAACCAAACACTTCATCTTTATAAATAATCATCTTTACCACACGCAAGCTCTACCATTAAGATAGAAATCCTTGTCCTCTATTTCAAAACTATCAGTAGTAAAAAACTGTGTTATAGGCGAATCATCGCTACTTGTATATCCCCAATAAGCATGATACCCCTTGTTTTTAACAAACAATCTTGCAGATTTCTCTCCGAAAACTTTTTTTATTGATTCATAATCCGGTATTTCATAGTTGTGATATCTTAAACCTCCATCTAAAGCATATATTATGCTTCTGCATAATTCTCGGCCTTGTTTTTCAAGCATACCATCCTTTATAAAACCTAATTTTTCAAACAAATACTCTTCTGTTAATTCCTCTTTCGATATAATAAGGAAATTAGTAGAAGAACTATTCGTAATAAATCCCATCCTGATCTTCATCTTCCAATCCTCCTACCGCTTTTGAAAAAGCTTTTTTAAAACTTTCATCATAATTAAGTGTTTCTATATTTCTTTCAACTGAACAACGTGAACACTCTTTCATAGAATAATTTCCTTCAGCCAATTTTTTAGCATCATCTAATTCAATATTAAAATGTTCTTCTATGAACTTTTCTACAGAGCAAAATTCTTTCCGATAGTACTTTCTATATTCTTTTTTTAAATTTATCGCTCCTTGAAAATAATAATCATAAACTCTGGAAATCATATTTCCGGCAAACGTATTTTTCTTTACTCCCAGCGTTTTCATTACTCGCCTTTTACACGGTACATCTTTATGCTTAAAAAATATTCTTCCATTTATCTTATAACACGATGTTTCATTCATAATCTTTTACCTCTAAACCACAGGCTATCCTCATTTCTAAAATCATATCATTTTGTACTTTATCATGTGTAGGCAAATTGTAGAAAAAATCTTCAAGTTCTTCCTGCTTATCTTTATCATGTAATTTAAAGCACAATAAAAATAATTCAGCTATTTTTTGAATCTGTAATTTTCGTTCTGAATCTGATAGTTCATTATAATATTTGATGAAATCTTCTGGAATAAACCTGTCATCCATATTATTACGTGCACTAATCGTGTGAAATGTATTAAGTATGGCATCTTTATTTTTCAATCCAAATAAGATCCCTAAATATATATCTAAATTATATATTCCTCCATAAAGTGTTCCATCTAACATTGTATCAAAAAACATTCCACCATCTTCATATGGATCTTTTCTTAAACAGTCTTGAATATACGTAATTTCAAAATCAGTCAATTCGAGACCAGATGTTAAGATAATCCTTAATCCTAGATTTTGTAATTCTTCCCTGTAACGCATACTCCAATATGACTTTCTTTCTCCACCTTCCGGAATACGGTATAAATCAAGAATTGAATTACACATTTTTTCTGTCTGCCCTAATTTTGAAACCAGTTCATCTGTTTTAAAAAAGACATAACAATAATGAATAACTCCCTCTGTACAAGATGCACCTGTTGCTTTTAATTGTTTTAATTTTTCGATGACGGATTCTCCATCCACATTATATGCCGATATATTATTTAATAAAATTTGCCGTGCTAAACAATAATCTCTCATTTCATCAAAAACAAAATACACGACTTCCTTTTCATTTCTTGCAATTGTACCTTCATGGAAAACCAATTTTTTACTAAGAAGAATGCCACTATTTACTGTCTTCCGTATATCACCGGAGGTAATTCCTGTCTTTTCCAAGTCAGTTATACTGATTTCATCATAATTATCACTGTGTATCATGAAATCAGTCACTGTGTCGAGCACAGTTTCGAGATATTCTCTGTTATTTTGTTTTAGTTTTTCGATGTACTGTGCAAATATTTCATGCTTTCGAATGGAATACACATCTGCATTACTATCCTTATTAACTTCGAAAAATATTCGTAGTAAAAGTAATTGCTCACTAAGTACGCTTTTCACCGCAAGGGAGATATTTCCACTATAATTAAAATGATTACTGTATGTCTTAATAATACGATTAATTGCTGTAGACGTATAATGTTGCTCCTTTAAATCAAACTCAAATACTGGTATATTAACTTTTTCTACAAGATATTTTCTAAAACGTTCTTTATAGTATTCGTTTCTACAAGATACAACTATCTTCGCTCTACTATAGTCAGCAATTTTATTGATAAATGCGCTAATCTGGTTTCCAAACCCATCACTGTCATTTTCATTAATAGCATCAACAATTATAAATAGAAACTTATTCTGAACAGTTAACAGTAAGTTTACCAAATAAAGATAAATCTCTTTATGCTTCTTATATAAATCTGGAAGCCCCAATTCATCGAATATAAAATCTAAAATATCACCCTCAATCTCTCTAGCATTCAAAAATATTGTCGTTTGCTTAAGGTTAACTAAGAGTTCACTAATACTACACAACAAATTTGTCTTCCCATTTCCAGCACTTCCAGTAAGTATAAGATACTTTCCATTAGCAACTTTACTATATTTTAGCAAACTTCCAAGTATTTCGTTATACGGATACTGTATTATTTCAAAAAGAATCTGTGATTCTTTATAATCTTGTTTAAATTCTATACCTGAGTTCCGAAAATTATTATGAAATTCGTATGCCGAATTCACTGTCTCCAAAATTTTCTTTGTGGATGCCATTCTGTTAAGACGAAAGCACACATTTTGATTATCACAAGCTTTTTTTAGAATCTCACCATATGAATTATCATATACATAGTTAAAATTTTTAATCAGCCTCTTTCTCCACTTCTTACCATATACAAAATATCGTAATACTTCTTTACTGTTATTAAGCTCCACAAAAACACCCGGAATATATTTTCCGTCCTGAATCAATTTCTTAACTTGTTCACCAGTATACTTATTTGCTTTTTTTCGTATTGAAAAAAGAGAATTCATAAGTACAAAAATCGCAACCACTAGTGTAATAAGCCACCATATATTTTGTATTATATCACTAAAATTACTAAGTAAATTTATTATCCTTGAAAAAGATGCGCCTTCTGTACACTCATTCTCCGTTGCAGAAGACATATTTTGAGTCGATATAAAATTCTGTTCTTTCTCGTTTTCTATTATATTTTCCCCTTCGGATGAACAAGCTATTTCTTCCGTATCCTGCTCCTCAACATTTTGCTTTTGTATTGTTGCTTTTTCCCGCTTTCCTTCTATACTTGCAGCTTCTGATATTGGAGAAAAACCTATAACAAGCAATGCAACTACTAATCCCAAAAACATAATTGCCTTTATTTTTTTCATAAGTACTTCCTCTCTTACACAACATTATATTTTTTGTACTCTTGAAATTCCAACGCTCCCCCTGTACTCCATGCCCTACTTTATATATATCATTCTCTTGTAGCACCAGAAATAATTTCTACTAATTCCGGATACGACACAATAGGGAAAGTAACTTTTTTATATCTTGAAACCAGTACCTTATTCATACACATATACGGTATTACTTTATAGCCGATATAGTCTGTGCATCCCAATTGTTGGATCACTTGATCAGCATTCTCACGTAAATAATCAATTCTTCTTTGGAACTTCTCATCTTCCTTATGTTCATTAAAAAATCTATTCTGCTGACGATACATATCATAGAAAGTAGCTACTTTTTCAATTACTTTGCATTCTACAATCCAGATAGACTTATTATTAATATCTACAGCAAACACATCATAGTCTCCAAGCCACTGCGGATGAGATTTATTTAATTTCATTAATTCAAAATTTTGCTTTATGATATCAAATTTATTTTTCTTAAATGAATTCGCTATATCATAGACAATCTGTTTCTCATACGATTTTTTCCACTCCACTATTAACTGTTTTGTTTTATTCATACGCACTTCATATGGTAAAATAAAATCCATTATTCCGTTAAGCCAATCTTTTTTCAAACGATCCATTGTAATAGGTGAAAATATAATGTCGCCATTAATACTTACAAGGGGCATTAATTCAAACCTGGTATCTCTTGTTCTTCTTTTACCGATTGGAAGATAAAAATTGATCTTACCATTTTCTGTCTTAAGATTTTGAGAAGAGACCACTAAATAGTTAAAAAGAGTTGCGGCATCTTCTTCTGTAATAACATTATTCATTTGCTCCAGGAAATCTCTCAATAATTCTTTCATAGGTGCTCTGAATACATTATTGCCAATCTTTTTAACGATTGTCTCTGAAAAAGAATTACTAAAATACGATAAGATATCTAAGAAGTCTGTGAGGTCAAATCCCATATCTTCCTTAAATGTTTCCTTCACCTTTTCAAGATATTTGAAATCTGTTTCATGATCTCGCTTTAATCCCCCTGAATATGAATATATCCTATGATGCAAACCACTTAATGCCTCAGCATCTTGATCATCTGCTAAAGTATCCACTACATACTCATCTGTTATTTCTATATAGGCTTCGTTATCTGCAAAATGGCACATATCTGCTACATCATTTAAAACAACTAGCCAATTCGCATATGCTAATAAAAGATTTATATCATCTATGGTTGCAAGTGTTTCTGATTCACAATGCAAATACAAATTTGTTTCTATTAGATAAAGTGTATTTCTATCATCATGCTTTGCTTTTTCTCTTTGGTCTATAATTCGGTCTCTGACTTCTTTATCTTTCTTCTCATCTAAACCAGAATACGAGCCATATCTTTTCCAATTAATATCTATATCATGCAACAATGTTGAATGATAATCCAACAACGAATAATGCAATTCACTCCATGAATATTTTGAAACTTCACCCTCGAAATCTTCAATTATAGCCTTTTGCATGGCACGTATAATTTGATTTGCTTCTTGTCCACGGTAAATTCCTGGTTTTATCATATTACCATAACAAACATTTGCTATTCTTTTTCGAACTTCATGATAGTGATAATCCTCAGGAGAAAAATTCTGTACATTATTGTCCCATTTATACTCTACAGATGCCGAAAAAACTCCCACTTTCTTTTTTTCAAGAGAAACTTTTTTTCTTTTTGATTCAAATAGCTCATTCAAATCAGGCATCCTATCTAGCAATGGAATCAATATTTCGCGCAATATATTGAATTCTGTACTTCTATTTTTTGCCTCTTGAATATCTTCATAAATCCGATTAATATCTTTTACAACATATCTGATAATCCATTTATGACTATAGTATTGAGCATCACTATATACATATATCCTATCTTCATATAAAAAAGATTCATGCCCTGCATGAACAGCATACTCAATAGGCATAAAAGCAATCTGTATTCCGGTGTTACTAATTGCCTTATTGTCCTCAAATACACATTTTATTGAATCAAATCCTTCTGTTATAATCTCTTCCAACAATTGAATCCACTGACGATATTCTCCAAAATCTTTTACATCTTTGTAGAACTCCACATTGTTCGTCAAAAAAACATAATTTTTTTGAGGCAGTGGAAGATATATACCACCAAATCCCATTCCATGTTTTACTGTATATTCATATGTATCAAAATCTCTTTTTTCAATTTTCCACGAAAATGGTTCACGGAAAAGATAATCCCTCATATGGAATGGATAATCTTTCAATTCCTCTTTAAAATAGTCAACAACAGCTTCATTCTCTGTATCATATCCTACATCAACCATATTAAATATAATTGCGCCCTTTGCAATATACCGGTCTTGATTTTTCCATGTAAAATATAAAGCAGCATCACTTCCAAAACCAAACGAACTTTCATAATCTTTCTCATTTGAATAAGATAGATACTCGAATAATTCATCTATGTCATCCATGAAATTTAGATAATATATAACATCTAGCGCTGTACAAGTTTTTCTCTTCTTCCCTTCCTCGCCCAAAGACATGTGCATTTGATTCGGATTCATAAAACTATCATAAATTAAATATTCTATTGGCATATCGGCAGGAATATGAATCCCCCTTAATCCACTTTTATCAAAACGGTTAAATGTTTCCGCAATATGAAGTGTTCCGCTTTTATGATATTTCTCTATATTAGCAATTTCCTTTTCTAACTGTCCCTCCTCATATTCATCTGCATTAAGCGCGACAACTACTCCACGAGAAGCCTTTGCTATAAATGTATATGTTCTCTGGCTTGAATCATATTTTTGCTCTGGAAATATCATAGCAGGTGCAAATATTGAACAACTTCTTGACCGATCCATTTCAAACAAACTATAAATTCTGTCAATGATTCCCTCATTCGCAACTGAAATCTGTTCTTTGAAATCAATTTTATTTTCCCATATATCATATAAATCAATTAACAAAGAAACATTGTACAAAGGATAAATATTATCTTCCCTGCATACAAAATGGCTTTTTTCAATAGTAGTTCCTTCACTCATCATTAAAGAATCAAGTTCAAGAATATCATATTTCTTTACTTCCTCCTTAAAGAATTTCTGTACTTTATAAAATAATATTTCAGTCGGAAGAACAAACCTTTTTTCTACAACGCCATCATTCTTATTTTCTTCTATAAAATAATCAATCGTTCCAGATACATACTCTAAAGCCAGGCATAATTCCTCTTCCCGCGAAATATTTCTTGCTAAAGTAGGTAAAAAATTGAGACAAGCATAAACATTATTATGACCAGTTCCGATTATTACACGGTAAAACTTATCATTATATCTAAGCTGGACTTCACCAAAATCTTCTACCGTGTAATCGTCTGCTATCCCTGGTTTCATAACATCATATATTTTACCAAAGAACCCTTTGAATTCATCATATGTTCCAATCCTCTTACTGCCTTTTTCTTCATATTCAATCAGACAGGCATTTAATGCCAAACAAGATTCCAAAACTGATCTGTTGTTGATACACAGATTAATACAATATACCGCCTTCACAAGATCATTAAACTGATATTCATTTGTAATTTTTAATAATCTGTCAATTTTCATTCGAATAGTTGGAAACGCTTCTGTTTTTACCATTTTGTCATCACCTTCATCAAATAGCAAATTTAGATATTAACTCTTCTTCCAAAATATTATACCATAAAAATGGCGAAGTGCTTATCCTAACACTTCGCCGTTTGTATCAATATTTCCAATATGACAAAATCTGTTCCTGTTGTATTTATCTATTTCTTTATTTTCTCTATTATTCCGATCCAGCCTTCCAAAGGTATAAATAAGGTGTAAATTATTGGTTAATTCCCAAGAAATCCTTTAAAATCAAGGTTTTCACGGCATCCATTAAACATTGCCATGACATATAAATAAAATTTTTATCATATGATTTTCTCCTTGTGTTATTGAAAGATTGTGTAATTTGAACCCTCTATGTTCTCAATCACTTAATGATATATTTTGTTCCTCTGCCTTTTCCTTCAACTGCAATCACACCCTTTTTCTCCATAGCTTTCAGTAATTGTGTTGTTTTTGATTTGCCAAATGGGACATATGGTGCAATTTCACTTATTGGTTTCAGCATCGTCTTACTTAAAAATTTGTAAATCACTTTTTCGTCTTCGGTTAAATTGACATTCGTTTCAAATATCGGTAATACAATTTTTATAGCATTTTCTGACACTTCAAATTCTGGTTTTATCAAACTCTCTGCATACAGTTGTTTGATTCGTGTAATTCCTGTTCCAAATATCTCTACTAATCCCAGTCTGTAAAATACATTTGCAAGATTTCTATTTCTTAAAATAGATAGTTTACCTGATAAATATTCTTCTGCCGTTATTCCAGCCGGCAATCCACCAGGAGACACTACTTCTATTCTATCATCAAACATAGAAACTCTGATGTGTGAATTAATATCCCATACCCTATGAATCAAAGCATTTGCAATTGCTTCTCTGAAAGCTGCTTCCGGTATTTTCTCTACCATCTTTCTGTCAGCCCCCTGTATTACTTCATATTGGTAATAATCTCTAAATACAGCAAGTGCTTTTTCATATATTTCTAAAACCGATATATGTTCAAACGTTACTCTTTTTTGAATAATACTGATATTCTCACCGAACTTAACAATATCAATTCCTGAAAAATGATTTTTATCTGCCAAAAGTCCCGCTGCATTATTATAACCATTTATATTGTCATACAGGTTCAATGTCTTTAAAGTATCTTGATTGAAAGTTTCAATGTAAATATTTTCTTTCAGTTTACACTGTAAAATTTTAAAAGATAGCTCCTGATCTTTACAAGGTAATTCTTCGAAGCTAATATTTTTTCCATCTAATACAAGCCTTGAAAATTCCAATGTATCTACCTCTATCGTTGCTGTATCATTTCGTTTGTATGCTTTTGATTTATATAAATACGGTTTTTGAAGACCACTTTTTACAGTAAGTTTTATCGTCTGGTCATTGTTCTGTATTTCAAGTGTATAGTTTGGTTGAGGTGATATACTGTCATTGATTTTATTTTCGATATCCAGACAGGCATGTTTTACATCTGGCAATCCTTTCACATTTCCATTATCATCAACCCCAAAAAGAATTGTTCCACCATTGTAATTCGAAAAGGCACTAACTGTTTTCAAAAAAGTATTCGTAATCGTTTCCTTGAATTCTAATATTCTTGTTTCACGCATAGTAATCGTTCCCTTTCCAACCATAATGATTATATTATATGCAAAAATGCGCAAAAAATCAATCGTATTTTTTTACGATTGATTTTTTAATTGATTTTGAGTGTAGTATTATTTTTTGACCAGCTGAATTATGACAACTTTTTTAATTATTCCGATTCGGTCTTCCAAAGGTATAAATAAGGTGTAAATTATTTGTTTCTATCTAGAAAATCCTACAAAATCTAGTCTTTCTCGCCATACTTTAAATGTTGCCGTGACATATAAATAGTATTTTGACCATTTTTTATCTCCTTTCGTGCCAACGGATTCAAGGCGATAAGCCTTTATTTTTCAACATTTTTGTACATTTTCATATTTAATTGTTTTTTGTTTCTCCTCATTTATGATGGTATTTTCTCTATAACTTTATGCGTTAGAAAGGGGCTGTGAAATAAGTCCCTAAAAGAAATAGGACCATTCGTTCATGCGAAAGGTCC
>ENA-OOWV01000396-OOWV01000396.1-human-gut-metagenome-genome-assembly--contig:-NODE-396-length-34974-cov-5.616197_pt1 | contig 34974 bp, 38 predicted proteins | sample MGYA00241584_ERZ501337 | MGnify/ENA primary metagenome ERZ501337 (study PRJEB25962, sample SAMEA2042744) | human gut metagenome | biome: human gut; feature: human-associated habitat; material: faeces... | reverse complement strand
AACAAACTGATATGCATATATTTCTACATCTGCTGTACCATTGTTTTTAATATCTAAACTTGTACCTTTAACTACCCCTTTATTATTAACTGTAAAAGCTAGAGCTGTTGGTATTGTAACACTTATAGTCCCTTCTGGAGCTTTATCATTTTCACCATTTACACTCCCTGTTATTTTAATCTCATGAATACCTTCTCTATCATGAATTTGTGTTAAATTTAAATTCATATACTCTTCATCATCTACAACAGACATTAACATTAACTCTTCTTCATTTGGCATAACATCATTTTCATCAGGCATAATATTATTACCATTAAATTTATTTATTTCTAAATCTTGTGTAAATAATTCTTTTTCATTATAAAAATCATTTCTAGTATTTATATCTGTTTTATAATATCCTTTAATTTGAACTTTATATTTTCCATTTTCATTTATATTTAAATTAATACTAGATTTATTATTCTTTTCAAGTTTTTCTTGTTGAATTAAAACATCATTTTCATCGTATAAATAAAGAAAAGCTTCATTTAAAACATTATCAACATCTTCTAAATTATATTCTAAAAACATATCTTCATCTTCACTAGTTATATTTTTCACAACTGCATCTATTATATGAGCTTCTTCTTTTAATATTTCTACATTAACACTTTTATTAATATCAACTATAGTTCCATCAGACATGGTTACACTTTTAATTTCTATTTTTTCTGTACCAGCTTTAGATGGTGCCACTAAATCTACTTCATATTTATTGCTAGTTCTAAAAAAAGAACTACTAGATGTTTTATTTACAACATAATCTTCATTATTTATATTAACAGAAGCTACTTCTAAATAACTTTTTGATGATTTAACTACAAAGGTTAAATTGAAATGTTCATTTTTTTCTAAAACATCTTTAGATATCTTTAAATCATTTACTGCTAAATTTAATATTGTAGGCTCTACCCTTACTAAAAATTCTTTTTCTAAAGTATTTTCATTACTTAATGTTACATTAGCTTTTACAGTATATAATCCTGGTTTATATGTATCTACATTATTTTCTGTAATAACTATTTTATTAGTGATATTTTTACCATTAATATCTGTAGCTGCTAATTGTAAAGCATTCATTGGGTTAAAAGGCTCACCTTCTGAAACCATTACATCTTTACCATTAAATGATGACCTATCTAAAACATCTTCTTTTTTATCTTCATCACTGTTATTATTGTTATTATTTACTTCATTAGTAGAATTATTTGAATTATTATTACTATTATTATTATTATTATTATTATTATTGTTGTTAGCAATAGTTGTTTCCCCACTATTTGAATTATTTAATCCATTAGACGGTTTATTATTATAATCATCAGTTATAGTTTGCGTAGGTGTATAATTATCATATCCACTACTAATATTATTAGCAGTACTAGTAGTTTCTGTTTTTTTATCTTCTTTAGCTAAAAGAGCTTCTAAATCTATATTTCCTCTAATAACATTTTCGCTACCACTTACTTGTTCATGAACTTCTTTATACTTGGGATCTCCATCTACAACTGATTGAACATAATTTTTTATATCTCTTATATCATTTCTTAATATAATAGTAATACCAGAAAGCATAGTAATGGTAACAACTAAAGATGCTACAGAATATACTGCCCTACTTCCTAAAACTTCTCCTAATAAAACAAGAATTTCCTTCCTTTTCATAGCTTCACCCCCATTATATTTTTAAGTATTGAAACTATAAATTATTGTGAAGTTATAGTTATTTCTACTATTGTTTCTCCAACTTTTTCACCAGTTTCTTTATTATAACCAGTTACAAGAGCTTCTCCATTATATGTTCCTTTTGGTAAAGCTTCTTTAAGTTCTACTTCTTCAATATATTGATTTGGTGATATTTTAGCTGTTCTTATTATCTCTTTTCCATCAACAGTTATAACATAATCTATATCATAAGCATTATATCTTGGATTAGCCATAACTATAAAAGCTTTTTTTCCTTTAAATATAGGATCTGAAGAAACACTAAAAGAAATAGTTGATTCATCTACTTGTTTTTGTAATAACGCCCTTATTTCATCATCAGATAAACCTGGTTCCGCTCCATCCTCAAGAATATATCCTGAAATTGCTGATCCATTTTCATTAGCTTTACTTTTATTATTATATTTACTATACATGTAGTATACCCCTAAAGATGAAACAGTCAAAAATAATACTATCATTACAATAGTTTTAGACTTATTATTTTTCTTAGATTCCTCATTCATAAATACACCTCTATTCTTTTACTTTTTATAACAATAAAATTCCATAACAAAATATATTATTATGGAATTTTATATTTTTATTTATTTTTTAAAGTTCACTACGATCACCAGCTGTTGTTTTATTTACCTTCTTTACCTTTAATTTTACTGTAAATTGTTCTGTGATAGCAGTTGTATCACTTGTATCTGCCCCAGCAATTCCTGTTAAATTTATTGTTGTACTTGTATTCTCCCCTCCTATTTTACCTAAACTAGCTATTTTAACCCCATCACTAGTTACCAAATCCTGTTGCAAAGGATTTGTTGCGTCATATATTCCATTTCCATTTTTACTTGATACAAGACCAGCAGTACCTGCGTTTCCTTCAAGATTTAAAACAACCTTATTTGTTTTTTTAGTGCCTATATCTGCTCTATCTTTAATCACTTCTATACCAGTTGCACCATTTCCATCAACAAACTGATATGCATATATTTCTACATCTGCTGTACCATTGTTTTTAACATCTAAACTTGTACCTTTAACTTCCCCTTTATTATTAACTGTAAAAGCTAGAGTTGTTGGTATTGTAACACTTATAGTTCCTTCTGGAGCTGTGTCACCTGGGCCATTAACAGCTCCTGTTATTTTAACATCAACAGAATCCCCATCTGTTTTAACTTCTGCTGCAAATGCACTTACTGAAGTTGTAGCAACAACTGCTGCTGCCATCATTAATGATAAAAATTTCTTTTTCATAATTTAAAATCCCCCTAAATGATTTAATTTATTCATTATTTTTAATATTTTTTTGGGTGAGTTTTTCTTTTCCTTTGTTTTCTCTCACCTGTTGACTTAATTATATAATCTTTTTTTTAGTTTTATTAAAACATTCGTTAAATTTTAAAAATTATTCGTAAATTATATTTTTATGTCGTTTTTTGTGTTTTATCACTTTTACTCAAAATAATTCCCGAAAGAATATAATCATTCACGCTTGTAATTATATTCTTTCGGGAATTGTAATGATATGTAGTTTTATATTAATTTGAATTTTTCACTTACAGCTTCAAATTTACTTTTGCTCACTGGAAGCTCTATTTTATTTTTTAATATAGCACTTTTCTTAGTTAAAGTTACTATATTATTTATATTAACTATGTACGATCTATGACATCTTACAAATTCTTCTCTGAATTCTAACACTTTTTCCATATCGCCAATTTTACTTTTAATAGTAATGACTTCATTATCATAATGAATATCTACATAATGGTCAAAGGCTGAAATGAAAATTATCTTATCTATATTAACTTTTATTTGTTCTCTTCCTTTTGAAAAAACTAAATATTTAGCGTTAGTTGAATTTTCTTTAACCTTTTCTAAACAAATGTCTAAACATCTAAATAAAGCATCTTCTTCCACAGGCTTTAATAAATAATTAAGAGCACTTACGTTATACCCCTCTAATGCATGTTCTACTTCTGCTGTTATAAATATAATTAGAATATCTTTATCTTGCTTTCTTATTTCTTTTGCTAATTGTACTCCTGACATTCCTTTCATATTTATATCTAATAACACTAAATCAAAATCACAATCTTCTGGCCATTTAAATAGAAATTCCTCTCCACTTTCAAAACCTTCTATATCAATAGTTTCTTCTCTTTCATCTGCCCACTTAAGCACCTGCTTCTTAAGTACTTCGTATTGTAATTTACTATCTTCACATATTGCAACTCTCATTTTTTTCTCCTAACTTAATCTTTTTCAAATTGTATTTATCACTGTAACAATATTAAATAAGATTAAATACAGTATTTATTACAACATTCTATCATTTTTAAATTATTTTTTCTATACTTTTTCATTATTTTTTAATTTTTATTATACCCTCCTTAATAATCCAATTATATTAAATTTATATTTTTATGAAATTTAAGCCTCGTTCAAAATCCATATATAATAATTTAATATAGTTGCATAAGAAATCCAAATTATATATGGCATTAATAAAATTCCAGCAATTTTATCACTTTTATAAAATTTAATTGCTGTTATTATAGCTAATATTAATAGTATTATAATTATAACAAGTGCTATTCCATATAATCTAAATGAAAAAAATATAAAAGGCCATAAAAAATTAATTAATAACTGAACAAGATAATAAAAATATGCTCCGTTATCATTAAATCCTTTTTTATTTTTTTCATAAATCCTATACGCAGCTACACCAATTAAAATATATAGTATTATCCATACAATAGGAAAAACTATATTAGGTGGCGCAAATATTGGCTTCTTTAACTTATCATATGTATCCATTGTTCCCTTAGTTAGTAATCCAACTATTATCCCTCCACCTAAAGTCAGGGCTATATTTTTTAATAATCCAATAAAATCAAAATCTTTTTTGACTTTTGATAATGTAGTAATACTTTCTTTTTTACTCATGCTTACCTCATATAAATATTTCTTTTAATAAAAATATATGAGATTTTTCTTAAATAATGAATTACAGTATACCATTCATCCAAATTAATATATCATCAATTACTTCATCTTTATTTCTCTCATTAAGAATTTCATGTCTTCCATTTTCATATAGCTTATAATTAACATCCTTTATATTAAGTTTCTTATATCTATCATATAAGTCTAGTATTCCTTTTCCTTGTCTACCTACTGGGTCTCTATCTCCTGCAATTATATATATTGGAAGTTCTTTTGGTATACTCTCCATATTTTCTACCTTATGTATATAAAATAATCCCTTTATCAAATCATGATAAAATGAAGTAGTACATATAAATCCACAATATTCATCATTTAAATATTTATCTACTTCATCATCTACAGAACAAAGCCAATCTACATTTGTTCTGTTGGGCTTAAAATAAGAATTAAAATGTCCAAAGGATAACTTATCCATTAATTTACTTTTTGCTTTTCTTCCTCTTAAAGCCATTTCTACTTTGGAAACAACTATACCGGCTTTTTTGTAAAATTCCGGTTTTCCGTCTGTACCACATAAAATTACGCCGTCTATCTCACTACCATGCTTTTGTATAAATCTTTGTGTTATAAATGATCCCATACTATGAGAAAATACAAAAACCGGTAATCCTTCATTTTCTTTTTTAATTAAATCTAAATGTTCTTTTACATCAGAAACCATCCAGTTAAATCCGTCATCATCTGCTATATATCCAAAAAGTTCTTTACTTAAAGCAGTTTTTCCGTGTCCTCTATGATCATGAGCATATACTATATATCCTTCTTCTGTAAGCTTTCTTGCAAAGAAATCATATCTTAGTGCATGTTCTGTCATTCCATGAACAATTTGTACTACTCCTTTAATATTTTTTTCTTTACTTTCCCATTTATAACAGTTAATTTCTATTTCTTCTTTATCTATAAATGAATATTGCTTCATTTATTAACTACATCCCCTTTTTTATTAAATTCTATAATATTTTTATAATTTAAGTTAAAGATAAATTTGTTTCTAATCAAGTTTATGTTATACTATTAAAGGAATTCAACAAGTTAATTATAAAGTTAACAACTTGTTAATAATGTAAATATAATATTTAGGTGGTGAGGAAAATTAGTATTAAAACAATTATCAGTATATTATCGGCAAAATTTACACTTTTCTTAACGAAAACTATTTTAAAAGGTGGAACTACTTTTCCTGGTAGAGTTGCCCTAAAAATAGATAAAAATATTTTATCTAAAGTTTCAAAAGGATATAAAGTAATTTTAGTAACAGGTACAAATGGTAAAACAACAACCACAAGCATGATTTACAACATTATAAAGGAAAGCGGACATCCAGTTATTACAAATAACACTGGAGCTAACCTTTTTCCTGGTATTGTTACTACCTTTGTAGATAACTATAAGTTTGGTAGCAAAGTAAAAGATAATTACGCTGTTATTGAAGTTGACGAAGCTAATTTAAAATATATAACAGAATATATAACTCCTGAAGTTATCACTGTTACTAATTTATTTAGAGATCAGTTAGACAGATATGGCGAAGTATATACTACCTTAAATAAGATTCTTGAAGGAATTTATAATGTTCCTGAAACTACTCTTGTTTTAAATGGTGATGAATCTTTACTTGGAAAATTAGATTTAAAAAACCCTGTTCATTTCTATGGATTTGACAAAGCTGTTAATGATAATAAAACCATTGAAATTAACGCAGATGCCAAGTTCTGCAAATTCTGTAAAACACCATACGAATACAATTTTGTTACATACAATCATTTAGGAGATTTTTATTGTCCAAATTGTGGTTATAAACGTTCAGATTTAATGTATGCTGTTACAGATATCATTGATATCAATGCCGATAGCTCAACTATTAAATTTAATGATTTAGAAGTATCTATAAATCAATCTGGTACTTATAACATTTATAATGGATTGTGTGCATACTCTATTGCTAAGGAATTGGGTATAGATGATTCCGTAATTAAGAATTCTCTAGAAAATCAATCTTCAAGCTTTGGAAGACAAGAAACTATCAATATTGAAGGTAAAGACGTGAAAATATTTCTAGTTAAAAATCCTGCAGGTTATAATCAGTCATTGGATACAATTTGCTTAAATAAAGAAAGATTTGCAGCTGCTTTCTTATTAAATGACAATTATGCTGATGGACAGGACGTTTCTTGGATATGGGATGTTGATTTTGAAAAGCTTACTGAAACAAACATTGATGAAGTCTATATTTCAGGTTTAAGAGCTTACGATATGGCCGTTAGATTAAAAACAGCTGGTTTAGATCCTAATAAATTTGTCATAGAGGAACAATACGAAGCTTTAACTGAAGCAATAAAAAATGGCAGCTGTGACAAGCTATATATTCTAGCTACCTATACTGCTATGATTAATTACAGAAAATATCTACACTCTAAAGGCTATATAAAAAATCTTTGGTAATTGGGAGGACTAGCTATGGATTTAAATATTTGTCACCTTTATCCTGATTTATTAAATGTATATGGTGATGTAGGAAACATATTAATTTTAAAGCATCGTGCCGAGCTTAGAGGAATTAAAGTAAATATTCTTAATAATTCCTTAAATGATGCTTTTGATGTTGACAATTATGATATAGTACTATTTGGAGGCGGACAGGATTTTGAACAATCAATAGTATCAAATGATTTAAGTGGTGCTAAAAAAGATGCGTTAGAAAAATATATTGAAGCTGGAAAAGTACTTATTGCAATTTGTGGTGGATATCAATTGCTTGGTCAGTATTACACTGCTCCAAGTGGAGAAAAAATAAATGGTTTAGGTATCTTAGATATCTACACTGAAAGTGGAGACACGCGTTTTATCGGCAATACAGTTATATATAATGAAGATTTTAACGAGTATTATGTTGGTTTTGAAAATCACTCAGGCCGTACTCAAATAAATGATTTAAAGCCTTTAGGAAAATGTGTCCATGGATATGGAAACAATGGAAGTGATGGATATGAAGGTTGTATTTATAAGAATACTTACTGTACTTACTTTCATGGTTCTCTTTTAGCAAAAAATCCTGAGCTTGCAGATAGATTCATTTCTACTGCTCTATCATTAAAATATGGTAAAGAAATAACTCTTGAACCTTTAGATGATAGCTTTGAAATTAAAGCTAAAGAGTACATGATTAATAGGCTTAATAATAAATAAATTACTTATATAGAACGGGGATTTTAAAAATGAGAAAAAAATTTATTAAATCAATTGCACTGTCGCTTCTTGTAGCTGTTACTTTACCATTTTCAGTTAATGCAAAAGCAGCTGAACCAGATATATTAGGAGTTTCTGCTTTAGTTATGGATATGGACACTGGAGAAGTAATCTACTCTAAAAATGCAGATGATGAACGTTCTCCTGCAAGTACAACAAAACTACTTACTTCTTTAATCTTTGCTGAAAACAAAAAGAAAAGTGACTTAATAGCTTATACTAATAATTCAGCAAACCTTACTGAAACCTCTCTTAATGGTTTTATTAGTGGTGGTGTTAAAGCTGGTGATACAATTTCTGCTGATGATGTAATGAAAGCTGTTATGATTTTTTCAGCTAATGATGCTTCTGTTATGATGGCTGAATCTGTAGCTGGAAGTGTTGATGCTTTTTCTAATATGATGAATGAAAAAGCTAAAGAATTAGGTGCTACTCACTCTAACTTTATTAATCCAAATGGATTAGAAATTAATAGTACTACTCATAATGTAACTACAGCTTATGACTTAGCTCTTATTGCAACGGAAGCTTTCAAATCTGACTGGATAAAAGATGTTATGGCTGAAAAGTCAACAAGCGTATCTTTAGATGGTACTACTATATTAATTGATACAAGAAATAAAATCTTAGGTAAAGATGGAAACGTTGGTGGTAAGACTGGTACTGAAGATCAAGCTGGACACTGCTTCGTAGGATTCTTCCAAAAAGATGGTAGAAATTTAGTTACTGTTGTTTTAGGATCTGAATATGGTGTTGATGGAACTAACGTATTTAATGATACTTTATCAATAGCTAATTACGGTTATACTGCTAAGGAAAGTCTTTATAAAGAAGCTGGTAGTGAAGTTGGTACTGTAACTTTAAACTATAAATTATTTAGATTCTTTGGGCCTACTAAAGAAGTAACAGCTCCAATAGTTCTTTCTAAAGATATTAACTTATATAATAATGATTTTAATAATGACCATGCTGAAATATTATATAAAGGTGAAGAAACTAATGCTTGGAAACTTACAGGAAACAAAACTGTTAATTTAACATTAAAGGTAGGACAATTTGAAGAAACTGTTGAAGGAACTATTGCTCTTACAACTGGTGATTTATTAAAGGCTAATCTTCCTCTATATGGAGCTGCTTTATTATTTACAGTTATAGTTATTGTATTAATCGTAGTTCTTATTAGAATCATCAGCATGAATAAAAGAAGAAACAGAAGAAATAGATATTATAGATAATTATTAATTGATAATTAAGGTAAGAAATCCCACTTAGGTGGGATTTCTTTTTTTATAAATTCATCATTCATCATTGATAATTCATAATTAAGTGAAAGTGTGCTATAATCTAAAGGAAATTTACACGAGGTGATTTAATAAATGATGAATGAAAAAGTTGACTTAAAGGGAAGCGTAATTTTAAACCCTGTTCCTGTAGTAATGGTTACTTCTAGAGGTAAGGATGGTAAAGACAATGTATTTACCGTAGGCTGGGTTGGAACAGTATGTACTAAACCACCAATGCTTTCTATTTCTGTTAGACCTGAACGTCTTTCACATAAATACATATCTGAAACCATGGAGTTTACTGTTAATATGCCTACTTCTAAGCTTACAAAAGCTGTAGATTATGTTGGTGTACGTTCAGGAAAAACCGTTGATAAAATAAAGGAAATGAACTTTACCATGAAAGAAGGAACTAATGTAAGCTCACCTTATATCGATGAATGTCCTGTATCCATTGAATGTAAAGTAAAGACAGTACTTCAGCTTGGTACTCATGATTGCTTTATTGCTGATGTAGTTGGCTCACATGTAAACAAAGAACTATTTGATGAAAAAGGTAAGATTCATCTAGAAAAAGCTGATTTAATTACCTACTGCCATGGAGAATATTTTAAGATGGATACTAATCCACTAGGTTCCTTTGGTTATTCTGTAGCAAAAAAGAAGAAAGCTTTAGAAAGTAAATCAGTTAATGATAAAACTAGCAAAGATAAACCTAAAACTAGAAAAAAAACTCATAGTAAAGCTAAGAGTAAAGATAAGACTAAAGCTAAATCAAATTCGAGCAAAGTTAAAAAATCTTTTAATAAGAAAGGAAGATAATTAATGTATATACTTTCATATACCATTCCATATAAAGATTTAGATATGGCTATGGAAAAATTACAAATACATAATATATATAACGCCTTTTACGAAGCACCTTTAGAAATTACTACTGATGATTATGGTTATGGCTATATAGAAAAAGATGATGAAGATATCACTTTAAAAGTTGCAATGGAGGATACTGAAGGAGAATTAAATGAATTTATAGAGCTTGTAGATTCAATCCTTGGTGTTAAGCATATTGGATTAGAGGAAAATACTAATGATTATACTACCTTTGAATTCCCAGCCATTCATATTGATGATACTTGGGTTATTGCCTCTCCTGAAGAAGAATATCCAAATAAAAATAAAATAAATTTCATATCCCAAGGTGCATTTGGAACTGGTCTCCACGAAACAACACAAGATATTCTTAGACTTATTTTAAATAAATTAGAGCTAAATGATAAAACTGTTTTAGATATAGGTACTGGTTCTGGTATACTTTCCATTGCTGCTTCATTTACTGGAGCTAAAAAAGTTGATGCTGTAGACATTAGAGATATTACCGATGAACTTGAACTAAATGCCTCATTAAATAACATTAATAATATAAAAGCTATTGTTGGAAATATTTTAGAAGATGAAAGTCAAATTGATGAATTCTATGACTGGATATTTATTAATATTGGCGGTGAAGAAACTAAGATGTTTATGGAGTTTATCAATAAACATCTAAATGAAAATGGTGATCTTTTAGTTTCTGGTCTTGTTGAATGGAGCTTTGATGAAGTAAAAGCTAATGTTGAAAAATATGGCTTTGAATTTATTGAAAAGTATCAAACTAATGAATGGTGTACTGCTACCTTTAAAAAAAGATAATTAAAGAATGTAATAAGAGCCCTTAGGATAAATCCTAAGGGCTAAAAAAGATGTGGCCTAGTTTACAAGCCACACCTCTTTTATATATTTTATTCTTCTCCATATAAGTATTGATACATTTTATAATTAACTTTTATCTTATCAACATACTTTTTAGTTTCTGCAAATGGTATATTATATAGTGTTTCTCCATCCTTTGAATATTCGCTATCCTGTAGCCATTGACTCACATTTCCACTTCCTGCATTATAAGCTGCTAATGCTGTATCTACATTACCAAACTGTTCTATCAAATTATTTAAATACCAACAGCCCATTTTTATGTTTATTTCTGGATCATACAGCATATGAGGAAGAAAATAGCTTATTTCTATATTAGATGATATCCACTGTCCTGTGCTGTCCATAATCTGCATTAATCCCTTAGCACCTTTACTTGATGTTGAATTTTCCTTAAATTTGCTTTCAGCTTTTATTACTGATAAAACAAGTAAAGGATCTAAATTATATTCATTGCTATACTTTTCAACATATTCCTTATAATTATAGGGATAAAAGTATTTCTTCATTCCTTGTTGAACTCCTAAAAAAGCAAGCAAAACTAAAAGTAAAAGTGCTATAATTTTTTTTAAATTCATTGTCTCTCCCTACTTCAAATTGCTATTTAAAAACTCAATAAGTAGATCAACCTGTTCCTTAGTTTTAGGCAATACATCATTATTTTCAATAATGATATTAGCAAAATCCTTTTTTCTTTCCAATGGCATTTGAGAGTTAATCCTATTTATAGCATCTTCTCTACTTATGCCATCTCTAGCCCTTACTCTTTGAATTTGGGTATTTTGATCTACCCAAACTAAGATAACATAATCTACTTCCTTATGCAAATCATTTTCTATTAAAGTAGGTGCATCTAAAACTAATATTTTTGTTCCATTCTTCTTATGCTTATCCATACTTTCAAAGATTTCACGCTTTATATAAGGTATTATTATTTCTTCATATTTTTTTCTTTGTTTTGGAAATCTAAATATGTGATTACCAAATTCTTTTCTTCTAAAATCACCTCTCCAATCAAAGAAGCCAGCACCAAACTCTATTTTAACTTTTTCTAAAATTTCAGGATATTTTTTTAAAACATCTCTTGCAATAATATCTGCATCAATAATTTCAAATCCTGCAGTTTTTAGCATAAGTGATACTGTACTCTTTCCTGATCCAATTCCTCCAGTTAACCCTATTGTTATCATACTTTACCCCCTATTTTGCTTCATACCAGTTTTCCCCTAAGTTTACATCAACATCTAGTGGTACGGATAATTCAAATACGTTTTCCATTTCTTCTATAACTAAGCTCTTTACCTTCTCTAATTCATTTGGCTTAACATTTAATATAAGTTCATCGTGTACCTGAAGTATTATTTCACTATTTAATCCTTCTTTTCTTAATCTTTCGTACACCTTCACCATGGCAAGCTTTATTATGTCTGCTGCACTTCCTTGTATTGGTGCATTCATGGCAAGCCTTTCACCTAAAGCCATTACTATTTTATTAGATGATTTTATTTCTGGAATAAATCTTCTTCTATTTAAAAGTGTCAATACATATCCATCTTCTTTAGCACTATCTATGGCACCTTGTAAGAAATCTTTAATTTTTGGATATCTATCAAAGTATATTGCCATATATTCAGCAGCTTCTTTTCTAGTTATTTTTAAATCTTGAGAAAGACTAAAATCACTTATTCCATATACTATACCAAAGTTTACAGCCTTAGCTCTACTTCTCATAAGAGAAGTTACTTCTTCCACTGGAACCTTAAATACCTCAGCTGCTGTCTTTGTATGAATATCACTATGATGCTTAAAAGCATCTATCATATTGGCATCATTTGACATATGTGCTAGTACTCTTAGTTCTATCTGTGAGTAGTCACAAGAAAGTAATATATCGCCTTTTTCCTTAGGTATAAATACCTTTCTTATTTCTCTTCCCATTTCGTATTTTACAGGTATATTTTGAAGATTTGGTTCTGTACTGGATAATCTTCCTGTAGTTGTTACCGTCTGATTAAAGCTTGAATGTATTCTTCCATCAATATCAATAACATTCTTTAAACCTTCAACATAAGTTGAATTTAATTTTGTTATTTGTCTATAATAAATTATTTTTTCAATGACAGGATGCTTATCCTTTAACTTTTCTAATACATCAGCATTAGTTGAATAACCTGTCTTAGTTTTCTTTATAACTGGAAGGTCTAACTTTTCAAATAATATCTTTCCAAGCTGTTTTGGTGATGATATATTAAACTCCTCTTCACAAAGATGGTAAATTTCCTTTTCAGTATTCTTTATTTCTTCTTTGAACTTCACTGCTAACTTCTCAAGTATTTCACCATTTACATTAAAGCCTACTGCTTCCATGCTTGATAATACGTTAATAAGTGGATGTTCAACCTTATAATAAAGTTCTTCCATCCCTTCCTTTTCTATTCTCTCCTTTAAATAAAGGTATAAATCACCTAAATATTTAATTGCTGATGACATTTTTTCATCAATGCTTTTTTCCAGGTATTCATTAATAAGAACTTTTAAATTGTAGTCAGCCCTTGCTGAATCTATTAAATAAGCAGCAATAGCTGTATCAAAATCAAATCCATTAACTTGTATACCGTCTTTACTTAATGCTGTTAATAAATTCTTACCATCATGAATAACTTTCTTTATGTCACTATTATCCATAAATTGCTTTAATATAAAGACGGTTTCTTCCTTATGTTCTTCATATAAGTTAGCTAAATTTATTTCTGCACATTGTTCTCCACTATAGATATAGATAGTTTCTATTTTTATTTTTGAATAAACATTAGAATTTGAGGACTCATACCCAATATATACTCTTTCCTTAAGAGTTTTCATAAACTCTTTAAAATCTTCAATGTTATCAATTACTTTAATTACTTCTTCAGCAGAAGTTTTACCATCTACATCTTCAAGTCCTAAAACTTCTAAAAGACTGTTTAATTTAAGATCTTTAAATATTTTCATTAGTTCTTCTGGATTGTAGTTTTTGCCATTAGTAACTAAAGTAATTCCTTCTTCATTTTTATTTACAGTAATAAGCTTTTTATTTAAAAGTGCCTTTTCTTTATTATCCTCTATTGCTTTTCTTATTCTACTAGAATTGATTTTTTCACTGTTTTCTATTATATCTTCCAATGAACAATAAGTTTTCACTAAGCTTAATGCAGTTTTCTCACCAATAGTATTTACTCCATCTATAGAATGACAATTGCTACCTACAAGAGATGCCACATCAATGTATTGTACTGGCTCTATACCATACTCTTCTATAAATACTGTTTTATTATAGCTCTTTATATTATTTATCCCTGACTGAACATATATTACCTTTATATTATCATCACTTAATTGTAATAATGTCTTATCTGCTGTTGCTATGTATATTTCCATTGATTTTTTTTGCCCTTCATTTACAATGGTTGCAAGTAGGTCAGATGCATCTATTCCATCCCTTTCATAAATAACAGCTGAAAAATTTTCTAGAATTTCTTTTATATATGGTTTTTGTTCATAAAAAGCCTTAGGAGCATTTTCTCTTGTAACCTTAAATCCATTACATTCAGAATGTCTCCATGTCTTCATGCTACCTTCTAGAACTGCTGCTATAAGATCTGGCTGTATTTCATTTTTTATGGCAAAAAACATCTTAGTAAACCCATATATGGCATTTGTATATAAACTTTCATCATTGCTCATATTAGGTATTGCATAAAATGCTCTCTCAATTAAACTTTCAGCATCTATAATCAATAATTTATCCATACTCTCCTCCATCTTTTTAATAATTATCTATGTTTATTATACTATTCTTTCATTTATATAACTATCCATCTATTTGAAAAATAATACTATTAAAATATACTTAAATCAAACTCTTCAGATAAGTCCTTTAATATATGAAGACCACACACACTGTTTCCTTTTTTATCTAAGGCTGGTCCATATATTCCTATACCATATCTTCTTGGAACAGTTGCAAGTACTCCTCCACCTACACCTGACTTAGCTGGAACCCCTACATGTATAGCAAATTCTCCTGATGCATCGTACATTCCACAAGTCACCATGATAGTCTTTACTATTCTACATATATCCCTAGACATTAACACTTCATTACTCCATGGAGTTACCCCATCATTAGCAATTACAGCACCAAATCTAGCCAAATCCCTTGCTGTTGCTTCAATGGAGCATTGTTTAAAGTATAAATCAAGTACTTCTTCCACATCTCCTTCTAGAGCTCCTGTACTCTTCATATAATATGCTAAAGCCCTATTTCTATCTCCTGTAGCTTTTTCATTTAAATATATCTCTTCATTTATACCTATATTAGGATTATTTGTAGCCCTTCTTAAAAAATTTAAGATTCTTTCTAATTTCTTTTCTTGAGTTTCTCCAAATATCAATGATGTAGTAACAATAGCTCCTGCATTGATCATTGGGTTATAAGGTCTATTTTCCATGGCTGCCTCTAAATTAACTATACTGTTAAAGCCCATTCCTGTAGGTTCTACATTTACTTTGCTAAAAACATTAGTTCTTCCATTATCATTTAAAGCAATTATCAGGCTTACTACCTTAGAGATACTTTGTATAGTAAATTTAACATCACTATCACCAGCCCAAAACTCATAGTTATCCTTTAAATCTACAACACATACACCTAAAGCTTCTGGATCTGCTTCCATAAGCGCAGGTATATATGAAGCTAACTTTCCTTCTTTCGCATAAACTTTATTCTTTTCTACCAAACTTTCTAATAACTTTTTCATTTGTCTTTCCTTTCCTATCTTTTGTTTTATTTAATTATAGTTGTTATTTAATTTTTTATCAATGATACTATCTATTTATTCTTTTTAATATTTATTAATTCGGCAAAAATCTACAACATTATATATACATATTATGGTATACTTATTTATATTTTATTTAAAATAAGCTTAGAGGTGTTTAAAATGAATGATGAATTATTAAAAAAATATGCTAGACTAGCAGTGGAAATGGGTGTTAACTTAAAGGAAAATGATACTCTTTGTATTAATACTCCAATTGAAACTGCTGAGTTTGCAAGATTTATTGCTGAAGCTGCCTATGCAGTAGGTGCTAAAGATGTTATTGTAAACTATAGCGATGCTAAACTTAACAAAATAAGACTATTAAATAGCTCTGTAGATACATTATCTACTTTACCTGAATGGTTTGGTGAAAATTATAACTATTACGCTAGAAATGGTGCATGTTTTATTTCTATCTCTGCATCTGATCCTGATGCATTTAGCGGAGTACCTATGGAAAATATAGCTGCATACTCCAAAGCAAGAAGTATAGCTTTAAAGGAATATTCTGAAGCAGCAACAGCTAATAAGGTTAGATGGTGTGTACTATCTTATCCAACTCTTGCCTGGGCTAAGAAAGTCTTCCCTGATGCTACCGATGCTGAGGCTTTAACTAAGCTTGGCGGTGCAATAATTAGTGCAGTAAGAGTAGATACTGCTGACCCAGTTGAAGCATGGAATAACCATAATGCTGCCATTGCAAAGAGTCTTGATTTCATGAACAAGAATAACTTTAAATCTTTACATTTAAAAAGCAGCAATGGTACTGATTTAACTGTAGAACTTCCTGAAAACCATTATTGGGCTGGTGGAAGTGAAGCTGATACTAAAGGTATTTTATTCAATGCCAATATGCCTACTGAAGAAGTATTTACTTTACCTAAGAGAACTGGCGTTAATGGTATAGTATTTTCTTCAAAACCACTTAGCTATAATGGTAATTTAATAAATGATTTTTCAATAACTTTCAAGGATGGAAAAGCTATTGATTTTGATGCAAAGGAAGGAAAAGAAGTGTTATCTCAGCTTCTTGATACTGATGAAGGTGCAAGATACCTAGGTGAAATAGCCTTAGTTCCTTTTGATTCACCAATATCAAATTCTAACTTAATATTCTACAATACTCTATTTGATGAAAATGCAGCTTGTCACCTTGCTTTTGGTAGAGCTTATCCATGTATAAAAGGTTCTGAAAATTTAAGCGAAGAACAACTGAAAGAACTTGGTGTTAACGATTCATTAATCCATGTAGATTTTATGATTGGAACAGCTGATTTAGAAGTAACAGGTTATACTAATGATGGAACAGAGGTTTCTGTATTTAAAAATGGTAATTGGGTATTTTAATTAATAGCACATTTAGGAGGGGTATTATGGCAAATATATTAGTTTTAGGTGGTAGCGGATTTGTAAGTGAAGCCTTATCAAAATATTTAATTAGAAGAGGATATTCAATTGATATACTAACAAGAGGAAAAAAGAAAATATCTTTTGATGGCTACGAAAACCATATCCTTTGTGATAGACATGATAAAGCAGCCATGAAAGAAGCTTTAAAGGATAAAAAATATTCTTATGTATTTGATATATCTGGCTACACAAAAAATGATATAGAAATATTGTTTAATGCTTTAGTTGATTTAAAATCACTTGAAAAGTATGTTTTTTGCTCTTCTGCTTCTGTTTATGGCGATCACCATGATCTTGTAACAGAAGAGTCTCCTGTTGATAGAAATTCAATTTGGGGTGATTACAGCTTAAATAAAATTGAATGTGAAGAATTCATTATGGCAAAAGTTAAGGAAGGAGACTTAAAAGCAACTATCTTCAGACCAACATATATCTATGGCGAAGGTAACACATTAAAGAGAGAATCTTACTTCTTTGATAAAATCATTAATGATGAAGTAATTCAAATTCCTGATGAAGATACAAAGGTTCAATTTATCCATATAGAAGATTTGGTTAAGAACTTTGAATGTGCTATGTACAATAAATTTGATGGCAGAATTTATAACCTTACACATCCTGTAAGATATACTTTTGAAGAACTTGTTATGGCATGTGCTGAGGCTGTGGGAAAAGATGCTATAATTAATAAAGTCCCTCGTGAAGAAATTGAATTTTTCCCATTTAGGAAGTTCAACTTTAATGTAAGCATTATGGATATGAGAGAAAATGGTTTCCACTCACCAATGGTAACACTAAATGAAGGACTAAATTTTGCATATAACTGGTATAAAAACAACAAAAAAAATGCTGCTTAACTGCAGCACTTTTTTTAATTATGAATTATGAATTAAGAATGATGAATTAAGGTTGAAACTCAAAGAGTTTCTAAAACTTATATTATTTAAAACTCCCTCTATGGGAGTTTTTTCCTAAATTCATCACTCATCATTCATCATTATCTAAGCTTGTTTATTTTCATCTCTTGGCTTATCCTTGCCTAGCTTTCTTGATTCTTTGGAAAATCCTACTTCATTTGCTGTTTCTGTTTTCATCTTTCTTAATTCTGCTCTAGTCTTTTGACCAGATTTTTTATTATTTTTTGAATTTTTATTATTCTTATGTGCCATGATAATCCCTCCTCTTACATAAATTATTTTGTGTAAGGAGAAGCTATTTTACACATAAGGATTTATAGTAATCTTTCCAATCTTTCTCTTATAGCCTTAATAAAGCCTTCTGTATCAGTAATTTGTACATCTTTTAACTCTGTAAGAAGTGCCAAGTCTTTAGTCATGACACCTTCATTTATGGTATCAATAGATGCTTTTTCTAAATTATCAGCAAAAGTAACAAGGTCTCTTAGTCCGTCCATTTCTCCTCTTTTTCTTAAGGCACCGCTCCAAGCAAAAATTGTAGCTATGGAGTTAGTTGAAGTGCTTATGCCCTTTAAATAATTGTAATAATGTCTTTGTACAGTACCGTGAGCTGCTTCATATTCATAATACCCTTCTGGTGAAACAAGAACGGAAGTCATCATAGCTAATGATCCAAAAGCTGTTGCTATCATATCACTCATTACATCACCATCATAATTTTTAAGTGCCCATATGAATCCACCTTTTGACTTTATAACTCTTGCAACTGCATCATCAATTAAAGTATAAAAATACTCTATTCCAAGGCTATCAAATCTTTCTTTATATTCCTTTTCATAAATTTCAGCAAATATATCTTTAAAAGTATGGTCATATTTTTTAGAAATTGTATCCTTGGCAGAAAACCATAAATCTTGCTTAGTATCTATAGCATAATTAAAGCAACTCCTAGCAAAGCTTTCTATAGAATTTTTCTTATTATGCATTGCCATAACAATTCCTTCTTCATGAAAATCATGGATAAGTTCTTCACTTACTTCTCCATTGCTATCTTCAAATACAAGTTTCGCCTTCCCTGAACCTGAAATTTTCATCTCTACATCTTTATATATATCGCCATACGCATGTCTTGCAATGGTTATTGGCTCTTGCCATGTTCTAACATATGGCTTGATAGAATCTATAGTTATAGGACTTCTAAATACTGTTCCGTCTAGAATAGCCCTTATTGTCCCATTAGGACTCTTCCACATTTCTTTTAAGTTATATTCTTTTACCCTATCTTTATTTGGAGTTATTGTTGCACATTTGACACCTACACCATATTTTTTAATAGCATTAGCCGCTTCTACAGTAACCCTGTCATCTGTTTCATTTCTATATTTTAATCCTAAATCATAATATTCTGTTTTTAATTCTATAAAAGGATTTAATAACTCTTCTTTAATGATGCCCCATATTATTCTAGTCATTTCATCTCCATCCATTTCCACCAATGGATTAATCATTTTTATCTTGCTCATAAATACGCCCCCTTATTTTCTTTATTATACAATTATGTATTTATTATACATTTATTTTGTAGCATTAGCAAAGATTTCCTTCATATTTTTTATTTTTTATTACCTTATTAATGTTTTTAAGATATTTTTTGCAATTTGTTTTTTATTTCTTGCAAAATCTTTTAAATTTGCTCTAAAATAAAAAAATCAGCTTTTCAGCTGATTTTACTATTTTACATCTTTATAATCTACATCTATTACTTCTCCATTTTCTGAATCAAATGGGTTTTCTTCCTCTGATGGTTTTGTTGTATATACGCTTGCCTTTTCATTACCTTCTTTCTTATGTGCCAATATCACTTTAATCTTTCTATATATAAAAATTACTAAAGCTGCTACTAATACATATGGTAACATAAAACTTACAAATCTAATTATTATAACTAATATGGCTATCATTATTGCCAAAGATAATATACTTCTTAAACTTCCATTCATTAAAACAACCTCAACTCTCCATTTTTTCTTATCTGTTGAATATATTATACTACCTTAGTCCACACTTTGCAATATAAGTTATTAATTATTTTTAAAAATGGTTTTTTATATCATTTAAGATGGTGTTATTATAAATATAACAAAATTTACTTAATTATAATATTCTATAAGACTTTTTAAAAATAAAAAGGTCTCCACTGGGTGTTTCCCTATAGATGTCTCCCCTGCTAATAAAAAACCATTGATTCCATTTACTATAAAACTAAATATACTCTCTACTTCTGTATATCTTGCTCTATTACCTTTAATCATGCTATCTAATAAATGAGTTGCCATAATTATTTTGTCTTCATAACCTTTTTCTTTTAGCTTATTTATAGCTATGTGTTGATTTTTTACGGCATCCTTAATTCCACATTCCGGCATTAAATCTCCTCTTGCAATTATAATTCCATCTACATTTTCACAAATTTCTTCTATATTATTAATTCCTTTTTTTGTTTCAACCTTACCATAATACAGTATATCTTTGCTACTTTTATTATTTTTTTCCACAAACTCTTTTAGCTCTATAATATCTTTTTTGCTTTCCACATAAGATTGACAAAAGCTATGGATGTCATGATTCAATGCCCATATTATACTTTCTTTATCTAATGTACTTAATTTCCCTCCATCCATAGCTAGTGAAGGAATATTGCATCCTTTTCCACCTCTGATTATTCCTTCATTTAATACTCGTGCTTTAATTATACCTTTACTTTGGTCTAATACCTCAAAATTCATGGTATCATCTTTCATAGATATTTTATTTACTTTATATTTATTTATATTCTTACTATTAATATTAAGAGGAATTAAGTTCTTTAAAATTCTTTTATCTTTTAATAAATAATTATACATATCTTCTCCACAAAAATATACTATATCTTCCATATGTATCTTATAGGTTGAAAAGACTATTTCACTTACTCTTACTTTACGTCCCCGTAAATCTCCTATTATTTCAACCTTCTTGTTACTATTTCGTACTTCTGCTACTATCTTATCAAATTCTTCATCATGAAAATGTGAAAAATTCAATCTAATGCTTTCTAATCCTGAGGTAATTAACTGTCTTAAGACCTGACTCTTCATGGAGCTTGGCCCTATAGTAGCTATAATTTTCATCATAACCTCTTTATGCTATTATTCTATTTAATTTTATTACTTTTATTTTTTTTTATTCCTTTTATATTCACATTTTATATACTCTCAACATATTATATTAACAAATAACATAATTTTCTTATGTTATTTATATATATTTAATTTAGGATGTAGTACCATGAAAAAATTCACAGTAAAAGTCTTAATCACATTATCTAAATTAAATAACTCAGCAAAAATTTTATTAGTATTAGCTACTGTTTGTTTAATTCAGACTATCTGCGTAATGTTATTTAATTTAGAGGGTTCCTCCCCTTCTGAAGTAACCATTCGCTCAGCAATGTCATCAATTTTCGGATATTTTTTTGGTCATCAGTGTAAAAATCACTTTAATATAGTTAATTATAATAGCCAGATATACTTTGCAGGTTTTATATCTTTTATAACTTTAGGAGCAATAATTTTAATGACTTGGCTTCCTATTAATCAAAACACACCAGCAACAGCTGATATAAGAAATCTTCTATTAACCACAGTAGGTTTCCTTATATGCATGGTTAAACAAGTTGATGAATAACATCTGAAAAAATCGTATAAAAAGGAACTATACCTTGTATTAAGTATAGCTCCTCTTTATTTAACTGAAATAAATCTGTTCTAAATATACTTAATATCTAATAAATATAAATAGAACTTTTATTATGGAGGATATAATGAAATATATAAAATTAGTATTTACAATTTTCATTTGTTTTATTTTATGTGGTTGCTTTTTAGATGATCCTAAATATATAACTTTCGAAACCAAGCCTACTACATACTATTATTCAGATGAACTATATAGCAAACTTAAGGAAAATCCTTCATTTACATTGCAAGTATTTGATTGTGTTTTATATAAATATTATGATGTACCTAAAGAAGATTATGACATTGCTGAATCCTTCCTTACTTCTTTACGTACAGAAAATTATTTAACTGAACTTCCTGATAAATATAAGAAAAGCAAACCACAATATAGGCTTATTATTTCCTTAGGTAGCTCAAAATATATTATTAATGCCTATTCTACAGAGTTAGATACAATTCATCCTTACGATGGTTCCTTTCAAGAAGATATTATTGACAGTACAAAGAATGTTGATGCACGTAATAATATTTATGATTTTTGCGTATACGTTGCAAATGAAAAATGTAAATTACAAAATTAAAGTTGAAGCTCACTCTAAGAACTTCAACTTTAACTTTTCATTTTTAATTTTTAATTTTTTCTAGTAGTTCAAAAGCTCTCTTATTTTTTAAAGGATGAATTGCATATGGAGCTATCTCACAAAGAGGCTGTAGAACAAATTCTCTTAAATGCATCAGCGGATGAGGCAATATGACAAACTCATCATTGCTTACTAAATCATCAAATAGTATTATATCTAAATCTATGGTTCTTGGTCCCCACTTGATTTCTCTCTTTCTCTCTAATAAGCTTTCTATATTTAGAAGTTCAGCCATTAATTCATTTGGCTTTAGATATGTTTCCACTTCTATTACGGCATTTAAGAAGTCTTCTTGATCTTCCTTACCCCAAGGCTTAGTTACTAAAAGCTCCGATTCCTTTGTAACTTTTGTTCCTTCTAGCTCACTAATCTTTTCTATGGCTTTTCTAATATATTTCTCTTTATTGCCCATATTGCTGCCTAATGCTATATAAGCCTTATGACGAGCAATGGTAGTTTCCACTGCTGCATAATCTAAATGTCTTCCTATTGGCGCCCATGGCTTCTTTAATGATACCTTAACTTTCTTTACCACTTCATAAGTATCAAGGACATATGCTCCTATTTTATATACTAAAGTTTCTAATAAGTCACAAACCTCTCCATTAAATACTTTTTCAACATTGTGACATAACTCTCCGTAATGCACTGAAGCACTTAAATCACCATTTTTAGCAGCTTTACTAAAATCTAAAGATAATTCTAGTGATAATATAAATTTCTGACCTAAAGTTTTTTCTTCTTGAAACACTCCATGGTTAGCAAAAATCTCTATGTTTTTTAAATATATCTTATCCATCTATTCTCCTTACTTTGCTCTAAGGATTGTATCTGTCATTATACATACCCTCTTATTTTCTAAAACATCATGAACTCTAATGATTTCACAGCCAGCCATTATTCCTATTACTGTTGTGGCAAGGGTTCCTTCTAGTCTTTGATCCACTGGTAAATCTAATGCTATGCCTATCATTGATTTTCTTGAAGTTGCAAGAAGTACTGGATATCCCATATCCTTAATCCATTTTAAGTTATTCATCACCATAAGATTTTCTTCATATGTCTTAGCAAAACCTATACCTGGATCTAATATTATATTTTCTTTCTTTACCCCTGCCTCTAAAGCAATATCTATACTTTCTTTTAAATCGCTAATAAACTCTTTTTCTAAATCTACATATGGTTTAGCTATTCTGTTGTGCATTAATATGCATGGTACATTATACTTGGCTGCTATCTTTGCCATAGCTTCATCCTTTTTAAAGCCCCATACATCATTAATTATATCTGCACCAGCTTTTATGGCTGCTTCTGCTGTATCACTATTATAAGTATCAATAGAAATAACTACATCCATTTCTTTTCTTATAGCTTCAATAACTGGAACAACTCTACTTATTTCCTCTTCAATAGAAACAGCTTTTGCACCTGGTCTAGTAGATTCTCCACCGATATCAATTATATCTGCTCCATCAGCAACAAGTTTTCTCACTTGCATTAATGCAGCTTCTATTTCATTGAATTTTCCTCCATCAGAAAATGAATCTGGAGTAACATTAAGTATCCCCATAATATATGTTCTTTCACCAAAGTTAAATTCAGTATTTCTAATTTTCAAAACTTTTCCCCCTAAACCTTAGTACTTTATCTCTAAATTTCTTTTTTCTAGAGGCCAATTACACTCCTTAGCGGCTTTACATTTATAGCATGCCCTTGAAAGCTTATCGCTTTTATAAATAATAGCATTTAAATCATTACTTTCACAATTTCTATGATTTATAATTGCTTCTAAAATCATTGTTTTTTCTTCTTCTTTAAAATCTATATCCTTAAGTATTTCTTTAGCTATATTAAAACTTGCAATATGATGACCAATTCCTTTTTCATACTGCTCTACCCTACCAATATCATGTAAAAGGCCAATGACATAAATAACTTCCTTTGAATATTGTAAATTTTTTTCTAAAACCATCATATAAGCTATTCTGGACATATCTAAGAAATGTTCTAGGTTATGTCTACAAAACTCTCTTTTTTCTTCATATGCTTCTAACCTATTTAAATAATCCTTATAAATGGTACTATTAAATATCTTATTAACTCTTTCCATACATCTACCTACTTTTGAAGCAGCATCATAACTTCTCTTCTTAATGTAGCATCTTCCTTGAAAATACCTCTATATGATGTGGTTACAGTTTTTGTACCTGGCTTTTTAACACCTCTCATAGTCATGCACATATGCTCTCCTTCAACTACTACCATTACGCCTTCTGCATCTAAGTATTTCATTATAGCATCTGCTACCTCACTGCTTAATCTTTCTTGCAATTGTGGTTTTTTTGCATATAATTCTACTGTTCTTGCTAGCTTTGAAAGTCCTGCAACTCTTCCTCTAGGTATATATGCTATATGGGCTTTTCCATAAAAAGGTATTATATGATGCTCGCACATTGAGAAATATGTAATATCTTTTTCGATAACTAAATCATTATTTTCCACTTCAAAAGTTTTTGATAGAATTTCTTCTGCATCCTTACCTAATCCTGAAAATATTTCTTCATACATTCTAGCAATTCTTTCAGGTGTTTCTATTAACCCTTCTCTTTCTAAATCTTCTCCAATTCCTTCAAGTATAAGCTTTGCTCCAGCTATTATCTTTTCCTTATCCATATCGTTATTTCCTCCTAAATTATAAATTGCTCATATTCACTTCTGATTCTTTCTACCATACTTGTGCTGTAGCTTCTTTCTTCAAATTGTACAATCTTCATTATCCCTAAAATTGAATTAGTTATAAAAACTTCATCTGCACTGTATAAATCTTTTTTATCTAAATGTTTTTCACAAACTTTAAAATTTTTTATTACCCAATTTCTTACCACTCCTGGTAATATTCCGTCGCTTATCTTTGGTGTATAAATTTTTTTATCCTTGATAATAAATATGTTGCTAGTGGCTCCTTCAGCTATATTTCCATAAATATTTAAAAATACAACCTCATTAAATCCTTCTTTATTTGCTTTGTTATACTCATAAAGATTTTCATTATAACTTAATGCCTTAAGATAAGTCATCATAGAGGTAGGATTTCTTAAAACAGATGATAGCTTTAGCTTAAATCCATTTTTATAATCTTTCTTAGAATACTTTATTTTTCTTGTGGAAAAAACTATATTCTTTTCTGTTACCACAATTTTTAATACTATATTTTTAAGTTTTTCTTGCTTTATAAAATTCTTAATAAATTCAATATCAATATGCTCTCCTAAACCCATTATATCTATGGACTTATTTAGCCTATTTATATGTTCTTCTAAAAATACTGCTTCCTCTTTTATTAAAATTGTTTCAAAAACTCCCTGTGCAAAATAAAAGCCGCCATCAAGCTTTACATAGTCTTTATTATAACTTATTTCTCTCATTATAACACCTTCATTAATGCTTTTGCTTTATCCAATGTTTCTAGATATTCGTCTTCCTCAATGGATTCATAAGTTATTCCTCCACCAACACCAAAATATGCCTTATTATCTTTCTTTAATATTGTCCTTATAGCTATATTAAAATCACTATTGCCCCTAAAATCAAAGTATCCTATGGCTCCTGTATATATGTTTCTTTTTAAACCTTCTAGCTCCTCAATTATCTCCATAGCCCTTATTTTTGGTGCTCCTGTGATAGATCCTCCAGGGAAGCATTCCTCCATTACCTTTACTGCTGAAATATTATCTTCTAGTTCCCCTTCAATGGTGGATACAAGATGAAATACTGTTGCATACTCTTCCAATGCAAATAGCTCTTTCACCTTTACTGTACCTGCCTTACATACCTTGCTAAAGTCATTACGTTCCAAATCTACAATCATTAATAACTCTGCTTTATCCTTTTCGCTATTAATTAGTTCAAGCTTATTTCTTTCATCTTCCCCTGCACTACTACCTCTAGGCCTTGTACCCTTTATAGGCCTAGTATGAGCAATTCTTTCTTTTATCTGAATGAATCTTTCTGGCGATGAACTTATAATTTGAAAATCATTAAAATTTAAATACGCTGAAAAAGGAGCCTTATTAATCTTTCTCAACTTTTTATAAATGGTAAAGCTGTCTTCTTCATTATGACAATAAAATCTTTGTGTCATATTGGCAATATAGACATCTCCACTTATTATATAGTCCTTAAGCCTTGTAATAGATTTTTTATATGCTTCTTTTGTAAAATTAGAAATAAATTTTTCTTCTTTATTATAACTGAATTCTTCATCTCTTACTTCTATTTGCTCTATTCTTTCAATGATATTTTGTACAGCTTTTTCTTCATCTGCAAAATATGATATATATTGCTTATTCTCAATTAAATCAAATATAATGATATTTCTATAAAAAACAAACTTCATATCAGGAATTTTAAAATCTTCACTACTGCTATCTGGCAGCTCTTCAATTATTCTTCCTGTATCATAAGATATGTATCCCATGCATCCCCCTATTAAAGGAATATTGCTTTTTTCTACTATCTTATCTCTCTTTAATAATTCCTCTAGTATTTTAAAAGGATTTCCTTTTACTTTTACTCCATCTATATATCCATCATTTTGGAAACTACAAAAAGTCATATATGGATTTAAGCCTATAAATGAATATTTTGATAACTTTTCATCTTCTTTAGAACTATCTAAAATAATAGTATCTCTTTCATATCTAAAAGCTTCATAAACTTCACATGGATTTAAACTTAGCTTTATTTCTTTTAAGTGTATGTTCATTTTTTAGCTCCTATTTATAATTATTTACTATATCAATAAAATTCTTTAATATTTTATGTCCATCTTCTGTCAGTTCTGCTTCAGGATGGAATTGTACTCCATATATAGGATAATCCTTATGCTTTACTGCCATTATTACCTGATCCTCTGTTTGGCATATTACTTCTAATTCTGCTGGTATGCTACTATTTTCTATTTCTAAAGAATGATATCTTGTAACCTTTAATGGATTTTTAACATCCTTAAATATATGTTGATTATTATGGACAACTTCACTTATCTTGCCATGCATAGGAACCTTTCCTTTAACAATTTTACCACCAAAATAATGTCCAATACATTGATGCCCAAGGCATATGCCTAAGATAGGTAATTTCCCTTTAAATCTTTCTAAAATCTCAAGACTAATTCCTGCTTGCTTAGGATCCTTTGGCCCTGGCGAAATGACAATTCCTGTTATATCCATATTCTCTATATCATGAATAGTAATTTTATCATTTCTATAAATTATTATTTCTTCCTCTAACTCCTTAAAATACCTTACCAGATTATATACAAAAGAGTCATAGTTATCTATCATTAATAACATTTTTTCCTCCTTTTTTATGCATCGTTTTACAAATTGTGCTACAATATTTATTGATTAATTATATCATATGTTCTTGTTTAATAAAAACTATTAGTTGAAAGGAGAAAGAAATAATTATGACAATATGCGATTTACATACACATTCTACTGCTTCTGATGGAACATCTTCACCTACAGAAGTTGTTAAAAGAGCTAAGGCCGCTAATGTAAAATACTTAGCACTTACTGACCATGATACTGTTTCTGGTATAGAAGAAGCCTTAGACGCTGCTAAAGGCCTTGAAATAACCTTCATTCCTGGTATTGAGTTATCTACTTATTTTAACAAGGAATCTGTTCACGTTTTAGGCTTCTTTAAAGGCGATGGATATAAAGATAAGGATTTAAATGATTTCTTAAACTCAATAAAGACAAAGAGAATTGAAAGAGCTAAAAAGATAGTAGAAAACCTGGCAAAATTCCATGATATTCATATAACTCTTGAATCTATTATGAAAAATGGTAAAGATACCATAGCAAGACCTCATATAGCAAAAGCTATAATGGATGCAGGGTACAACTATGATAAGGAATATATCTTTGAGCATTTCATTGGAAATGATTGTCCTGCTTACATTCCTAGTGTGCAAATAGATACTAAAGAAGGTGTAGAACTTTTAAAGAAACATGGTGCTATAGTAGTTTTAGCTCACCCTGTACTACTAAAGAAAAGCTCTTTCCAAGATGTATTAGCCCTTGGCTTTGATGGTCTTGAAGGAATATATCCTATGAACTCTGAAGAGGATACAGAAAAATTCTTAAGCTATGCTAAAGAACATAACCTTATCACTAGCTGCGGCTCAGACTCTCACGGTGGAGAAGACGACCTTAAACATGGTTCATTAGGCTCAATGGAAATGGATGAAGAATGGCTTACTAAGTTTTTAACTAAGCTTAAAGCTTAGTTAATTATGAATTATGAATTGTTGAATGATGAATTGTGGAATAAACTCCTTAAGGGAGTTTAAAAAATATTTTTAGAAACACTTTGTGTTTCATCCTTAATTCATCATTCATAATAAAAAAAGAAATAGCATTTGCTATTTCTTTTTTTATATTATTCTGCTATAAGGAAGGCTTTGTATCCTCTCATTGTTTCATAGATGTCTACTTTGCTTGCAACTTCCCATGGTGCATGCATATTTTGAAGAGCAACACCACAATCAATTACTTCCATACCGTACTCAGCTAATATATAAGCAATAGTACCGCCGCCTCCTTGGTCAACCTTACCTAATTCAGCCATTTGATATGAAACATCACTTTCATCCATTACATTTCTAAGCCATGCAACAAATTCTGCATTGGCATCATTACATCCACTTTTTCCTCTTGCTCCAGTATATTTAGCAAAAGCTAATCCCTTACCAAAGAATGCAGAGTTTTTCTTTTCATATGCTCCTGCATAATTGGGATCAAAAGCTGCTGTAACATCTGAAGAAAGCATTTTAGAATTAGCTAATGCTCTTCTTAATTTAAGTTCAGAATACTCTCCTACTCTGTCCATTAATTCTGCTACTGCATTTTCAAAGAATCTTGATTGCATTCCTGTAGCTCCTATGCTTCCTACTTCTTCTTTATCTACTAATAATACCACTGAAGTCTTTTTAACACTTTCAGTTTCTAATAAAGCTAATAGAGAAGTATATGCACAAATTCTATCATCATGTCCATATCCAGCAACCATGCTTCTATCTAATCCTAAATCTCTTGCTTTTCCTGCTGGAACAATTTCTATTTCAGCTGACATGAAATCTTCTTCTTCGAAATCATATTTTTCTTTTAATAATTTTAATATATTTGCCTTAACAGCTTCTTTTTCTTCACCTTCTAAAGGCATGCTACCAACTAAGATATTTAAATCTTCTCCAGCAATAACTTCTGTAGCTTTCTTTTGCTGTTGCTCTGATGCTAAATGTACTAACAAATCAGAAACCATAACAACTGGATCAGTTTCTTCTTCTCCAACTACCACGTCTATTTTTGTACCATCTTTTTTAACTACTACACCGTGTAAAGCTAAAGGTATTGTTACCCATTGATATTTCTTAACTCCACCGTAGTAGTGAGTTTCCATTAAAGATAATTCACTATCTTCATATAATGGATTTGGTTTTAAATCCAATCTAGGTGAATCTACGTGGGAACCTATAATTCTCATACCACTTTCAATGCTTTCGCTTCCTATTAAGAATAAAGCTAAAGATTTATCCATGTTGTTATAATATACTTTATCTCCTGCTTTTAGAGATTCTCCAGTAGATATAACATTCTTTAAATCTCTATATCCTTTTGCTTCTGCTAAAGAAATAGCTTCTTTAATTGATTCTCTTTCTGTTTTACAATCTGATATATATTTCTTATATCCTTCACAAAAATGAAAAATTTCTTGTTTTTTAGCATCATCAAATTTTAACCACGCATTTTTTTTACTGCCCATATTCTCATCCTCCTAATTATCTTCTGAAGTCAGATTTTCCATCCTTCTTTCTATAATATCAACAGCACTTATATCTGACATTAAAGAATGTCTATAATTTACTGCTGCTGCCTCAATAATTACTGCAATATTTCTACCAGGTCTTACTGGTACTCTAAGCTTTCTAACATTAACGCCTAATATTTCTTGAGTATCTTGATTAATTCCAAGTCTATCATAATCACCATTATCCTTCCAATGCTCAAAATGCATAACAAGATTTATACCCTTAGACTCTTGCACTGAACTCAATCCATATAGTGCAGTGATGTCAATTATTCCAATTCCTCTCACTTCAAGCATTCCAATAGTAATTTTCGGAGATGTCCCAATAAGTTCTCCATCAATTTCTTTAATATCAACAGCATCATCAGTTACAAGTCTATGTCCTCTTTTAATTAGTTCTAAAGCTGTCTCACTTTTACCAATGCCACTTTCACCTGTAATTAGTATACCTATGCCGTATACATCTACAAGAACACCATGTAATCTAGTTTGTGGTGCAAATTTATCTGATAAATATATAGTCATCTTACTTATAAAGCTGGTAGTAACTGATGTTGTTCTTAATAACCAAGTTTTATTTTTCTTGGCAGCCTTTATAAATTCTTCATGTGGCTCTAATCCTCTTGTTATTACAACACATTTAGAATTAAAACTAAAGTATTTATCCACTCTTTTTCTTCTTAACTCTCTACTCATATCCCCAATAAAACTCCACTCAGCCTTACCAACAACTTGTAATCTTTCAGGAGCAAAGTAGTTATAGAATCCAGCCAATTGAAGCCCTGGCCTATTTATATCATTAACAGTAATCTCTACACCTTTTTCACCTTCAACTAGTACTTCCAAATCAAAATCTTTAATTAATGTTTCTACTGTAACTGACAATATTTATCACCCTTTATTTTTTTTGCTTATTTTTTGGTTCTATTCCTGCAAGTTGACTTCTAAAGTTTGCCTTAACTCTGTCTATATAAATTCTTCTTAAATGAGCTTGTTCTTCTTTTTCAGCTTCATTTAATCCTTCTTCCTTGCTTTTTTTATATAATTCATTTATCCTAGCTGTTATTACATCTATTTTTGCATTTGTATAATCCATTTTAACATTTCCTTTCGTAATTAGCTTCTTATGATTATTTTACATTTTTTTCTTATGAATATCAACTTTATATTACAAAATTACTTCTTTTTTATTTATCTCCAAATTATAAATTAATTATTTATTAAAAGTTCAAGAAAAAAAGAGATGTCTTAAACACCTCTTTTCGTAAAAATTTATTTATATTGCTTCAAATTTCTCTCTTAGGAAACTTTATTTTAAATTCTGTAAAGGAATCATTGCTCTTTACACTTATGTTGCCATTATTTCTCTCTATAATTTCCTTAGTAATTGATAATCCAAATCCATTTTCTTTATTTTGATTTTCTTTTGTAGTAAATCCAGTATCAAAAATTTTATCTATTATAGATTCATCAATTTTAGGTCCATTATTTTTTATTTTTACTATAACAGATCTTATAGCATAATATGTTGTTATTTCTATTATACCTTTGCCATCTAGTGCTGTAACTGCATTTCTTAATATATTAGAAATAACTCTTTGATAATCAATTTCAGAAATATTTACATCATCAAAATTTATTTCATCATTTATAATAATATTTATTCCCTTATGTTCTATTCCATAAACAATATCTGCTATACTAGAATTTGGTTTATTTATTACATCTACTTCTGAAGAAATAGCACTATTATCATTTATAATATTTTTAAGTGCATCTCCTAATTTATCATATTTCTTCATTAAATGTAATCCATATAAATATGATATTTGTGAACCATAATCATGCTTAATTTTTTTAAGTTCTTCATTCTTTTTTTCTAAAAAACTATTGGCAATTAAAACTTGATTAGATTTTTTTTCAATATTTGAAAAATATATAGTTATTCCTATCATAAAAAATCCTAAAAATATAAATAAGAATTCTTTAAATAAAGGATTATCCATATCATATGCTAATCCATTAAATGATACTATAAAATCAATTAACACAGTAACTATAATTAATGATACTATTGATACACTTTTACTTTTAATAACTTTATACGTAGAATTTATAAAATTCATATTGTATAATATAATAGTAAATAGTATGTATTGTGGAAAATACATAAATATAAGCATTCCTATTTCCATATATTTTTCTGAAATTCTACTTACCATATATCCTAAATAAATATTTGAACTTAATATCATAACTATTCCAATTAATAAATAGACTATACTAAATCCTATCATAGCATCTAAAGGTTCTTCTTTAAATATTATGGCTCCAGAAATTAATATTATTAAATGGATAAATATAGAGCCTAAACTTGAATTACCTACAATTAGTGTAATTCCCTGTATTACTCCCCACAAAATTACTATCCAAGTTACCATACTTATTATGCTTCTTTTAGTTTTACTACAGTAATTTGAAACATAAATAAACATAATGCTTTGTAATATGCTATTAATTGAGTCTGATATATTGATGATCACTTTTTCTCCTAATTATCTTAATTTCTTCATTGATTCTGGCATTTCTTCTGCCCCTATCATTAATGCAGATGCTGTTCCTAAATTTACAAACACTGCTGAAAGGCATAATAAACAACCTGCTAACATTTTTTTCATTCTAACTCCACCTCTTTCATTTACGTTTATTGAACATTAACATAGTTTGTACAACATTGGTTAAGCATATAAGCTCTCCATATTTTGTACTATTACAAATAACAATTGATATCAATCCTAATAATGATATACTTATTAAACCAATTCTTCTATTTCTCTTTATAAGCTTTTCTTTAGTTAATGGCATTTTATCATTAATTATAGGAGCTTTATGATATACACAAAATATACTAAATAAATTTAATATTAAAATAGCCATAATATTTAATTCCATATTTCTCTCTAATAAAATTAAACTAAATACTATTAGAAATGTTGCAAAAAAACATTTTATTTGACTATCTTCATGATATCCTCCTATAAAAGGCTTGGATATTATCATTGAAATTAATACTACTAATCCTTCTTTGAAAAATCCTAAAAAATATAAACTTAACAATAGAAAAATAAATTTTATTAACTCATAGATAATTATAGCTAAACTATACTCTATTTGTTCTTTCTGATCAGTATTGTAATTTGCATATTTGGATAAATCATTTACAACTAATTTCGTTATTTTTTTTACCATAATAGACCATATTGACTCATTTATTACATATTTACCTAGTAACTATATCATATATTGATAAATAATACCATATATTTTAATTTTTTTTTTTTATTTTTATAAAAAATTTGGAGGTGTCCTACCATTAGTAAGGAACTAGCAATCAATGAACAAATAAGAGATAAAGAAATAAGAGTTATCTCAGACAATGGAGAGCAACTTGGAGTAATGTCTGCTAAAGAAGCTCAAACAATAGCTAATAATAAAAATCTAGATTTAGTAATGATATCACCTAATGCTAATCCGCCAGTATGTAAGATAATGGACTACGGTAAGTACAAGTATGAACAATCTAGAAAAGAAAAAGAATCTAAGAAAAAACAAAAGGTAGTAAACATAAAAGAAGTTAGATTAAGACCAGGTATAGAAGCTAATGACTTAAATACTAAAGCTAATCAAGCTATAAAGTTCCTTAAAAAAGGAGATAAAGTTAAAGTTGAACTTAGATTTAGAGGTAGAGAATTAGGACATAAAGACATTGGTAAAGAAGTAATGTTAAAGTTTATAGATATAGTAAAAGAGTTTGGAGAACCAACTAAAGCCCCAGCATTTGAGGGAAATAACATGGTTGTAATGATAGATCCAAAGAAATAAATGATTAACTGAGAGGAGGAAATTAACATGCCTAAAATGAAAACTCATAGAGGTGCTGCTAAAAGATTCAAAAAGACTGGAACTGGAAAATTAAAGAGAGCTAAAGCTTTCAGAAGACACATATTAACTAAGAAAGCTGCTAAGACTAAGATGCAATTAAGAAAGTCTGGAATAGTTACAGCAGGAGATGCTAGAAGAATAGCACAATTATTACCATACTAAAAATCGGATAAAAAATAGATAAACAATTAATAACAGAGGAAGACGAAGGAGGTCATAACGATGGCAAGAGTTAAAAAAGCTATGAACGCTCGTAAGAAGCATAAGAAAGTATTAAAACTTGCAAAAGGATTTATAGGATCAAGAAGCAAATTATATAGACCAGCAAATACATTTGTAATGAAGGCGTTAAAGAACGCTTATATAGGAAGAAAGTTAAAGAAGAGAGACTTCAGAAGACTTTGGATACAAAGAATAAACGCTGCAACTAGAATGCACGGATTATCTTACTCAAGATTCATGAACGGATTAAAATTAGCTGGTGTTGA
>ENA-OOWV01000377-OOWV01000377.1-human-gut-metagenome-genome-assembly--contig:-NODE-377-length-36203-cov-11.139150_pt1 | contig 36203 bp, 56 predicted proteins | sample MGYA00241584_ERZ501337 | MGnify/ENA primary metagenome ERZ501337 (study PRJEB25962, sample SAMEA2042744) | human gut metagenome | biome: human gut; feature: human-associated habitat; material: faeces... | reverse complement strand
CATATACTAATTCATTATTTAAATAGAAAGTTCCATCTCCATGCTTTTTACCATGTAAAAATTCACCTTCATATCTTTTTCCTTCTTCCCATATATACGTTCCTTTGCCATGAACTAAATTATTTTTCCATTCTCCTTCATATATTATATTTCCATGGCAATCATAACATACTCCATAGCCATCCATTTTATTATTTTTAAATTCGCCTATATACATGCTATTATCACGCCATATATATATTCCTTTGCCATGTTTTTTCCCATCTAACCAGTTTCCCATATATTCATCTTTACTTTTATATACCATCTGTCCCATTCCATTTATAGTATCCTCTAAAAAATTCCCTATATAGATATTACCACTTTTAAATGTACACATTCCCAGACCATTCTTCATATCATTTTTAAACTCTCCTATATACTCTATTCCCTCTACAAAATTATAGGTTCCTATTCCGTCCATTTTACCATTTACTATTTTCCCTATATATATATCTCCATTAGAAAATTCATAAATCCACGAAAGAACTCCTCTGTCAATGCTGTTACAGGACATGTATCTCTGTATCTTTTCAATGTCCTAAGTACATTTGCGTGAATTTCTATAGTTCGAGGCTTCAATCCTCTTTCATACATAGCCTTTTCCCACATAGAATACCAATCAGCCGATGTTCCACGCCTGGAATAAATGTCGTGTAATTTAGTTAGAGTCATTTCGCCTGCATAAGTCAGTTCAATTTCCTCTAGGCTATAAACAAGTTTCCTGATTAATAGGTTAAGATTAGCAGAATTTGGACTTTTAGAAATAAGCCCGTAATCTTCGTTCCATTCGTCATTAAAGACTCTTACGTCAGTGTCAAGTTCAATACTCGATCCATACTGGGAACACTTCACAAAAATAGCGAGCATTCCGCTGTGAGCACGATGTGCCACAACTTCAAATCTGATTTTGTTCATATATTAAGTTATTAAATGCAGTCTTAATATACGAAAAAAAAGATATATATGCAATATTTTTATATTAAAAATGTATCTTTGTAACGATAGTTCATATGAATTATTAAATGCAACAAAGGGGGATTTTATCAAGTGTGATAATTCCCCCTTTACTTTATACTGCAAACGAGTTAAAGAATTTAACCCCTTCCTGCTTTGACTCTTCCAGGACATGCGCATATATTAGCGTTTCCCGGTAATCAGAATGTCCCATGATTTCCTTTAATGTGGCCAGATCTTTTGTTTTTTGCAAAAATAGGGTAGCAAAAGTATGCCGGCCTGCTTTGCTGGATAATGGTTTGTTTATACCAACTTTTCTAGCAATGCGCTTAAGGTATTCGTTTATCTTCTGGTCTGATATCACTGTTGTAAACAACAATCCGTTTTTTCTCTTGCCTGAAGCTTTCTTGATTATTTTCTTCAACGGATCTGACAAAGGTATTACAATAGGATCCGGTTTGCTGTTTCGTAGCTTTATTCGGTAATAAGTGAATGAACTTTTTCCAATACCTTCTATTCTTATGTTCTTTGCATCCCCAATATGAAGACTGCTAAAGCACATAAACAAAAATATTTGTAAAACAGACTGGTAATTTTCTGTGAGAGAATTAGACTTGTATAAGTCAACAAGTATTGTTAGTTCTTCTTCCGTGAGATAAGTAAAATCACTTTTAGATCGTGTTTTTACCTTTATGTTTTCAAAAGGATTTTTAGTCATGTATCCTTCTTTGATAGCGGCACGACAGTATTTTTTTATGCAACTCATATTCTTATTTATGGTACTGTCTTTGTTTTTGAGCTTTTTCTTAAGATACACTTTGTATTTTAAGATAAAATCTTCGTCCAGGCATTCCAGTCTTAAATCAGGTTCATAAACTCTCATCTTATTGATTGCATCCAGATGCACATCAATCGTAGAACTCTCCAGTTCCCCGCGATGGCGGTGCATATAATCCTTGACATAATCATAGAAGGTCCTGAAATCATCCGGACGATTGTATTCTTTCATAAAGGTTTCCTTGGTAAGAGTCTTTTTCAGCAGACGATATCTTACCATGATGTCGTTAACTCGTGCTCTGATCTTCTCGATACACAGATTATAATCCTTGTGATTCTTTTCTCGTGTGAGAACTTTTCCGGTCACATTATCGAAGTTTTCTACCGGGATTGAAAGATTTGTAGGGATTGCAATTTTTTTTCTTTCTACGTAGAAAGAAACATAAACAGGGGCACACCCGTCCTTGTTTACATAGCTCGTCGCTTGATAAGTTTTAATAACAGCCATAATTTCGTTTTTTCTAAATTTTTACTACAATCTTTGTAAAATGCTGATATAAAACGCTTTGTTTTAATAGGCAATTTACTAAGACCTGATTTCGCAAAGAACTGTTTTTCAGTGAAATACAAAAAAGAGCAAACAGTGTGTAACCATTCGCTCTTCATTTGAATTTCTACTTTGAGGTTCCTGGCGGATTCGAACCGCCGTACACGGTTTTGCAGACCGCTGACTAAGCCACTCATCCAAGGAACCATTATTTTCAGCAACCGTTATTTTCAATTGCGATGCAAAGGTACAACTATTTTTGGAATAAACAATACTTTAACTGAAAAATATTAAAAAGAAATATATTATTTTTTTAGCAGACAAGGATTATCTTAAATAAAAAAGAGATTTTTGGAATCTAAGCATTACAGACTTTAGTATTAAGAATCAACAAAATACATGCTTCCTCTTCACTTACCAGCAGATATCAGAAAAGTTTTAAAAAACTTACATCTATAATATAGATTTTACCTGCCGATAAATAAAAAAGAAGCATGTTCAATTCTTACAGATATATGATAAATATCATTTTTTTAATTCATATTCCAAACTTGCCATAATGAATGGTCCTATCGCCTTACCTTCATTACTTACAATTGTTACATCCTTACCACACAAATAATAGCTAGCTGAACCATCACGAGAAGGATCTTTTGCCGGACCTAAACCAGCAGAACGGCAACTCTGATTTAAATTAATAGTCCCATCATTATTTGATGTAACAAATGTTTTCAGAAGTCCCTGATATGCTTTTTCCGCAACTTTTTCATATGATTTTGGAAGAATACCCAGACGAACTCCCTTCAGATATGCATAAGTGAACATACTAGAAGCAGAAGATTCCAGATAGTTTGCAATACCACATTCTCCAACATACGAATTATCATATTGAAGAAGTTGGTACCAAACTCCGCTAGTTTTATCCTGCCAGCGCTTTAAACCTTTTGCTACAGTATTTGTAATAGTTACTAATTCCTTGTAGTCAGCATGAGTTTTCGGCATCACTTCCAATACATCTACTAAAGCAGCAAAGTACCATCCCATACCACGTCCCCAAAATTCTTTTGAGCAACCTTTGTATGGTTCAGTCTTATTCGCCCAGAAAGAATTGCTATCTTCCGGATTTGCTGACCAGGCATGATAATAAAGCTGTTTGTCCTTATCATATGTATGGCGAGCAATTGTTTTAAACTGGTGAGCGATATCTGTCCAAGCCTGCTCATTGTCCGGTTCAAAATTAGCTTGCCATTCAGCATAAAAAGCAGCCCCCATGTAAAGTCCATCCAACCACATCTGATCGGGATAAATATCTTTATGGAAAAAACATCCTTTTGCATCGCCCGACTGAATACGAGAATAATCATTCACCAAGTAATCATGCAAGAAATCGGCAGCTTTCTTATAACGGCTTGCATTATCCGTTCCATTTTGCTTGTCAAGTTCTTTTTCCCGCTTATACAAAGCAAAAAGAACTTTTCCTGAGTTTATATTGTCTATATTTCCTTTTTTAAAATTCTTAAACGTACCATCCGGATTAATGGCATTATCCGCATATTCTTTTGCCCACTGATAATAGTTGCCAGTCCAGTCAGCATATTGATACTGCTCACATAAATTAAGAAGAGATTTAGCTACAAGACCGTTTACATAATCCCATGACTTTCCATGAGTCCATTGTTTACCTTGTGATTGTGCCATTTCCTGCGAATAACGTTGCTGTGCTGTTGCAGAAACTGATGCCAGAAACAAGCATACAGAAAAAAATAATGTTTTCATGTTTTATTGATTTTATATGAATAATAGTTTTCCCATTACGAAAAAAGGTCGGCTGAATATATCAGTCGACCTTCCCTATGAGGTTCCTGGCGAACTTTAATTCACTTTGACGGTCAACTGATTAGCCTTAATTTTTACTACCTTTTTACTACACATGCAAGTATCCTTGCATATGATAAGATGTTTTTTTTAATTCTTTTGTTCCAATCTTTTTTTACTACAATTTTTACTACATTTTTTTACCCAGTAAAATCTGGATAGTTCTTTCTTTTTCTTCAATGATTTTTTTCAGAAGAGCATTCTCCGCTTCCAAGGATAAATTCTTTTCTTCCGATACTTCCTTTTTCGGTACAGGTTCTACAGGATTCAACTCAACTTCACGATCAAAAAAATAATCTATTGGCAGTTTAAAAAAATCAGCAATCTTCTCCAGGTTTCCGGCACGGACATTAGAACCAGCTATTATCCCGTCAAGTCCCAGCGTAGAAATGTTGACTGCATCCGCAAGAGATTTTTTTGTCACGTTCTTTTCTTCCAGCAACACCTTGATTCTTTCGCCTTTAAACATAAGTTTTCTTATTATAGTTAATTGTAAGCAGTCTAAATAACAAAAGTTTACTAAGTATTCTTTTGCTATAACATAAGTTTTCTATATGTTTGCAGTATAAAATTAAGACTAAAATTTAGATTTTGCAATGACAAACGAAAGAAAAGTTAGTGAATTGGGGTATGAAGACCAATACAATTCTTTATCCAGAGAAGATAAAGTAAGAGTACGCGACGAGTTTATGAGGATAACAGGCTTATCCTACCCTACTTTTTATAACAAGATGAAAAATGGATTTCGCCCTATAGAGGAAAAAGTCTTTATAGAGATTTTAAACAATTTATCTTATGCAGAACATTGAATTTTACAATTCTCCCAAAGGAGAAGTCATAGTAAGCATCGACGGAAATGTAGGGTTTGCTCTATCTCCGAAAAATGTAGATATTGTTAATATGATGTACGATCATATTAAGACTCACTACCAGGAAGCATATGCAGCTCTTACCCGATTATACAGCGCGTCAGCTCTTAATACGATGTACTATAAGTACAGAATTGTTAGCCGGTTTGCACGATGCAACTTTGGCGAATACGACTGCGCTTATCCGGATATCGACACAGATGTTATATTTCACCATGAAGAAGTACATTGTCCTCTTCGCGGTACTGGCGATTGCCAACTGGAGAACATCGTTTGCAAGCCAAATGTGACACTTCCGCTAACAGCCCAACAAATGAAGGTATTCCGGCTATATTCACAAGGATTGTCAACCTCTGATATTGCCGATGTCATGCATTTGTCGATTCACACTATAGACCGCCATCGTTGCGATATCTTTCAGAAACTTAATATTCACTCTATCCCCGAACTTATTCTGTATAATTCCCGGAATAATATTAAATGATATGTTTACCACACAGATTTTTGAAGCTGCCATCAATGAATGTGGCTATCACCTGTATCGTCTGTACTACACAGATGTATCAAGGCAAGTGCGTAAGGCAGAAGGATATATCCGTATCCGTCGCAAGAGAGTCATTAACGGCAAGGTTAAGCGCGACAAGTACCGTATAAAAGTCAGATGGGACGCTACTGGATGCTGTTTCCTGGCTAAAGACAACAGTCGCCAGCCCAGATATGATCTTCCGCTGCAAACTATATACTACAATCAGGAACGGGAAAAATTCAAGCTATGTATGTAGACACCGATTTATCCGGACGATATTCCATTATGGAACTTAACGATGAACAGCTCAGAATTATCACAGATGCACTTGTCCGGTTTGCATGCTGCCCGTCAAAACAGAAATCACAACGGAACCAGGCTAAACATATAGCCTTAAAACTAACAGAACAACATGATTACACTCAATTTACAGATCAACAGAATGCTAGTTAAGCCTTTGTTGGAAAATACTCTGAAAGAGAATTACCCGTTAACATTACCATTAAGAATAAACGAGAAATAGACAACGGCTGTGTTATGCAACATGTCACTGTTGATTTTGACGAAAAAAACGAAGAACTTTTTAATGAAACTATTTCCGCAATTATTAATAAGTCCATAAAATGAAAGAAAACGATTTTTCAAAATTCCGTTTACCTGACGATTCTTCCGGAGAATGGATTATGTCTGTCATTCAGGATATGGGGCTGAAAGCTTATACAGAATACGAGGATAAGGTATACAAAGCTTTGGACGGACTTAAAGAAGGTAAATACTTTGATATTAACGATGTCAAAGAAGAAGACAGAGAAATGTTTATCAAGATATCCTGCCTGTACATCCGTCAGCATCCCAATGTAGTTTTCAACAACACATATACACATATAGAAAAGCAGAAGATATATGAATCAAGGGAAATGGACAGTAGCAGAAAAAAAGTTTGTTGAAGACAATGTAGGCAAGCTTACCATCGAAGAAATGGCTTCTCGCATTAACCGTTCACCGGTTGCAGTCAAGATGTATATTCTTCGCAATCGTATCGACCTGAAAGGCAAGGTACATCGAAACATTTTTCAGGAAATCCTTAAAATAAAGTTTGTCAACCCGGAATATTTCAAGCCTACACGCAATTTTTACAAAGCCGTAGGAATTACGCAGACGCGGTTCTGGGACTTATACTACGGACGTGTACAGATCACACAAAAGGAGTATATAGCAATCACATCGCACCTAGGTGTTACCCTTCAGGAAGCATTCGAGGCGCGGCAGTTAAACCTCTTTGAAGGAGAATTAAAAAATGAGTAAATTAAGTCAGACCAGTATAGATCATGTAAAGTCTTCTACCAATATTGTAGATGTCGTTTCTCTTTTCGTCCGTCTTGAACGTAAAGGTCCGGCATACATAGGACTTTGCCCTTTTCACAACGACCGACATCCGTCTATGCGCGTCGATCCGGTCAGACAGATGTACAAGTGCTTTGTGTGCGGTGCAGGAGGCGATGTGTTCGACTTTCTCATGCGTCACGAGAACTTTTCTTTCATCGAAGCAGTACGCTGGTGCGCTTCACGTGCCGGAATACAACTCGAAGAAACGGAAGAAACCCAGGAAGAAATCAAAGCACGCAAGCATCGAGAGGCTCTGTATATTGCTATGAACGCGGCTACCGGATGGTTTCAGAATAATCTTCCGGCTGTATCTTCTTATCTTGCTGGTAGAGGATTCTCTATTACCGACGAAGTTATCAAGACATTTCGTATAGGATATGCACCTCAGGGAAACAATATACAGAAACAGCTTCAGGATGCCGGATATTCGGCCGACATACTTCAGGAAGTTAATATAATAGGGAAAGGAAAATACGGATATTACGACGTGTTTCAGGACCGTATAACATTCCCTTTTCTCGACATTCAGGGACGTACTGTAGCATATAGCGGACGTATTGTTACGCCTAGAGAGAATACCGGAAAGTATCTCAATACAAACAATACCCCTTTGTTTCAAAAAGGTAATTACCTGTTTGGTCTGTATCAGGCATATCGTTCTATCAGCAGTCAGGGTACAGCTTATCTAGTAGAAGGGCAATTTGATGTAATGAGCCTGTATGCAGCAGGAGTTAAGAATGTAGTTGCCGGCTCCGGAACTGCACTTACTGATGCTCAGGTGAAGCTTTTATCCCGATATACCAGTAAGGTAATACTCATGTACGATGCAGATGCAGCCGGACTTAAGGCAAGCATAGCAAACTGTGAGTCTATGCTTCGGAAAGGTCTTAATGTGAGTTGCGTACGTCTGCCAGAAGGTCAGGATCCGGATAATCTTGCCCAGGAAAAGAAAGAACATACGGCTGCATGGCTAGTCAACAACACTTGTGGTTTTGTAACCTACTTCTGCAATATCTTTTTGCCGGAAACTCTCGAAGATCCGGTTTTGAAAGAAGAAAAACTTTCTATCATATCCAGACTGGTTGCCTGTGTTGAAACAGAAACACTTCGTACAGACTATATACGTACACTGGCACGCCGTTTCAATCAGGAATACGATGCGGTAGAAAGAAAGGTAAAACAGATCCGTTCCGAACTTCCGGCTGTTCCGGCTGTAGAAACCATGAAGCCTGGTGTGTACGGACTGGATATTCTTCCCGACATGGATACTGCCGGAAAAAGTATTCATGTGGCAGGCAGCTTTGATGAATTTCTCGAAAATTACGAAACAGAACCCCAGATATACTTTCACGAGTATGTAACCATGCAGGATATACAGCTTATCCGTCGTGACTGCTCACTGCTGGATGTTAATGCCGACGATCTGGTTATATCTGCTTCAGGCGAAGAATGCGCTACCATGGCAGCTTTGTCCGAATGTTACCGCAATGGAATAACCAATATATCTGTATTGGTTCCCGGAATAACGATAGCCAGCATGACCAAGAAAAAACGCATGGCAGACGATTATATAGAAGAAGAAATAGCCGACGAAGAATGGATATTCATCAACGCTTATCTATATAAGTATAACCTGTTCATGAATCAGTATAAGCCGGTAGACCGTACTCCATATCTACAGCGATGCGCCGAAATGATAGCCTGCACCGACGAGTCTGTACGTATTGTGAACTTCAGCAAGTTCACACAATGGATGGAGCTTACCAAGACAGAGCTTAATGTTTTTCTTAAGCCTTATCTGGCAAAGAGAAAATCACGTGTAGCCATCAATGCGCAGCGCGACGACAGTTCAGAAGAATACTACGATCCGGATGTAGTACCCGATTACGTAGAAGATAATCCGGTATACAAAAAAATGATGGACGACTACCAGTTTTATCCCCGTCTGAACAAGAACGGAGAACCGGTAGGATACATCTTTACCAACAACCGCCAGGGCGGTACACTGGTAGGCGATTTTTTTATGGAACCGCTTATTCACATCGTGAGCGACAAGGACGAGGAAAATAAGCGTATCGTAAAGATCAACCGCCGTTATTACAAGAAGCCTATCTATCTGGAAGCTCCCAGTAAGTGCTTTTTGAAAAAGAGCACTATCGAAGAACGTCTTATCATGCTGGAGGCAGTAAATTTCAGCAATGGAGAAGAAAAGCACTGGACCAAGATACGCGAGTGGATGTCGAGAAACTATACATCATGCCGCGAGGTACGTACCTATGGCAACCAGCAGCCCGACGGTTTCAGCCGCGACCAGTCTACGATGTTTTTTGCATTTGCAAACGGAATCTATCACCAGCAGGAAGGCGTTTGGCGATTTGATCCGGTGAACGAACTGGGAGTAGTAGAGCATCAGAACGAAAACTGGTATCTTCCTGCCTTTTCGTCGCTGTACATCAATAGCGACATGAAAGACAAGTACGAAACCATTTCCAGCCTGATGTATCGTGAAATTCCTGCCGAGAAGCAATGTTCTTTCGAAAAGTGGGCCGACCTGATGAACCGTGTATATTCACTTAACGATAATGGCAAATGGGCTATAATCTTTGCCGTGATGTGCGCATTCCGAAGTAACATTCACTGCATAGACCGTCTGTTTACAGCCCCCTTTTTCATGGGACCTATGTCTTCTGGTAAGACACAGATTGCGATATCTATCCGTTCGCTGTTTATTTCGCCCAAAGTACCGATTTTTAACCTTAACATTGGTACAGATGCAGCCATGTCTACACTTATGAGCACTTTTCGCGACGTACCGGTAGTGCTCGACGAGTACAACAACAAGGATATTTCCGATGTAAAGTTTCAGGCACTAAAAGGAATTGTCTACGATGGTGACGGCCGTCAGAAACGCAAGGGAACTTCCGGCAAGGAAATTGAGAACGATAAGGTTTTTACACCTGTTATCATTTGCGGCCAGGAAACACCTCAGCGCGACGATAATGCACTGATGTCACGTATTATAGTATGTGAAGTACCTAAGCCTGCCCGTCAGCGTACCCCTGAAGAAATAGCTTTGTTCAACGAACTGAAAGACATAGAAGAACAAGGCTTATGCAATGTGCTTGCCCAGATTCTTCAGCTTCGCACGCTTGTCATGGATCATTTCAGAGAATTGAAACAGGAATGCTACAAGGAGCTGAAAGAACAGATGATGGCTCATGGAGAAATAGACCGACTCATGAAAACTGCTTCTCTGTTTCTTGCTACCTGCAAGATGATCGAGCAGCACACAGAACTGAAGCTGCCCTTTACCTATGCAGAGTTCTTCCAGATAGCATGCAACAAGATACAGTTTCAGGCAGATCTTATCAGCCGTACGGATAAGCTGGCAACCTTCTTCAAGGCTATGGATGTGATGATTGATACAAAGGCTATCATTTCCGGCCGAGATTTTGATTTCGATTATCCTACAAGCCTTACACTTGTCGGCCCTGGAAAGACTTCTGTTCCCTGCCCTGTTCCTGAAGGAAGCTGCGTAATGTATATACGTCTGTCTGTCATTTACGCACAGTTCGACCGTTCATCGTTCAATCGTGAACAGTCTTCACAATCTACTATCGAGCAGAACCTTCGAAGCAACTCATGTTACATAGGTCCGGTATCGGCACGTCGTTTTACCTGGCAGGAATCCGTAGAAGTGCCAGTCGGCGAACTGGAGAACTCAGGAAAGGATTTGCCCCCGGAATATACTGTAATGGGCAACGATTCGAAGATGGTACGAAGCATGAAGCGTTTTTCCAAAAACACGAGTTGCATTGCCTTGAATTACGATGTTCTCAGTACCATGTATGGCATAGACTTGAAACGGAACATAGAGTCATCCGATACCGAGAATAAAGCAGATTCCAATAACGAAAAACAAGAATTACCATTTTAACACACAGCAATATGATTACAGATAATCCATTAAAAAGTAAGATTGATTTAGAAAAGAATCCCAAAGGGACAGAGTTAAAGGTAGCCTTACAGCGCGAACGCGAAAAAAGCGGTCGCTATGTATCCATACCAGGCGACAAGAGTCACACAAAGATTTTTGTCCGTGACGGAGAAGATCCAGAAAAACGGATTTTGTCTTTCATCAAAAAGATTAATAACAGAACTACAATGTGGAATTAGATATGGACTTAATAAAAAAGATTGAATACTCGATAAACCTTTTAAGAAAGTGTGAAAACATGGCTCTTGAAATGGATCCTGAAAACGGCTTTTATTTGGCATTTTCAGGTGGAAAGGATAGTCAAGTATTATATCATATTGCAAAGATGGCAGGAGTGAAATTTAAATCTCACATGAATCTTACAAGTGTAGATCCTCCGGAGGTTATCAGATTTGTAAAACAGCATTATCCTGATGTAGAACTGATAAAGCCTAAAATAAGTATTTATGATATGGCAAAGAAAAAAGGGTTTCTTCCAACTCGTCATATTAGATGGTGCTGTGCTGAATACAAAGAAATGTCTGGAGAGGGAAAAGTTACTTTGATAGGGATACGACACGCAGAAAGCGTACGAAGAAGTAAGAGAAATGAGATAGAAACAGGAGATAGAAAATTTTCAGGCAATTTTGACCAGTGGAGCGAACACAAAGAAAAAATGGTGACTTGTGTAGGAGGAAAAGATAAGATATTGGTTTCTCCGATTATTCAGTGGAGTGAAAAAGATGTATGGGATTTTCTTAATTCGCAAAACATACCCCATTGTACCTTGTATGATAAAGGATATACACGGATAGGTTGTATATGCTGCCCGATGTCAAGTAAAAAGCAGAAATTAAAAGAAATTCAGGATTTCCCACATGTTAAAAGAAACTGGGAGAATACGATCGAATGGCTTATTAAAAACAAATGGACTAAAACGCAGAATCTTAATAGTAAGGATTTAGCTTTTAAATGGTGGATAAGCGGAAAATCTTTCAAACAGTTTTATGCAGATGAATATTTGCAACAAAAAATAAATTTTGATTAATATGAAAATCACAGCAATACCAGGAACAGAGCTTGAATCAGTATTCAAGCAGTTCTATGAACAGATGAAGAGTGAACAAGAATTAGTTTTGAAAGTGATAACAGAGTTTACTGGTGTAAAGCCAGTAAACTTTGGATATTACTGGATTTTTGGATATACATGTAAATGGGCATACGATATGGTACGTTTTCCTGAAGACAGTAATCCTGCTCATATGATTTCTTACACTATAAATGGCAAGACCTATTTTAAGCCTAATAAAAGGCTAAAGGTATCAAAAGAATTTATTCAAAAATGGAATGAAACATTCAAAGGTTTAGACGGTAATAAATTGACTAAATACGGTCTTCCTGTATATGATGAAAAAATAGGGATATATTCGGATTGGATTCCTATTAAAGAAAATAATAAATACGGTATAGAAGTGTCTTCTTCTTTAATTGATAGAATGCCTAATATTAAAAATAAACAATACAACATTGAATTATAAAACAAATAAAGGAGAAAAAGAAATGAAAGGAATACTTATAGAAAACTACATTTTCAAAAATGTAGAAGTAAAAAAAGGTACAGAAGTTGGTGTACTTAATGGATATTGCACATGTGATTCATACGAATATATGATAGAATTGCAGGATGGAAGACAAATTCCTGTAGATGCAAAATATATTGAAATAACTGATTATAGACCTTTTGTCAGTATAAGAGAAAAAAAGTTTGAAGCTGCACTTGCTATCATGCAAGGAATGTACGCTAACGGTAACAATTACGATTCTCCTTCTGAAATTGCTCAAAAAGCAATTACACAAGCGGAAATATTTATTGACAAAATAAAAGATAAGCTATGAATAGAGAAATAAAATTTAGAGCAAAAGCATTAAGCACCAATAAATTAATATTTGGGGATTTACATTTACTTGCAAACTTTCCTCATATACATGACGCGTTAGGAAAGAAACATTTGATTAATTCTGATACTATCTGCCAGTTTACCGGATTATATGCTAAAAGCGGAAAAGAAATATATGAAGGTGATATATTAAAAATAACTGAAGGTTCTGTAATTTGTATCTGTGTAGTAACATGGAATGAAGAAATTGGAGCGTGGAGTCTAAAGCTGAGAGGACATACAGAAACCGGAGAAAGGCCTTTAGGAAAATGGTTGTGCGATAATGATTATGATATAAAAGTAGTTGGTAACATTTTTGATAATAAAGAGATATTGGAATATGAGTAATAAAACACAGCAGCCAAATAGCGAAAGCAAAATAATTAAACTTGATACTGTTCTTGAATATAAGGATGGTGAGGTATTCATCAACAAGATGAATACAAACGAAATGCCGGCAACACTGACATTTGCTCTTGTTCTATCATTAAATAAAACGATTGTTGAATATTATAAATCACGAGATAAGAAATGAACCTGAACGAACTAAAAGATATAGCCTACCAGTGCGCAGTTGCGCACGGTTGGCACAAGGAATCATTAACAGATGATCATTGGCTTTGCCTGGTTATTTCCGAGCTAATGGAAGCAGTAGAAGCCGACCGGAAAAACAAGCATGCAGATGTAGAAGTATTTAATTACATCATTGATGATAACCTTCGGGAAAAACATTTGTATGGTAGTGAATATGAATTGTCTTATGTACAACTCTTCGAAAATTACATTAAAGACAGCGTAGAAGATGAACTTGCAGATGCATGTATTCGCCTGTTAGATTATGCAGGACTAAAAGGTTACGATCTGGATAATTACGACTACGAGGGAAGCGATACTGAAGATTATTCTGATATGACGTTTACCGAGGCTGTTTTTTGTATTGTAAAATACATTACAGACAATTTTTATAAGCCGGACGAACTGCTGAACGAAATCTTTGCTTTCAGTGCTTCTATTAAAGTAAATATCATGTGGCATATCCAGGAGAAAATGAAATACAACCAATTAAGGAGCTACAAACATGGAAACAAAGCATATTGAAAAGAAAACCGTTACACGATATAAGTTTGATATATCCCTTGCAAAAAAGATACAGAACAAAGAAATTGAAGGCAAGATTGTGACACGCGACGGACGTAATGTAAGGATCCTGTGCTTTGACAGAAATTCGATAGACTGTATTGTAGTACTTATTGATAACAAAAGCTGGGAAATGATAGAATCTTATACTTTAGACGGTGCTCTTTACGATTTAGGCATAGAAAGCCCGCTAGATCTGTTTATATACTGCTAGTTCTTATTCGGATAAAACAGAAGATAAATAAGAAATAAACACTTTTCTTCGCAAATACCTTGTATTAGACTAAAATTTATACTACATTTGCGATGCTCTTTACTAATCATAAGGCAAGCGGAAGCCTGCCATACATAATTTCATAGCAGGCATTTTTTATGTCTTGTATTATCGTAGCCATGCGTGGCTAAATATATAACGGCTGTTACCCCCGTGTGGAGTGTTAATGCACCCACTGCCTTGTGATGGTGAAGAGCAACGGGAAAGGACAGCCGTTTTTCTGTCTGTAATGCCAAAAAGCTCAAAATCACATGGCAACAATTACATTAAACAAAACAAAGTCCAGCACCATACAGCAATGGCTGGATAGCGAGAACAGTATTATTACCTCTATCATGGAGGAATCCGTATCAAACCGACAGACACTTCTTTTGTTAAACGCGATGCTGGCATTTTCCGTTATGGTATGCTCTGCATTTCTTCACTGGGCAGCTGCATTGATTTGCCTTATTTGGTTTGTCCTCTCACTTATTATGTGCCGGAAAGGAGGTTTGCGATGAAAATACAGGGAGTCAGACTAACAGACCGTGCGCTGGGGCTGATACACACTTTACAGGAAAACAACAATGCCAGTATCGAGTGCATTGCCGAAGGTATCTATGAAATCGAAGAAATAGTATTAAACCGTGAGGCTGACGCAAGCAACGACGATCGTCTTATCATGATGCAGACACTTCGCGATATCCGTCACCTTCTCGACGAACTGAAGGTTATTCCAGGATACAGTTATTAGCCGTCCGGATGGTGTATACATTCATTTTCCCGACAAGGTTCCGCAACCGTGCTGCTGTCCGGTATTCACGTCGGGAAAATGGCGAGTCATTTATCGAAAACATACACTAAAATTATACGAAAGTATACTTAAGAAGGGATATAGTAAACTTGCTTTATTATATCCCTTCTTTCTTATGTAAAAATCCCCCAAACCCCCTGAATTAAAAGATTTGCAGACACGCGTAATTTTGCACGCAGAATTTTGCGAAAAATGCGACCAACAGACCAACAGACCAACATTTCAAAAAACGGCAAATACAGCATAAAACCATAACACGCTGATATATAGATATATATATTATTTTATTAAAGTATATATATATAAAAAAGTTGTTGGTCGCTGTTGGTCGCTGTTGGTCCGTGTTGGTCGCTGTTGGTCGGAGTGTTGGTCCGGATATTTCGAATGTTGGTCTGCTCGGACCAACAAAATACCCCGTTTTTTGGGCTTTGTTGGTCGTGTTGGACGCCGACCAACAGCAAAAGAATACTTAGTAAACTTTGTTTTGTTGCTGAAAATCACTAACTTTGCTTATGTCAAATCACGCTTTGTTGGTCTGTTGGTCTGTTGGTCGCAAAAAATTAGAAAAGCAAGGCAAAAAATTTTTTTTTATGATAACCACATCTATTACTTTAACCCCATATCTTGCCGAATATCTCCGCGGAAAGTATGCATCCGGATCGGATAATGTTGTAAACATACCCGATTCTTCGGACTTGTATCACGTAATCTGGAACTACATGTCGCGCCGCCCTTCAGACGTGGCCGAAACATCCGGAAATATTACGATTGCTCTTCCCTGCCGGCGCGAAGGAAAGGATCCTGCTATATACAATTATCTATCTGAACGTGCAGTGCGCTGCGTAGACAAGGCAGTTCGCCGTGAGTTCAATCAGGAGCTTCACTCCTTTCTGCTTGAGAACGATCAGCGCGGACACCTGTTCGATAACATTGATGTAGTGCTTCAGTTCATCAACATGTATCGCCTGGAAAGTATTACCGAAGATGCCTTGCTGAAAAATTTCTACCGCTGGCGGGAAAACCTGCGCAAGCGGAAAGCACGCCGCGAACGGAAGAAGGGATTGATTGGTATTTTATAGCGTTAAAGAAATTTAAAAACTACCCGACAAAGTGTATCTATTTGTCCGTTTTCAGTGGTAAATATGGCTTAACATGTCGGTGTAAATGGCGAATTATTTAATAGTCAGTTTGTTATGAGTAAAAAAAATAAAGAATTTTCTATTGTCATACGGTTTATTCCGGTAAACCGTATGCAACAGGAAGAATACACATTTCTTTCCGAAGAATTTGACTTCTCTCCTTCCGCTTCATCCGATTCAGGAGGTACTATTTTTCTGTGCGACATGGAGCGTGTAGTTTCCCGCCCCGAAAAAGAGGTTCTCAAAGAGTTTAATATATTGCGTTCTGGCATTTTGGTATTCCGCGACACCAGCGGAAATATGTATCAGGTAGGTACTTCCGACATTCCGGCACGCGTTATGCTTTCGCCCAACCTTAATTCGGCACAGCTTGTCGTAAAATGTTCTATGCTTCAGTCGCCTCTGGTATAGTCCTATATATTATAATAATGTATATCTACATTTGCTTAAAACAAATAGCAAATGAAACAGTCACAGAAAGATCTTCAGCAGCTCTTGCTTTCGCGCCAGTTGATGTTTATAACCGCAGAAGGATATGCTTCTGCGGTTGCCGAAGCGTTCAGCGACGAATGCAAGGATGCCGATAAAAGCATACTTTACCATGATCTGTCAAAAAACATGTGTGAGCAGATGTCGCTTCAGGTTTCCGAAGACAATCCGGTAAACTTTACTACCGAATACACTTCCGAAGAAATTCCTGAAGGGACACTGGCTTACTATCCTGTTTTCGGAATTATCACTTCAGACAGTTCATGGCGTTTTTCTTCCAAGAGGTTCGAAAAAAAACTTCTGGACTCTGAAAGCAATCCTAATATTTCAGCACACTTTCTTCATATTTCTTCGCCTGGTGGAGAAGCGTTCTATCTCGATCGCTTATCACAGACCATGAGTGATTTGACAAAGCCGGTGGTTGCATACGTTGAGAAGACGTGTGCTTCTGCCGCATATCTGATAGCATGCCACGCCGACAAGGTGATGGCTGCTACCGGATATGATAAAATAGGATCTATAGGTACTGTCGCGCAGATGTATGACGATACTGCCTGGATGGAAAAATACGGATATAAGATACACACTTACCGGGCTACTGCATCCGACCTTAAGAATAAGGTTATGGACGATGCTGTTTCCGGCAAAGGTGAAGAATATATTAAAAGATTCCTGAACCCGCTGAACGATATGTTTATCCGGGAAGTGAGAAATAACCGACCGATGCTTGCCGAAGCTAAGGCAGAAGATCCCGTTTTACGCGGAGAACTCTACTTTACGCCCGAAGCTGTTCAGGTAGGTCTGATAGACAAGCAGGCTACTTTTGCTGAAGCTGTAGCCGAAACTCAGTTGCTTGTAAAAGAAAAAGACATTCAGCGCACAAAAAATCAATTAATAAGTATCATTCTCTAAATTATTCAGTTATGAATTTCAAGGAAAAAGTTCAAAAAGTATTTCAGAAGTTGGGTTGGACCGCAACTAAGGAATCCATGGATGCAATGACTGCGGAAAAATGGCAAGAATTATTCAAAGCGTACAAAGAAGAATTTTCTGTCGATTTTAAAGCAGACATGGAGGCTTACACTCAAGAACAAGCCAACTTGCCAGGTCAGAAAGAAATCACAGAAGCATACAATATAATGAAAGGTATTATATGCCCTGACAAATCTTCTGCTGCCGGCGAACAGCAAAAAGATCAGCCTGCTTCTCAGGAGCAGCCTACAGGAAAGCAGGTGCTTGATATGGCTATGGCTATTCAGGCAACTATGTCGGCAATGGCAAAAAATGCAGCTCCAGACGTTCCGGCTGCAACAGTTTCTACGGCCGGAGTTATTGGCTTTGTCGGAAACGCACCGGAAGAGAAGTTCCTCTATGGTATCGACAATCCGTTCTTTTCAATGGAAAAGCCCTGGAACCAGGTAGGCAAACCGGGATTCTCTTTGCCAAGCGACAAAAAAACGGCCGCTGCTTTTGCTGCCGAAGTAGAATCTTTCTCTGCAAGTCTGCAAGACCGTTACAATTATCTTCAGAAGCACAATCAGCTTAACGCTGAAAAGCTGGCAACCGGAGAATTTACTACCGACTATTCTCAGGTTACATCCATGAAGGGAGGCAATCAGTATCTTATCCGCCGACAGGATGCTATTATCGCACGCGTACTGTCTATCCGTCAGCTTACGCAGTATTTCCCTGTTCGTTACGGTATTCAGGACCGTGATGTAATTTTCAATGCCTTCTTCGGTGAAACTTCACAGGCTTATCAGACTGGAGAAGTCTACAAGGGAGATATGGAAATTGCACCGGAAATGGGTTACGTAGACGATGCCATGATCAAGATGAAGTTCGGTCCTATGAAGGAACTTGAACGCATGTATATCGGCTACCTGAACCGTGAAGGTTCCGATCCTATCAAGTGGTCTATGATTGAGTTTGCCGTAATGGGAGCTTTGGAAACTGCTCAGCGCGAACAGAACATGCGCCGTATGCGCGGTATTTATGTGAAACCAGAAACAGGTGTTGCCGGTTCTTATCTCAATGCCGGTACTGGTGTACTGTATACGCTTATCCGTCTGGCTCATGAAAACAAGCTGCTGCTGACTGATACTATCACCGCTTACGACGAAGCTACCATGCTCGAAACCGTTCAAAACTTCCACTCTCAGATTTTGGCTAAGGTATCAGAAGACATGAGCCTCGAAAATCATGTAATGTACCTGAACGAAAACCATAAGCAGTGGTGGATTGCTTGTATCCGTGAAAAATATGGCAATCAGCAGGACTTTACCGGACCTGGAAGCTATATGAATGTCATTCCGGATACTGACATGCGCATTATCTGGCTGCCTTATCTGGGACAGTTGCCGTTCATGATGATTCAGGAGCCGGGTAACATTCAGTTCCTCGAAAATCTGCCTGGAGAAATGATGGCTATTCAGACAGAAATGCAGATGGAAATGGTTCGTGCATGGTCTGTATGGAAAGAAGGATGTTCTCCTGCCTTCTGTGGAAAGAACTTTACTTCGGCTGATAAGCTGAAAGAAAACGACTATCAGTTCCAGCAGATCTTCATGGTGAAACCTTCTGTCAAGCTGGATGCCGATGCAGTTACAGCTGATGCTTCAAAAGGATTCTGGTTTGTTACCGGAACAAATACCGGAACAAACCAGAATCTTACCAGCATCGACAAAGCCAAGAAAGGTGTTGCCTACATTATCGAATGTGGTGATACTACCAACGTTACCAGCGTACAGAAGTCCGGTAACTTCGATTCCATCGAAAGCGCATGGACTCCTACTGCGGTCGGCGATTACATTATGGTTAAGCTTGACAGCAAGAACAAGTTCATCGAGCTTGAAAGATGTGTCGGAGGTACACGTACAATCAATGTTAAGGCACAGCCTAATGTTCCGGGTGCAAGATAAATCATTTTACTAACAGGAAGGGGCATAAAGGCCCCTTCATAATATTGATAAGACATGAAATCATTTTCGTATAAAACGTTTTTCTTCCATCTCTTGCTGTTTGCTCTTGTGGTAGGCATTAGCATGTATTTCGATAATGGTATGCAGGCTGCCGGATTGTGCCTGGCTGCTACTAACATGATGTCTATCGGAGATATGGACGATGTTTCCGACCGCGACACACACGGATCTAACATTGCATATCAGATTTACCTGATAAGCATCGAACAGGTAGACAATTCCAAGACGTTCCCTGCTCCGAATACTAACCGTGAAGTCGGTCAGATTCCTATGAAATCGGGTGAATACATGAAGTATTTTGCCTGTCATACAATACCTACTTTTATGGGTAACGGAGAAAAAGGTGATATCACTACTTCAGGAACCAACCAATTTGTAGCTGTTATGGGTGGTCAGCGCGACAAGCTGCTGTCATTCATCGAACAGTATGCCGGAGATAAGTTTGTTATCCTGTTCAAGGAAATCGAACAATCTCAGTGGTATATCCTGGGTTCTTACGACAGACCGATGATTCTTCAGACATTCGAAAATAAGAATGATGCCGACGGACGGTATGCAACATTCACTTTCCAGCGTACATCTATCGACCAGTACAACAAGTATACCGGTGCTATCGTACGTGCTCCGGCTACCGAAAACGCACAGGATGCTACCGATCTGAAGATTGTTGCCGGTCAGGATCTGTATTCTATTCCAGACTGTACTTCCAGTGCAAAAACCATTGCAACTGTTTCCGGCCTTGCGGCTAACGATAAGGGACGCTACATTACCCTGATGGGAGAAGGTGTAGACTATCCTGCCACTATCGAAGAAAACACAGTATTCGTTCTGGAAGACGGTGCTACATGGACTGCCCGTGCCGGAAGCCGTATTACATTCCGTGTAATGGATACCGACACACTGGTAGAAATTGCCGGTTCACGCGTACAGACAGTAGGATAATTTTCTCTCATGGTGAAGCATAGTTAAATAGCTATGCTTCACTAAAATACATTTACACTATGAAGTATTTATTTAATGAAAAGATAACGCATTACAACCGTTTGAAAGGCGATGACAAGCATGCACAGAAAGATCTTTCCTTGCTTCTGGAATTACAGCCAAAGCTGAAGATTAATCCGTCGTGGGTACGCTTTCCCGAACGGTACGCAAAACAAATTCTTTACCTGCTTCTCGATTATGCTTCTGCCGAAGATATTCTGAAAAACAGAAACGCTAAGCAGCCGGAGAAAAAGAATGATCCGGATAAGGAGCTGAAAGAAACACAAGCCGAGCTGGAAGAAACAAAAGATACTCTTGAAGATGTACAGATCGAACTGGAAGAAACCAAAGAAGCCCTTCAGGAAGCACAGCTACAGGCGGATGAAGCCGAAGAACGTGCAAGTGAAGCGAAAGCCAGATTGGAAGCCGAGAAAAAAAAAGGCAAGTAAGGAAAAAACAGAAGCATGAAGAATATCCGGATATCGACTGGGATAATCTGGCCGACGAAAATGTACAGCTGGCTACCATTATATACAATGACCGTATCGTGTCATGGAAGCAGATGAAAGCCATTTCCGAAAAAATGGACCGTAACGAGTGTACTGCTGCCGATATTTTCACCATGGTACGTCTGCGCATACGGAATCTTCAGGCATTCAAAGAGCTACAGTCATACAATGATACCGGCACGTTCCGTTACCAGCATCCGCTAGTTGAAGGTAAGAGTGAGCGTGCCGAACTTATTAAGCTTCTGCAACAGGATCCGCAGGAGTTCTTGAAAAAACACCGTAATTGCCTTGATTCTATCCGACGCTACGAGTCTTATCTTCGCAATCCTGAACGCCAGAATAGAAAAGAAAAAGACCGGAAACTGTTGCAAAAATACATGCTGCGCGACACGTTGTTTAAAGAAATAATCAGTAACAGCCATGAACGAAAAGAATAAAATGCTTGCCGTATCTGCATCGCTAGACAACAAGTATGTGGCAAAAGTAAAGAGTTATGCCACACTGGGCTACAGTCGCGAACGCGTTTGCCGGCTGCTCGGACTTACACGCCGTGAAACTACTGTACTGCGCATCCGCCTCACTCTCCCCGGCGATGAATACTACGAAGCATACGAAGCCGGAATTGCAGCCGGTGAAATGAATATAGACTCCGAACTTGCCAAACAAGCTGAAAACGGAGATATAGATGCTATCGAATTGCTGGAAGAAAGAAAAAATGAAAGATACTTTAAAGACCTACGTAAAGAACTCTTTGGAATATGATTAAATTGAATAAAATATACAATGAAGATTGTTTGAGAGGAATGAAACGTATTCCAGATAATAGCGTAGACTGTATTCTTACAGATCCGCCATATCTGTATCTTAAAAATCAAAAGTTAGACAGACCTTTTGATGAACAAGCATTTTTCTCTGAATGCAAAAGAGTGTTGAAAAAAGACGCGTTTATCGTTTTGTTTGGGCGTGGAACTTCTTTTTATCATTGGAATTGTATTCTTGCTGATATGGGATTCATTTTTAAAGAGGAGATTGTTTGGGATAAGATTAATACAACATCACCATTACTTCCGTTATCAAGAAAGCATGAGACTATATCAATACATTCAGTTGGTCGCAAAACCATATTACGGTCTAAAGTACCTTATGAAGAAATTCGCATAAATGATGACTCTAAAGTTATTGGTGATGCAAAAAGGATTATAAGTTATATAAAGAACAACGATATAAATAAGATAAAAGAAGAGATAGACAACGGACTGGTTTATAACAAGAAGAGAGCGCACAAAACACATGTAAGCGCACAGACTGGATTCTTTTCTTCAGACCGTGCTATTGCGTGTATTGATTCTATAAAAAACGGATGCAACGAAAGGGATATTATATCACTGCTTCGTGACCATTATTCGGCTATACACCCGACACAGAAGCCAGTGCGTTTAATAGAGCGTTTATTAGCATTAATAAGCTGTGAGGGTAATACAATATTAGACCCGTTTAGCGGATCTGCAAGTACAGCTATTGCCTGCATTAATACCAACAGAAATTATATAGGGTTTGAATTAGACAAAGAATATTACGATTTATCAATAACAAGAATAAATAATGTAATGTATGACCGTTCTCGAAAGACTAGATAAAATTCATCCTGACCTGATATCCTCTTTTCTGGCAGACGGAAAAAGTGCAGGTATACCTGCCGACGTGCAGCTGTTCCTGAAACAGATTCAGTGGGCTGCCGAAATATTCGAATACGAACCGAATATCACACGTGCCAGCAAGAAGTTGCGTCTTCGCATCAATGCCGAGCAACATATCGCTCTTGAAGAACGTACGTGCAAGGAAAGAATATACCAGGCTATCAATTACTTCAATGTCGACAATACGGTTTCCGAGAAAATATGGGAAAACCATTATGCCGATAAGTTTGAATCCATCGCTCAGCTTTGCGCGGCAAAGGGAGATTTGAAAACCATGGCCATGTGCATGGAAAAAGCAAGCGAACACCGTACACGTGCCGCACAGATTGCCGAAGCTGCTACCAACCTAGGAATTACGTTCCTGATTGATCCGTGCGTTCGTCCGGAAGATATGGGACTGGAAACCAAATCTCTCAAAGAGATTGCACGCAAGCATAATGAAGGATTCTATATTCAGCTTATCGACGGATTGCCGATTGATAAAAAAGAGAAAAAACGTCTGCTACGTGATGCTGATATACAGGATGCCGAACTTGTTAATGAAGAATAATATGCAGGATAATGATATAACACAAGATAAGTTCTCTCTTGAAGTAGAACGTATATACATGAACTCCATGCAGGTAATGGCTAACCTGATTGATCCGAACAAGCTCATTGTAGAAGCAGCCCGTGCTTCCGGTAAGACTTCAGAAGTCACAGTTAACCGTATCGTGCGTGTAGCAGATTCTATGCCCTCCGAACTTTCTTTCCTGGCACACCGCACTTATGTTGCCCTGTTGACTAATATCTGGCCTAATATTCAGGCTGCATTTTCCCGCCAGATAACAGTCAACGGGCAAACGCGGTGCATGCTGGAATATGGTATCGACTATATTGCAGGCGACGCTAAGATTCCAGATCATTTCCGACGTCCCCGCTACCCTATTTCTTATCCCAAACACAGTGTCTTGTTCCGAAACGGACACCATATTCAGCTGGTATCTTCCGATCAGCCTGATTCTGTTGCCGGCCGAAGCGGAGTACATGCGTTTGTCGAAGAAATGAAGCACAACGACGGTGAGAAGCTGAAGACACGTCTGTTCCCTTCCCTTCGTGGTTCTTCAGCCGAAATACGTAAGTCGCCCTATTACCAGGGATGGACGGGTGTATCGGATACTGCACGCGTAGATCTGAACGAAGACGACTGGTTCGAACGCTATGAGGACCAGAACAACCAGCAGTTACTATCAGAGATTGCTACTGTTGCGCTTCATGTAAACAAGGCTGCTTATCAGCGTATGGAACTGCTGAACGCACAGAAGAATACAACCAACCTGGTTACACTGGAAAAAATCAGGCTGGAAGTACAGAAGTGCGACCGTACTATTGCAAAATGGTCGGGACGTCTTGCCGACATGCGAAGAAACGCTACCTTATACATCCGTGCCAGTTCGTTTGTCAACAAGGATATTCTGGGACCTAAATTCTTTAAAACCCAGCTTGAAACACTCGATACCGACGAGTTCCTGACGGCTATCTGTGCCGTACGTCATAAATCCGTAGTCAACAAATTTTTCATTCACTACGAGAAAGAACGTCACCAGTTCCGCGACGGATATATCTACGAAAGCATCATGAAGTTCGACCTTAAAGACCATTTCCGTATTACGGCCCGATATCTCACCTACTACAATAAGAACGATGAACTGTATATCGGTTACGATCCGGGACACTTCTCCAGTCTTGTTGTAGGACAGAAAAAGAAGTACGGCCGTGAGTTCCGTATCCTGAAAGAATTTTTCTGCTACTACCCCGACGAACAGCCTGAACTGGCTCGCCAGGTATGGGAGTTCTTTGGTGCTGATGCAGTAAACAAGCGGATCGTTCTCTATCCGGATAGAGCCGGAAACAAAAAGCGTGAAGAGCTGGAACGTATCACTACCGACAGCCGTGCTTTAAAGAGGGAACTGGAGTCGTACGGTTTTTCCGTACAGCTGATGAACGAAGGACTGGCTACCATCTACCACTGGCAGCAGTTCAAGCTGATGGCATTACTGTTCGGCGGACAAAGCAATGCACTGCCCAGCATACTTATCGACGAGAACGAATGTCCTAACCTGTGCAGTGCCATTCCGCTTTCTCCCCGACTCACTTCAAACGGCCGTATAGAACTCGACAAGAGTTCCGAAAAAAAGATTCCGCTGCATAAGCAGGCAGGTCTTACCACGCAGTTGCCTTCTGCTATGATCTATCTGCTATACGGACTTTATTCAGATGCCGCACAAAATGAATTAAACAGTATTCCTAACAATATTATAGACAATATGAGCATATAAAAACAGATGATTTTGCTTAATCTATGCTTTAAAAAATAGATTATAACATGCTGTTTGACATAATAATATATGTCACTCAGTTTTCATTCAGGCAATAGGTTTTTCGAAAAATTTTTGAGGGATTTTTCAAGCGACGATTTTTTCCACGCCCCGCTGGTATTTCGATGTGCGCGGCACAAACCTCAAAATCTCGGAAATATGATTTGTCCTTTACATTAGGTAGTAATACAAGTAAATTCGTGTATGAAAAGAACAGAAGAAACAGACGATTCTTTAATCATTCCGGGCACTGAAGCCATGCAGTTAGCCAGAGAGATATCCAAGTTGCCGGACGGTTACTTTACGGTAGCTTTCTACCCGTGCAGCTTGCAGAAGAACGAAGCAAGCACCAAGCTTGTAGTAAAGACCAAATGCAAATGGCGTACTCAGTTGCCGGAAGAAAAGTTCAGTGTAGACAGCGATAATCTGTTTCTCTTTACCGATGAAGAAGAGCAGCCTCGTATGTGTTATTCTATACTTATCAGATACATGGGCTTCCCACAAGACGGATATAAATTACATAAAATAGATTGGTTACAATGAGCAGTACAAAACAACATATTCAAATGCAGGGATGCCTGGGAGTATATGTCAACGATACTGATGTTATCTCCTTCCAGCTGGGCGATGGCAGCATGCTGGATGCTTTGCAAAGAGATCGTTATGTTTATCTCGATCCGGTAGCTACCGAAGGACTGGTCAGATGGATGACTGTTAAAGGATATAACATTGCTTCTCGCGGATGGAATAACCTCAAATGCGAAGAAGTAGCCAGCGATATCAAGCATAACCGATTGCTTCCGCGCCTGATCACCAAGCAGGTTAACATGCTGTATGGCATGGGACCGGCTGTATACCGTATAGGCTTAGTCGACGGTAAGGTAAAAAGAAACTGGGAAGAAGTTCCCCGTATACAGGAATGGCTGGAAAGCTGGGAAGACAACGGTATGGAGCAGGGATATCGTGCGTTTGCCAAACAGAACATAAAAAATTACTACTATTTCCGCGATTTTTTTGTAAAGTGGCGCATGTCTGCCGGTAAGGGCATATTACGCAATACGCTTCCGGTTGCAGGACTTGAAGCCATGGAAAACAAAGACTGCCGTCTGGCTACCACGCTGACAGACGTGGCTTTCAATATGGTTTATTACAAAGACTTTACGGCTATTGCCGTAGGTAAGTTTGCTTACGGCATTAGCCCGTCTTTCCGTATTTACCCCAAATTCCGTGTACAGGATATCAACCAGTACCGTTATGCCGCTATTTCTCACCATCGAGAAAAAAGCATTGATAACTTCTATGGCGAAAACGAAACGCACGAAGGAACTAAGGCTTATATCAAAGGATCCAACGAAAATGCTGTGTACATCAACAGCTTTTTGCGAAACTCTCTTGCTGCCAAGATTCATATTGTTATCCCGAATGCATGGGTTGCATCAAAACAAGTTCAGATAACCAACCTGTGCAACGAAAACAAAGAACGCCAGGCAAAGGGAGAAGCATTATTACTGTATAACGGCATAGATATTGGTACAGAATATAAGGAGTCAACACTTATTCAATACATCAAGTACGAACTAAACAAGCTGTCCGAATATCTTTCCGGATCAGGAAATCAGGGTAAGGCATACGCTACTTTCAGCTTTAAAGATTCCAGCGGAGAAGAAGCACGCTGGAAAATTGAAACAGTCGATTTGAAGTACAAAGAATACATTGATGCCATTATCTCGTACGACAAGCGTGCTGATGAAGTGCTGCTATCTTCGGTCGGACTAGACAGCAGTATATCTTCCGTGTCGAAAGAAGGCGTTATCAGCAAGTCGGGAGCCGATGCCTACTACAACTATCTTATATATCTGTTACAGCTTGCTCCCGAAGATGAAATTGTTTGCGAGCCGTTCAACCAGGCAATAAGAGTCAACTTCCCCGATCTGTATGCACAAGGATACAGAATAGGATTTTACAGAGAAATTCCGGCACGCCAGGAAGACGTGTCACCTTCAAATCGTTTAAATGCACAACAGTCATGAGTATATTAGAAGAATTGTTTACCGATGTAGCTAAGTTCAGGGAATATTCTCCCTATACTGAGTCTAACGTAACATTTGAAGAGCTTGCATCAAGCGGAATGAGTGCTGTTAAGCAAGTAAAGTCACTTCTTACTTCCGACATATACAATACTATCATTTCGTCGGATGATGCAAAAAAAGAAGCATTACGAAGTGCGGTTGCCAATTTGACTCTGGCAAAACAGCTTGTTTTTAATATCCTTTCTCTTCGTAAGTCTGAAGTAGATGTATATAAGAACGAGCAGGAACAGATGCGGCGTGCTTACCGCGACAATTACTTCAACTCTATGGATTCGTTGCTTCAGCTGCTCGACAATGATGAAGCATGGAAGAAAACACCGATGTACAGCGTCATGCAGTCGTTGAAGATAAAGAGTGCAGCCGAGTTTGATGCAGTATATCCTATTGATAACTCATACATGTATTTTTTCCGCTGCATTCCTTTGCAGCAGGAAGCCCTGGACGATTATGTAGGAAGTTATTACGACAGGCTGGAAGACAACGATAAAACAACCCGTAGAAAGCTCGACAGATGTCTTGCCAAGTTTACCGTTGCTCTTTCTTTGCGCCGGTTTGATATTCTGGAATTTCCGGTTACCATAAGAAATCTGTTTGAGGAAACTACAGCCAGCCGAAACGGTACACAGGAACAGGAAAGAATGCTAGACCTTTCAAACGAGCTTATGTCACAGGCACAAGAGTCGTTGAAAAGCATTGATCTTATTCTTTCTTCAGACAAGGATACCAATATTGTTACCCAGACATCTTTTAATCAACCCGAAGATAAAATATACCTGATGGGATGAAAGCAGTTGAGTTTATATATCAAGGAGAGCAGTATGCTATCCCTAACGACTGGGAAAGTCTGAACACCTATCAGTTTACCGAACTGGTAAGCGACCTCTTAAGTATGTCTATCGGTAAGTTATCTCCCGGATCTGTACGTGTAAGATATGTATGCCGCTATATGGGGTGGAATATCGACAAGATAACAGAAGAAAGTATGGCTAACGTGATATATCTAGCCGAACAGATTACATTCCCGTTTGTGATTGTTTATCCCAATAACGACGAAGCCTTGTCCGAACTGGACCAGAACACATACCGCCTTTGCAAGCGAATTAATCCGGAAAGACTGACCGGAGTGACCATAGCAAGATATCTGGCCCGCCTGAACTACCGGTATGCAATCGACTTGTGCTTCTGCAAACAATTTATTGAAGCTGTTTTTCTTCCAGGAAAAAGAAAGCCATTTACGGGATATACTATCGACACTAAGTATCACATGCTGACTAGCGACCTTACCGCCCAGCAGTTCATAGAAGCCCGCGAACTGGTAGACTGTACCGATGAACGTCTTCCTCTTCTGGCTGCCATACTTTATTCTACCAGACCGTACGACAGCAATGTCGCACACCGTCTTTCTTCTGAGTTTGAAAAGCTCGATAGAAATACGCTGGAAGCTATACGCTTTAACTTTAAAGGATTTGTCAACTATCTGTTTACCCGTACCGAATTTAAACTGTTGACGGCTGCACGTCCCGGAAAAGAAAACGCTATCAGCACCGGAGCACAGGAAACATTATACTCGCTCAGTTCTGAAGGATATGGCAGCCTGAACGAAGTCATGCAGATGAACGTTATCCAGTATCTTTCCATACTGCGCAAAAAAATAATAGAGTCTGTCAAGAGCCTGCATACAGCAAAAATGGACGTTGCCCAGATAGCCAATACTACCGGATTACCAATAAACATTATAACTCAGATACTATGATTCTCGAATATTTAACCTATTTTGCTCAGTTCCCTACCAAAAAGGCCGTTAATGATTTGTTTTCAAACGGACGGTCCAAATTGCCGGAATATGCCGAGCTTAAAAAACAGATCAAAGAACTTCCGGATTCTGTTATACCCGATATTACAGGATATGTTTTCGGGCAACGCTTCGAAGACGTAAAGAAAAGAGTAGACAGTCTTACCGGAACATACTTGTTCTGCGATTTTGGCGAGATATCCAGCTCGCAGAATAATATAGGCAGCATTACCGATTCTCATGTGCGCGCTGTAACTGTTGCCGCTAAGATACCCGACTCTTCCGATATGGTAGAAGTTGCCATATACAGTAACCGCACACTGTACATGTTAAATCTTATCCGTGCGCACATGATTAAGGATGCACGTACTCATTCCTGGCTTAAACCTATTACCGAAAGACAGACAATAGTTCCATTTGTCGCTCCCGAACTACAGTCATTAGGCTGGACCATGAAGTTTACTGCATCCGCTTCGGATTGGCTGAATGTAAAAAACCTTATAAGTACAATTTAAATTGAAAAAAAATGAATGAAATTGAACAAGTCACCCAAGTTGCAAAGGGAATTAGCGAGTTTGGCATTCTCGTAATGATTGCGGCTTTCTTCTTACTCCTGTCGGCTGGAGTAATGATCTGGAACATGCGTAGCTACAAATCTATTATCGAGCAAATCATGTCCGATTTTTCTGATAAGCTTAATCTGATCCAGGAAACGGCAAATAAAAATGCTCAGACCATGATAGATATTGCTGAAGGATTGATTCCGGAAACTCAGCTTCGTATTAAGAATATTTCCGGAGTGTTCTTCGATCTATCAGTCGAACGTGTTTGCCGGATTATTAAAAGAGTCCGTCAGGAAAAACATATTGTCGACAAAGAGGCTACACGCACAAAAATACGCACATTGCTTACCAACCTTTTCGAAGACCGTAACAGCAAGCTTGATACATTTACCTATCGCGGGAAAAAGCTATCAGAGTATTCGAATTTGGATTGGATCGAATGGGTTGCTCAGGTAGTTGAAAACGAAATATACAACGAAGCCGGAGAAAATAACGGACGCGCTTATTCAAACGTTTGCATGGTGTACGAGAAAATAAAACTTGATTTTTATCACCGTTTAAACTGATTTGCCCTATGAAAAAGAAATGGATCATTTTACTTGTAGTGATAGCTGTTATTGTTGCTGTCATGGTATACAACCACTATGTACCGTTGTGGTTTAATCTTACCAGTCTTGTGTTTATCGGAACAGGTATCGTGCTCGATCGCTTGATTATCTGGTTATACAACTCTTATATCAAGAAAGGAGATACAGATGAATAAAATAGACGCTATTGTTATCCATTGCTCGGCTACACGTGCCGGGCAGGATATCGGGAAAAAAGAAATTACCCAGATGCACCTTCAGCGCGGATTTACCACTATTGGCTACAATTACGTAATCAGGCTGGACGGTACGGTAGAAGTAGGCCGAAGCCTGACTATCGACGGTGCACACTGCAATTCGAAAGGCTTTTCCGGTGTTAGCTATAACAAGCATAGTATCGGTATCTGCTATGTAGGCGGACTCGATGCAGACGGAAATGCTGCCGATACCAGAACACCGGCACAAAAAGAATCTTTAGCAAAGCTGATTAAAGAACTCTGTTCAAAATACCAGATTGTTGAAGTGCTGGGACATCGCGATACATCGCCCGATCTGGACGGTGACGGAATTGTAGAATCTAACGAATGGACTAAGATGTGTCCGTGCTTTGATGTGCGTGCAGAATATCCCTTTATTCCGGAAATCGTTGTGAAGCCATGAAATTTATGAGCATATGTGATATTATACGATATAAGGCAAGCCGGCATATTCTGCTGGCTTCCTTTCTATGTCTTATACTGGCATGCTCTTGCCGCAGCATTAAGTACGTTCCTGTACAAAGCCAGATAGACAGTGTAGTAGTAGAAAAGCCTGTAGAAGTACATCTACCGCCAGACAGTTCTACTATCTATGCTTTGCTGGAATGTGATAAAAACGGAAAAGTCTTACTTAAGCAGCTGGATATTGTTAACAGCAAGAACGCACAGGCTCAGCTAACCATTGACTCTCTGGGAAACTTAAAGGCTCAGATGAAAACAAAACATGACACAGTATATATTCCTTCAAAAACGATTACAATAACTAAGAAAGAGCAAGTTCCATATCCAGTCGAAAAAGAACTTAGCCAGTGGCAAAAATTATGTATTAAGTTAGGCGGATGGGCGTTTGCCGTCATTATTATAGGAATAATATTTATTGTAAAAAAAGTTATTGATAAATTTAGGAAATAGCCTGATAAATAATTTATATTCACTATATTTGCATTGCTAGAATAAACCAAAATATTAACAACTAAACGAGTGTAATTATGAAAGAAAAATTGTCTAACGTCAAATCTTTGATTGATGAAGGTAAGTTGGAAGAAGCCAAGGCTTTAATTGACGAAATTATTGCAAGTATTCCTGAAACTCTCGAAGGTGAAGACGGTATTGATCCTCCTCTTCCTGGTGAAGGATCAAATGGTAAGCCTAACAAATAAGAGCGTGAAAACGCTCTTTTTTTATTATAATTACTATGAGAAAGTATTTTTGGTTTTTAAAAAGAATTTTTGAAAGGTTTGTCGTTATGTACACACCTTTTTTATCCTCTGTTTTTTATGTAATACATACAATGTTGCTAAAAAATGAAGTATATGATTCTTTGTTTTTTGGCTACAATTCTAATTTCTTTGGTCATTCAATCTTTTGGCTTTATGTTGTTCTTATACGCAGTAAAAACATGTGTAAATGGTATAAGTTAAGCATAAAATCATCTATGGTAATGAATTTTCTAAATATATTATATTACCATCACATAATAGAAAGAATTGGACTACTGGATATGGCTTTGGTGTTTTCTATTATATCTATTTTATGCTGGCTGATTTTTGTTTCTACTTGTAATATATCAAAAGTTATTCGTTCAGCATACAAACGTTTAAACACAAAATAAACACACTGATACCATATTCTCTTAATAAGTTCAGATCAAACTTTTTGCCTCGAAGTGTAGCGATGTGAAAGGCTATGATTTCTATATTCTTTGATACTCCTATCTTTTTGCGAATATTATCCAGATGGTTATTAACAGTTTTAGGCGAAATAAATAATTTTTCGCCTATTTCTTTTTCCGTCATGCCATGCGACAGATACTCTATTATATCCTGTTCTCGTCGTGTAATTGGGTAATTTACCCTATTGTCCTCTTGTAGCGTTATAGATAATTTTGTTGCATCTAAGATAATCAAAAAAATCTTGGTTTGCAACGCCTTAAGCATTAAGAGGGCAAATTAAATACATTAAAAATGGAAATGCAGGATTATGTAGCAATGCGTGAATTAGAACAGAATCACGGTAGTTGCTGGGCAAAGAGTTCCCCATTATGGGTAATTGCTGCTGTATTGGTAATTGGCTTCTTTGTCTATAACTGGACTAAGAGCTGTAATGAAAAGGTTGCTTTCGCGACTGGTCTGGCCAACCTTGACGGACGTATTAACTGTCTTACTCCGCAAGTTGGTAAACTTAACGATCAGATGTATGGTGCAGCACAAGCCTTTGCTGGTTTGACTGTCGGTCTGGACGAAACTCGTAGAGATTTCGGCAATCAGCTCGGACAGCTGAACAATACTGTTTTCTACAATTCGGTAAACAACGGATGGTATGGAACCGGTACTCAACGCAACGGATGTGGATGCGGATGCCCTAGCCGTGTATTTGCACAGACATCTACTTACGCACAGACAGGTACTCCACAGGTTACTGTAACTGAAAGTTGTGCTAACGATCGTTGCTAAAAATTGCGGTTTTGCCGCTTTTACAAACTGAGGGCGGCTATTTGTCGCCCTCTTATCTTTCTTAAGTTATGTCAGTCTTCACCTACAAAAAGAAAACAATAGAAACGAATTTTCGTAGCCGGGCAGAGGCATTCAACTCGATGCTGGCATATCTTATCGACGAAAAGAAAATAGATCCGATGCAGGCTGCTAAAGAAGCAAATCAGTTTGCAGAAATTTTTGCGGTCAACATGGGTTTGCCTACTAATATTGAACCTGAGCGTAAAGGTTACGATAAAGTAATGTATTACGTAAAGGAAACAGTTACCATGGTTAAGGAGAATCCGGAAATTGTAAACTATTTAATTCCGGCAGCAACTTTCATAGCCGGTTTGTTTACAGGCAAAAAAGCCGAACAGGTACAAGAGCCGGTAAATGAACATCAGGAAGTACAGGAACCTATAGACTTTGACAACGTAAAATAATATGCTAAGAAAATTATATATTGTGATAGACTGCGACGATGAAGAACAAGTGCAGACTATACAACAGGAATTGAATAACTTTTCAAACTCCCGCGTTCTCACCGGTAAAAAAATAATGTCTATGTTACCCTACTACAAGAGTCACCGGAACTCGCTTAACGAGCTTTTCAAACTTGTATCTCAAGGTGGCGTTAAGGCAGTATTATCCATGAAGGGAGCACAACTCATGACTAAACTTTCTTCCAAATGATAGATGTAATTAACAAGGAATGTTGCGGAGATTGCACTAAGTGTACTCTCATCAACGAAGTACCAGGATTCGATTTTTACGGATGTGTATTAAACCAGATGTTTCAGAAAATGATTCGTATGGAAAACAGAATCAGTAATCTCGAAAAACAAGAGAAACGTATAACTATTATTGATAACGATAAAAACTTGATAGAAAATGAAACAAGCAGTGAGAAATTGCCTGAACAAAAAGGGGAAAAATGAGTTCTGGAACAACGATTACTACCAGACTTATAAGATGCATCATGGAATGCACTTCAGCAATAGACTTGCTGAATACGCCAGCTCAAAAATGATTAATGCCAACAACACGCACCACATGTGGACCTGCAAGGATGTAGAAGAAGCATTTAGCGCGTTAGGATTTAAACTCCCGGAAAAATATACATGGGGAGATGCTACTTATGCAGCCAACATGATCTACTCCGATTATGCCCAGTTGCTAAAGATTGATACTGATGCCGTAAAGATGGCGTATGCCCTTCTTACTGATCCGGACGGCTACGAAGGCATGATATTCAACCGCTATACAGCAGACATTATGGAAAAAGGAGAATGTATTCCGTGGAAAGACTTGATTTGAATTGTCTTTATCCTTATTTTTATAGATGAAAAAAACAACAGTTTGAATTAAACAACATGCATGTAAAGATATCCTGATAATATATCGTCACTGTGAGATATACAGCCCGTTTTTTTAAGCTGTATTAATATAAATGCTAATTTTAAACTTTAAAAAAATGATACTTAATAATGGAGTAAAACTAACAGACGAAGCTATTGATATGCTGCGTACCATGCAGGAAGACAATAACAGTACAATAGAATCACTTATAGAAGGTGTTGAAAATATTGAAGAAATGGTTGCTAATCCGGAATCAGATCCAAACAGTGACGAACGTATTCTTATGATACAGCAGCTTCATGGAGTTAGAAAATTATTAAGACAACTTAAAGTTATACCTGGTTATGCATACGAATAATTCCGATAAAGAAAACGATTACATCGTATCTCTTATGTCAGTATATGCTCCGGCACTTTCAGAGTGCGAAGCAACTCATTGGTTTACCACGCACGAAGTGTTCGAAGCAATTCGTAATATTGATCCGGCTACATCCGTAACCGAGTCAGACGTATACCAGATACTTCACGATGCCGGTTTCCGTTATCAGCCTCGCCCAGGCAGTGTAGGCTGTGAGTTCCGGTGGATGATGAAACAGAAATAATTTCGTTTTTTTCAATAAATTGGACTTATAAGGAAGACATGCAGTGATGCACGTCTTCTTTTTTTTATGCTGTAAAACATTAAGTTTGCAAACAAAAATATTTGCAATTATTTTGCAAATAAAAGTATTTGCAGTATATTTGCATTGTCAAACAATAAGTAATAAGTCAAACATTAAAAAAGAACAATTATGAAAATAGAAAACTTAAATCAGATTGCTGAATTTTTTGTTAACCTTTATAGTGATGAACTTAATGAAATAACTTCTGACAATATCTATGAATGGTGGTCTATGAACTGGTCTAACTGGGTTGAAGATACCGATCAGGATATATATAACGAAGTTGAAAAAGCTATATGGGATAAGATAAATGAGAGATAAGTATTACTATATATATTGTAAAATTTAAAATATAAAATTATGAACGCATATAATATTTTTGATGAAAATCATTATGAAACTATCCTTTATCACGCAGTTGCTAAAGACGAAGATCAGGTTAAAGAACTTGCAAAAGAAAAAGGTATAGACCTGGAAGGATTGGAAATCGAATTGGAAAGAACAAATGTAAAAGATCAATTAGGAAGGGACTTCAATCCGTATATAGAAGATGCATTAGTTTATTAATAAAGTAAGATTGTAATTCAACATATGGCAACAAAAAATGTAACTCTCCGCTTGCCGGAAGAAATGGTTGAGTATTTGACTCGAAATAACGACAGCATTAATCAGGCTGTTATAAATGAAATAAATGCAATAAAGCGTATCAGAACAGTTGCAATGGGAGAGCTAAAAGGATTGTTTACGCCCCAAGAATGGATATTCTTAGCTGATGCTTTTAACGGCACATTGATCGACGATGTTTTTTGCGCAAACAAAGGAGCATTTATCGCAGCATGTGAAGATGCAGAAAAGTATGAAAGTAAAGCTACGTTACACGGAGTTAACCTTACGGAATTTATTGCAAAAGTTAATACATTGCACGGAGCAAATATCGAAGCAATATATAGCAGGATAAAACATTACTTAGAACATTATACCGATTCGGAAACACAAGGATGGGAGAAATTTTAAATTAAAAGGCAGGGGATAATCCTCTGCCTTTCTTGTGTCAAACAATCTTATAAGCAACAAGCCTAAAAGAACGTTGCAAATATAATATTTATATTCTTATACTGTGCTGAATTCAACTTGCAAATGCAACAGAATTCTGATTAATAATTTGTTTAAATT
>ENA-OOWV01000358-OOWV01000358.1-human-gut-metagenome-genome-assembly--contig:-NODE-358-length-37068-cov-4.014535_pt1 | contig 37068 bp, 33 predicted proteins | sample MGYA00241584_ERZ501337 | MGnify/ENA primary metagenome ERZ501337 (study PRJEB25962, sample SAMEA2042744) | human gut metagenome | biome: human gut; feature: human-associated habitat; material: faeces... | reverse complement strand
GCAGGGCAGCCCCCATGCCCCGGTACAGGGCCAGCAGGCCCAGCGTACCCTGCGGCTGGCCGAAGCTGCCATCCAGCGGCTGGGCGCACAGGTGAACCCGAAGATCGTACTCACCGTATTTGCCGCAAGGCTGGCGCATGCATAAAAAAGACAAAAACAAACAGAGAACCCCTCCGGCGCTTGCGGTACACCGGAGGGGTTCTCTGTTTGGGGTATTGCTTTGGTGTGAGGAGGAATCATGTGTAAGGGGGCGGTTGCGGCCCCGCGTCCCTTACAGGCCCTAGTATACCCGATTTTGCAGGAAAAGTCATTACCTTTCTGTGAAAAAATCAAAAAAACAGAAATTTTAAATGAAAATACGTCAGATTGCTTCAAAGATTCCGGTTCGGGTATTGCCGCGCACGGTCACACTCTCATCGCCGTAGGAAAAGGTGATCTCCAGCGTATGCCCCGTTGTGTACAGGGTGCTGTACTCGTCTTTGGTCAGCGAAATCCCGGTTTCCGCAAAACAGATCTCCTGCGGCTGGAGGGTTTCAAGGTGGCCTTTTTCCTCTGGAGTGAAACGGGAAGTATGGGTACAGGCATAGAGCCGGTAATGATTCCGCGGCTGGCCGTCCATCCGGATGGTGAAATTGTCCAGAACATCCCCGTTTTCGGCAACGCCACGGAACGGCAGCTGGGCGGCTGTGTCATTGCTGTTCTGCATGGTAAAGTAGATCGGCAGACTGTAAGAAGGGACCTGGGTGGGAAAATCACTGCTCCAGAAACCGGAAAGTACGATGCCGCCCACCGACGGCAGGACGGTGCTTTCCACCGGCCCGGCGGTGTATTCGGTGCTGTAATGATCCGGAAGCAGGTAGCCGGTAAAGGTCTGGCGCTGCCCGCCGTAAAGCAGCGTGAGGCTCCAGGGTGCAGGGTCAACGGTCCGCAGACCGGCGCTCAGATCCTCCGGCTGCAGCTTGCAGCTGTAAGAGATGGTCTGGGTCTCCCCGGCTTTCAGCTGGACGTCCTGCACATATCTGGAGCCGTTCCACTTGTTCAGGCCGGTAAAGGTAAACTCTCCGCCGTAACGGCTGTTTCCGAGCATGGGAACAAAGTTTTCTTGATTGAAATAGGCCGCAGAGGAATTGGTGTTCTCTATATTCAGATGGATCTCCATCTGCCGGAAATTATTTCCGTAATCCTTGGCAAAGGCACGGACGTAATTCACCCGCAGGCCGCCTACCGTGGGCACGGCGGCGCCGCCCTCCGCAGGGTCGCCTGCGCCGCAAAGCAGGCCGGACACCGCAGAGCCGAGCATCAGGCAGCCGGAAACTTTCAGGAAGCTGCGGCGGGAAATTTTCCAGGACATAAACATCCTCCTCTCAGAAATCAAGCAGATATTACCTGCTTTTATCATACGCGGTGTGCAACTGGAATGCAACATGATCCTTGCAATGCGGCAGAAATTGGTCAATCTGCTGTGATTTTCAGTTCCCGTGCGTGCACTTTGCCATGCTCCACATAGTGGGCGGCATTGTGGAGGTTTGCGGCGATCTGTGCCTCGGTCACGGGTTTGATCACCCGGGCAGGTACGCCCACGGCCACCGAGCCGTCCGGGATGACCATGCCCTCCGGCACCAGTGCCCCGGCCCCGATGATGCAGTTTTTGCCCACCACGCAGTGGTTCAGCAGGGTGGCGTGCATCCCGATCAGGGTGCCGTCGCCCACGGTGCAGCCGTGTACCACGGCGCTGTGGCCCACAGTGACGCTGCGGCCCAGGGTCACGGCCCCGCCTACGTCGCAGTGCAGCACGGCATTGTCCTGCACGTTGCTGTTCTCGCCGAGGGTCAGGGTACCGTCGTCGCCGCGCAGCACGGCCCCATACCATACGGTGGAGCCGGGCTTTAGGATCACATCGCCCTGCACGGTGGCGTTGGGAGCCACAAAGGCCGCGCCTTCGTTGCGGGGACTTTTTCCACAAAAGGACAGGAACATTGTGAAAAACCACCTTTCTCTTTTGGTTCGTTTATGGTATTCTTATAAGTAAGGAACAAAAATGTGCGCACCGGTTTTGCCGGAGCGGGATTCAAGGGGGTACCTTCATGCTTCACAACACGTTCTGCCGTCGGTTGGCGGCGCTGGTGCTTACGCTGGCGGTCGCCGTCAGTGCAGTGCTGCCGGTATTTGCAGTATACCCCATGCCCATCCAGACTGCAACCGAGACCGAGGCCGTGTACCTGTTCAATGCCGATACCGGCAAGACACTGCTGACCCAGAATGCCGACCAGCCCCGCTATGTAGCCAGCCTGACCAAGATGATGACGGCCCTGCTGCTGCTGGAAAGCGGCAAGGACCTGAACGGTGAGGTCACGGTGCCCACCGACCTGACCCAGGAGTTCAAGGATATCCAGAACGCCAACGGCACCACCATGGGTCTGCGCATCGGGGAGACGGTGCGCCGCATCGACCTGCTGAACGCCCTGCTCATCACCAGTGCCAACGACGCGGCCAGCGTCATCGCCTGGGACGTGGGCGGCAGCCTGAATGCCTTCATCCAGCAGATGAACGCCCGTGCCGCAGAGCTGGGCTGCACCAGTGCCACCTTTACCTGCGCCCACGGCCTGTACGATTACGGCAATGTGGCCTCGGCAGAGGACATGGCAAAGATCGCGGCGGCCTGCGCGGCCAACGAGACCTTTGCGCAGGTGGCCGGTTCCACCACCTATACGCTGGGCCAGACGAATTTCCACAGCGAGCAGCGCACCATCAGCAGCTCCAACCCGCTGATGGACGCCTCTGGTGCTTATTATAAGGATTCTGTCCAGTGGGTCAAGGGCGGTTTTACCACCCTGGCAGGCCGCTGTGCGGTGGCCCTTGCTCAAAAGGACGGCCACACCTACGGCCTTGTGATCCTGGGCAGTGACAGCAACGAGCATCTGTACAGCGAGTGCGACGAACTGTTTGACTGGGCCTTTGCCAGCTTTGCTGACCGGCCGCTGGTGGACACCCAGACCGTGGTGACCACCGTGGACCTGAACAAATGCCGCACCCATCCGGAGGTAGAACTGTATGCGGCTGCTCCGGTCAGCGGCTACGGCCACGCGGACGACAAGGTGAGCTATTCCTTTGACCTGCCCGAGAGCGTGTCGGCCACCGTGAAAAACGGCCAGAAGCTGGGCACCGCCACGGTGTATCTGGACGGCTGCGAGGTAGGCCAGGTGGATCTGGTGACCCATCAGGAGTACGTCTCCGACTTCCGCACCGACAGCCGGTCCACCCTGCTGCTGTTGGCCGCACTGGCGGTCATCCTGCTCGTGCTGAGCGTTGTCACGCTGGCATGCGGCGGCGGTTCCCTCAACCTGAACCGGCGGCGCAGAATGAAGCGGAGAAGATAAGCCGAACGATAAGAGCCGCTGCTGCACATTATCCGTGCAGCAGCGGCTCTTTTTGCATATTACACCGCGCCGTAGATGCCGTGCACCGATACTTCGCCGGTGAACACATGCACTTCGCCGCTGTCGGTGCGCACCACAAGGCGTCCTTCCGGCACCATGGCCGTGCCGTTGCGTGCTACCCTTGTCGGGAACACGCAGTCGAACATATCAACGCCCAGATTTACGCCTTCAATAATGCAGTCAGCCGTGCCTACGCCCATTAAATAACGGGCTTTGTTTTTGGGCAGGTGCTGCGTTGTTTCGCCCAAAATATCATACATCATGGGTTTGGGTTCGCCGACGCTTAAACCGCCGATGCCGTAACCTGCAAAATCCATATCCGTTAAACTGTCGGCGCTCATTTTGCGCAAATCCTTATACATGCCGCCCTGCACAATGCCGAACAGCGACTGGTCCTCGCGCGTATGTGCTTCAAGGCAGCGTTTTGCCCAGCGCGTGGTGCGTTCCGTTGATTGTTTGGCATAATCATAATCAGCCGGGTAAGGAATGCACTCATCAAAGGCCATGGCGATATCCGCGCCCAGTGCTTCCTGCACCTGCGTGGCAATTTCCGGCGAAAGGAACTGCCTGCTGCCGTCGATATGCGAGCGGAAGGTTACGCCTTCTTCCTTTATTTTGCGCATTGCGCCGAGGCTAAATACCTGAAAACCGCCGCTGTCCGTCAGCATGCCGCGTTTATAGTTCATAAATTTGTGCAGCCCGCCGGCTTTTTTTACAAGCTCATGCCCGGGGCGCAAAAACAAATGGTAAGTATTGGAAAGTATTACCTGGCTGCCCATGTCGTACAGTTCTTCCGGCGACAGGGTTTTTACTGTTGCCTGCGTGCCGACCGGCATAAACATCGGCGTTTCAAATGTGCCGTGCGGCGTGTGCAGGCGGCCAAGCCGCGCACCGCTGCGGCTGCATTCTTTAATAAGTTCGTAAGTAACAGCGTGCATTATTTACCTCCGCTTTTATAAATTATCGGTAATGAACATGGCATCGCCGAAGGAGAAGAAACGGTATTTCTGTTTTACTGCTTCTTCGTAGGTTTTAAGCATAATTTCGCGCGTCGAAAGCGTGGAAACCAGCATTAAAAGCGTGCTCTGCGGCAGATGGAAGTTGGTTACAAGCGCATCTATCATTTTAAATTTGTAACCGGGGTAAATAAAAATATCAGTCCAGGCTGCGCCCGGTTTAATAATGCCGTTGCCGGCGGTTGCGGCGGCTTCCAGCGTGCGCACAGCCGTTGTTCCTACCGAAACAATGCGCCTGCCCGCGGCTTTGGCTTTGTTAATGGCATCTGCCGCTTCCGGCGTAATGGTGTAAAATTCTTTATGCATAACATGGTCTTCAATATTTTCAACGCTTACGGGGCGGAAAGTACCAAGGCCGATATTAAGCGTTACGAACACTTCTTCGCAGCCCATGTCTTTTACTTTCTGCAAAAGTTCTTTGGTAAAGTGCAGCCCGGCAGTAGGCGCTGCGGCACTGCCCTTATCGCGGCTGTAAACGGTCTGGTAACGCTCCTTGTCTTCAAGCTGCTCGGTAATATACGGCGGCAGCGGCGTTTCGCCAAGCCTGTCCAAAATTTCTTCAAACACGCCTTCAAATTTAAAACGGGCAATGCGTCCGCCAAATTCGGTGTTGTCAAGTATTTCGCAGCTTAAATCCTCGCTGAAATTTATTACCGCGCCGGTACGCAGGCGGCGGCCCGGTTTTACCAAAACTTCCCAGTCGGTTGCGTTAAGGCGCGTCAGCAAAAATACTTCGGCTTTGGCGCCGGTATCTTTCACGCCGTGCAAACGCGCGGGAATAACTCTGGTATCGTTAAACACCAGTAAATCATCGGGGCGCAGGTAATTGGGCAAATCATAAAAATGGCGGTGTTCCATTTTGCCTGTTTCCTTATCAACAACCAGCAATCTGGAATGGTCACGCGGTTCCATAGGCGTCTGCGCAATCAGTTCCTGCGGCAAATCATAATTAAAATCGCTTACTTGCATTTTTTCTCCACACTTTTCAATAAATTTTTGTTACAACTGTATTTCTGTAATAATAACGCAAAATATTTTTATAATATCCGGGCGTATTGCCTTCGTCATTGGCAAGCTGGCGCGCTCCCCACAGGCTTAAGCCAAGCCCGCTGCCGCTGCCGCGCCCTTTAAAAATAACTTTTTCCCCGTCAACGCCGCTGATAAGTTTAATGCTTCCGGCAATGCCGTTTTCGCTTTTCTCCTTATCCTTCAGCTCTATTTCTATTTCTTTGCGGCCAATTTCCATGCCGTAATAATTTTCGATAGGTACATCAAGCTGTTTGGGTATGGGCCTTGTAACTTCAATTTCAAACAATGTGCTTGGCAGCGAAAAAAGCTCGCGTACCACGGCGGCAGGCACAACAATGTTGCCCTTGCTGCCCGCAAAGCCCACGCTTATTACGCGCCCGGTATCCGTCCTGTCGGATGCGCCCGGTTTTTCCGGCGAAAGGCGTATGCTTTCAATCTGGCCTATATCATACCCGCCGCGCAGCAAACCGGAAGAAATATTCTGGGCGTCAAAAGAACGCTCCCATTTATAATCCGGCGCGTCGGAGTCATAATCTTTTACACTTTTTAAATAAGGCTTGGGGAAAACTTCGCCGTAAACATCGGCGCTGTCTTCCGTATAGCCGCCGCTCGACTCCGTATAAAGCGCCATGGTGGGCCTGCCGCCGTAAAGCACCACTTCGCCGCGCGTGCTGTCAATCAGTTTGTTAATATCGCGTTTTTCCATATCCGTGCCGCTGTAAACATAATCTTTTTCGCCGGCACGCACGTCATAGTAATAATTGTTGTTTTCCGCAAGCCACAGGGCATAGCTGCGCATGGCAACGGCCTGCGCCTTAATGGCTTCATCCGGGAAATACACCGGCACGGTGCGCCCAACCACGCTGTAAAGATATTCATCAACGGGCAGCACGTTGCGCACTATAAGGTTTTTGCGGTCCGGCGCAAGCATAACTTCTATATTGCCGCGGTAAGTTTTTTTGTTTACTTTTACAGGGTTTACGCCGTCTGCCTTAATGCGCAGCACAACGTTGCCAAACTCCTGCCCGTCGGCATTAACGCTGCCGTTTGCGGCATTAAAATAATAACTGCCCGCTTTAAACAAAAATTCTTTGCGCACACTGCCGTTAACAACCGTCTGCGCTGTAAAATCGGTTTCGCTTGCCAGTTCGGCAGTAAACTGCCCCGTCACAAGCCCTACGGAAATTTGAGGTGCAGCCAGCGCCGCAGGTGCTCCCACCAGCATCATCATAAACAGCAGAGCGGCATATAAAATTCTCATCGGCTGCCTCCTTGCGTTAATCTTTCTTTTTAGGCTTCTTCTCGTAACGGTCACGCTCGCTGAACACACAGCCGCAGTACGGCTGGCGGTAAAGCTCAAGCTCAAGGCTTATATCTACGCCGCGCTGGTAACCCTCGCGGAAATCTTCATAATAAAACGGAATGTCAAATTCCGCAGCAGCTTCCTCAGCCAGTTTTTTAATCAGCTCGTGCTTCTGGTATGGGCTTACAAGCAGCGTTGTGCTGAAAGCATCATAGCCGTTTTCCTTAGCGTACCGGGCTGTATAGCGCATACGCGTACGGTAGCAGTAAATGCAGCGGCAGCCGGGTTCATCAAGCATGCCGCGCACACATTCTTCCAGAGGATAGCTTTTATCAACCGTTAAACGGTATTTTTTCTTTTCGCACAGTTCGCGCAGGGCGGCTATGCGGCGTTTAAACTCTTTGTAAGGATGAATGTTGGGATTAAAAAAGATAATGCCAAAATCAATGCCGTCTGCCGTCAGCTTTTCGGTTGGATAGCAGGCACACGGCCCGCAGCAGGCATGAAGCAAAAGTTTCATATCAGCGCCCCTCCTTCTGATAAGGCACACCAAGATACCTGTATGTTTCGCGTGTGGCTATGCGTCCGCGCGGCGTACGCTGAATAAGCCCCAGCTGCATAAGGTACGGTTCGATAACGTCTTCGATAGTATCGCTTTCTTCGCTTACGGCTGCTGCAATGGTTTCTATACCCACCGGCCCGCCGCCGAAGGTTTTTACAATGGTCTGCAAAATGCGGCGGTCGTTACGGTCAAGCCCGTATTTGTCAACTTCAAGGCGCGACAGGGCTTCGTCAGCAACCTGCTCCGTAATGCTCTGCGCCCCGGCAACCTGCGCAAAATCGCGCACGCGCTTTAACAGGCGGTTGGCAACACGCGGCGTACCACGGCTGCGCCTTGCAATGGCCTGCGCGCCTTCACGTTCAATGGCTACGCCCAAAATTTCCGCAGCGCGCTCTATAATAAAGCATAATTCATCAGGTTTATAAAACTCCAAACGGCACTGCACGCCAAAGCGGTCGCGCAGCGGCGCAGCAATAGCGCCAAGGCGGGTAGTTGCGCCAATAAGCGTAAACTTTGGCAAATCAAGGCGTACACTGCGCGCGCTCGGCCCTTTGCCGATAATAATATCCAGCGCAAAATCCTCCATGGCAGAATACAAAATTTCTTCTACCGTTTTGGAAAGGCGGTGAATTTCGTCGATAAAAAGCACGTCGTTTTCGCCAAGGTTTGTCAGTATCGCCGCCAGGTCACCCTGCCGCTCAATCGCCGGGCCGCTTGTTATGCGGATATTTACGTTAAGCTCATTGGCAATAATGTTGGCAAGCGTGGTTTTGCCAAGGCCCGGAGGCCCGAACAAAAGCACATGGTCAAGCGCTTCGCCGCGCTCTGCCGCCGCCTTTATAAAAACCTGCATATTCTGTTTTACCTGGTTTTGCCCGATATATTCGGCAAGACGGCGCGGACGCAGGCTGTACTGCCAGCCGTCGGCATCCTGTTCCCTGCCGGTAATAATTCTTTCCTGCTCGTTCATTATTTCCTCCCGGCAAATACCTTAAGCACATGTTTAATAATTTCTTCACACGGCATTTTTTCGTAGCCTTCAACGGTTTTCAGCGCCGGTACAATCTCGCTGTTACTATAACCAAGCGCCTGCAAAGCCTCAATGGCTTCACCCACTGCCGTTTCCGGCGCATCGCCGCCCTGCGGGTAAAATACCGTATCAATAATTTCATCCCCGCCGGAAATTTTATCCTTCAGCTCCAAAAGCAGCCTTTCAGCCGTTTTTTTGCCAATGCCCGGCAGCTTGGTCAGCGCTTTCATATCACGGTTCTGCACCGCCATATAAAAATCATCCGGCTTTACAGCCGATAAAATGCCCAGCGCCACTTTAGGCCCAACGCCGCTGACAGCTATTAACAGCACGAATAAATCGTAATACTGCTTTTGCAGAAAACCGAACAGCAAAATGGCGTCCTCGCGCACGGAAGTATAAGTATGCACGCGCACCTCGCTGCCAAGGGAAAGCGCCGCCAGATTGGCCGAAGGCATAAACACGCGGTAGCCTACCCCGCCCGGCGTTTCTATCAAACAATATTCATTTGCCAGTTCTGCAACCTTGCCTTTTATTGAACCAATCATTTACTTTAACTCCGTCCATCTTCTTGTTGCCGCCGTATGCAGCCCGCAAACGGCAATCGCAAGCGCGTCGGCAACGTCGTCAGGCTTTGGTTTTTCGCGCAGGTTTAAAAGATGCTGCACCATAAACTGCACCTGTTCTTTATTGGCGCTGCCAAAGCCTACAACGGCCTGTTTAACCTGTATCGGCGTAAATTCCATAACAGGCAGCCCGCGGTTGGCGGCGGTTAAAAGCACAACTCCGCGCGCCTGCCCTACGCTGATAGCCGTTGTTACGTTGCGGTTAAAAAAGAGCTGCTCCACGCTCATAATATCCGGGTGATAGGTGTCTATCAGTTCCGTAAGCCCGTCGTAAATCTTTTTTAGCCGCATCTCCGGCAGCATATTCTTATCCGTAAACACTGCGCCGTAATGCACCGGCCGCAGCCTGTTGCCAATCATTTCAACCAGCCCGAAGCCGCAGATTGCCGTGCCCGGGTCAATTCCGATTGCCAGCATAACAAAACTCCCGTCTTATATAAAGCAGGCAGGCCTTTTAAGCCTGCCCCCTAAAAAATCAATTATTCTTCATCATCATCCGGCAGGTCTGCGTTGGTGTATACATCCTGCACGTCATCAAGGTCATCCAGCAAATCAAGCATTTTCTGCACTTTGGCAACGCCTTCTTCGTCAAGCTCTGCCATAGTATCCGGAATCATGGTGATTTCTGCCATGGCAACTTCAACGTTGTTGTCAGCAAGTGCTTTTTCAACAGCGTCAAAATCTTCCGGCTGGGTAATGATTTCAAAGCCGCCTTCTTCGCTCTTAACGTCCTCGGCGCCAGCGTCAAGGGCAATCATCATCAAATCGTCTTCGGTAAGGCTTTCGTTTTCCTCACCGTCGATAGTAAATACGCCTTTGCGTTTAAACATCCAGTTTACGCAGCCGGTTTCGCCCATGTTGCCGCCGGATTTACTGAATACGTGGCGCACATCGGCAGCGGTGCGGTTGCGGTTGTTGGTAAGGGTGGATACCATAACGGCAACGCCTGCAGGGCCGTAGCCTTCGTAAGTAATTTCTTCGTAGTTGCCGCCTTCGGCAGCGCCCTGTCCTTTTTTAATGGCACGCTGAATGTTGTCTTTCGGTATATTGTTGGCCTTAGCTTTGCTGAGTGCCAGTTTTAATCTCATATTGCCGGTAGGGTCAGGGCCTCCCATCTGCACAGCAATGGTAATTTCTCTGCCGATTTTGGTGGTAATTTTACCGCGCGCAGCATCGGCTTTGCCTTTTTTGTGTTTGATATTAGCCCATTTAGAATGTCCGGACATAACTGATTCCTCCTAAAAACTTAACTGGTAATTTACCATAATACATTTAATTATTATACTACAACGTGCCGGGCATTTCAATAAGTTATGCGGCGCGTCTTGCCGCGGCATTTTTAATATTTTCTTTAGCCGTGCGCCTTGTACTGTATGCGCAGGCTATTGTATAATAATAGCGGTGATGAAATGAAAATATTTTTATGGCTGCTTGCCGCTGCGTTTCTGGCGGCCGGCGTTTACCAAAAAGAATATATGGAAGTGCTGAACAAAGCAATTTTAATCTGCCTGGAGTGCATCGGCATTGGTTAGGCGCGGCGTTGTTCAGCTTATATCGGCGCTTTTGCATAACGCCAACCTGCCGGGCTTTATCACCGGGCGCATCTGGCAGGCGCATCCCAAAAGCGTATGCGTGCCGGTATTAAACTGCTATTCGTGCCCCGGCGCGCTGGGTGCCTGCCCCATAGGCTCGCTGCAAAGCACCCTTGCGGGCACGGCGTTAAAGTTTCCGTTTTACGTTGTGGGGCTTCTGCTTTTATTCGCGCTGTGCTTAGGGCGCGTCATCTGCGGCTGGCTTTGCCCCTTCGGCCTGGTGCAGGATTTGTTATATAAAATCCCCTCGCCCAAGCTGCACAAAAATGCCTTTACGCAAAAGCTGAGCCTGCTGAAATATGCCGTTGCCGTTATCTTTGTGCTTATCTTGCCGGTATACTTCTGGTGGCATGACGGCGTCGGCGCACCGGCGTTCTGCAAATACATCTGCCCCGCAGGCACACTGGAAGCAGGGCTGCCGCTGTTGGCGCTTAACGCAAACCTGCGTGACGGCATTGGGCTTTTGTTTGGCTGGAAGTTTTTATTAATGCTTGTAATTTGGGGCGCGTGCGTATTTATTTACCGCCCGTTCTGCCGCTTTTTATGCCCGCTCGGCGCATGGTACGGCCTGTTTAACAAACTTTCTGCCTTTGGCATTACGGTAGATAAAGCAAAATGCACCGGCTGCAACGTCTGCGTGCGTTTCTGCAAAATGGACTGCCAAAAAGTAAACGACCGCGAGTGCATAAACTGCGGCGAATGTAAAAAAATCTGCCCGGAAGGGGCTATAAATTTTAAAACTAAATTTTAGGAGTGGTTAAATGTTTACTTTAAAAAAATTCTTGCTCATTACCGCTGCCGCAGCCGTTGTAGGCATTGGCGCAGCACTTGTGTGGACGCATTACCAGGCAGGCAACATTAACGAAGCCGCCGCACAATCAGTTAACACCGAAGCGCCGGATATTACCGTAACCGCCATGGACGGCACAGAAGTAAAACTTTCCTCTCTGCGCGGCAAAACAGTGTTTGTAAACTTCTGGGCAACCTGGTGCGGCCCCTGCATGCAGGAAATGCCCGAAATGAACAAAATTTACCCTGATTACAAAGATAAAATTGAGTTTTTTGCCGTAAGCATTGATGATTCGCGCAGCGATTACGAAAAATATAAAGCCGAAAGCGGCTTTGCCTACCCAATGTACTGGGGCGACAAAAACGCCATTGTTAAAGCCTACGGCTTGCAGGGCATACCGGCCTCCTACATTGTTGACAAGTACGGCACCATTACCAAATCGCATATCGGCGGCATGAAAGAAAAAGAACTGCGCGCCTTTTTGGACAGCGGGCTGTAAAAAATTATATAAAAGTGAGAGCAATACTGCTTTATATAAGTGGTATTGCTTTTATTTTTTTATTTATAACAAAATAACCTGTTTCATCTTTGCTTTATACGTTTACACGTGTTATAATTTAAATGTCAGGAGGAAACCAAATGGTCACAATGAAAGACAAAGAGCTTTTAAAGCTGTTATTAAAAAATGGATGGCAGTTATCAGAAATTAAAGGCAGCCATCACATCCTTACAAAAAACGGAAAAATAGAAGTAATCCCGGTACACGGCAAAGATATGAAAATAGGCTTACTTACTAAAATACTAAAACGCACAGGTTTAAAACAAAAGGAGTGATAAAATGTTACTGATATATCCGGCAATTATTCATGAAGATGACGACGGTTTATGGCTTGAATTTCCCGATCTTGAAGGCTGCCAGACACAGGGCGATACACAGCAGGAACTTTTGGCCAATGCTGCCGAAGCACTTGAAGGATATGCGCTGTGCCTTTTAGAAAACGGGCAAAAACTTCCGTCTGCAAGCAATCCAACCAAAATACGTCTTGAAGATGAAAACTCCTTTATATCCTTAATTCAAACCAATGTTGATTTATCCAAACACACAAAGTCTGTTAAAAAAACTTTAACCATTCCGGCATGGCTTAATGAGCGTGCATTAGCCGAAAAAATAAACTTTTCCAGTGTTTTGCAAAATGCACTTCTTAAAGAACTAAAAATAGGCTGAAAAATACCGTCCTTGAATAAAACAAGGACGGTATTTTAATTTACTGTAAGAGGTATTTTACTTTACTTAAATGTTCGCAAATTTCTTTTAAGAAAGATTACACTGTCCGGCTCTGAAAAATGCTGCGGCTCACTTAAAACGTCCAGCGCATGCCGGCATTCCACTGCCACGGTGTTTCTACATCGCCGCCGAAGGTTTTTACTACATCGGCATATACATAGCTGTTTTTGCTCGTTTTGTAGTTAAAGCCAATTCCCGCTTCGCACCAGGTATCGCCAATATCCTTATGATAACTGTTTGTTAAACCGTTAAGGCTTAAATAAGTATCGGCGCTGCCTGCAAAATCGTGCAGCAGGCTTGCTTTGGCGTAAATGCTGCCGCTGTCGCTGATGCGTTTGCCTACTTCAAAGCCTACGCGCCCTACTGCGCTTTCAAGGCTGTCCTGATTAACTTTGATGCCGTTGTTGGTGGTGTAATCTTCGCCGCCGATACGCATTAAGGTAAGCTGTGCCTGCGGCGTTACATACCAGCCGCCGTCAAGGTCTACTTTCATGCCGTATTCGCCGCTTAAGCTGGTGCCCCATGCGTCATAGTCTCCGCTGGTGTGCCCTGCTTCGGTGTAAATGTCAAAATCGTTGCTTAACCTGCCCTGTTTAAGTACGATATCGGCATAATGACCTTTATCGCCCAGCCAGGTGCCGTACAGGCTTAAGGATGTGCTGCGGTTTTCACCGTCGCCATGGGTGTAGGTTGTCTGCCCATCGTTATGGCTTACTGCCGCGCCGTAATGCCAGCTGCCTGCCGCCCAGTCGTAACCCATCTGGAAGAAGTTATACTGGTTTTTGTATTCGCCGTCATATTCAAATTCGCCGCGGCTCATACGCACCCAAATGCCCTGCCCGCCGTCGCTCTCGCGCAGTTCGCCAAGGCGCTGGCTTAAGGTGCTGTCTTCCTGCCGCCAAGCAACAATGGCAGTTTCGGCGATATTTTTAATGTTATCAATCGTTGTTGTACTGCTGTTTTGTTTTACATTAGCAACATAACCGCGATTACGGTTTGAATCAAATAACAAATCGCCGCTTACTTCCGAAGTAATAAGGCCTTCTTTAATTATAACTTTACCATTTAGGTTATTCTTATCTCCATCATAATATACTTTTCCTGCTAATGTATTCAAATTTTCTTCTGCTTTATTAAAATCTAAAGTATTAATAGAAGCATTAGATACGCCAACATTAATAAAAGAATTTTCTATAGCATCACTAATTATAAACGAACTAGTATTTATATTTACTATACCATGTTCATCCGTATTATCAGATTTAAAAATGATATTACCCACTCCAGAATACTCGTTAATAGTAATATCGCCTATATTACTAGGAGTATCAACATAAATATTTTCCTGATTCATGGTAAGTTTATTAACTTCGCTATATCCTGTAGCAATCCAGCTGGCATCATTTTCCAAATTTAAAGTTCCGTTCTCGTCCTCAATACTTCCAGTTAAAATAGAATCAGCTGTATTAAGATTTAAATTAACTGCTGCATTACGCCCTGTTTTAATATCTCCTTTGATGACAACATTGTTAGTTGTTCCTTGGTTAATATTAACAACAGATGAATCATAACCAAAAATAGCATAACTATCATTATTATTGTCATCTGTAATACCATCAGCGTTATTTATCTGCGCAGTAATTGAACCGCCCTGCATATTTACTTCTGCATCATTACCTTCTGCATAAATACCATAAACAATAGGAGTATTATTCCCGTCATTTACTGATACAGCACTAATATTAACTACATCAAGATTAACTGTAGAATCATAATTTCTTACGCCATAAGTAGTCGTTAGTTCCCCGCCTTGTGCAATAGCTATTATATTACCATTCCTTTTGGTAACTACTGCACCAGCTTCAGCGTAAATACCTTGCGCCCATACATTATAACTGTTGATTCCACCAATTGCTTCCGCTTTAATATCTCCCGTACCTTTTTCAATAATTCCACCCGCAACACTAAATCCGTTTGCGTTAGTTATATCTATTCCGCCGTTTGCAGTTACAGTAATATCGCCGTTACCAGTTATAACTTTTGGATTATAATATGTACCAGACCAATAATCCTCACCATCTACAATAATACCATTAGCAATTGATAAAGGATTTGTCAAGGGTAATTTCTGCAGAGCGTTCACGAATAATAAATGTCAAGTTTCTACAGAAGCAGGGGGCTACCGTGTTTTACGGTAACCACCTGTTGTTTTCCAACTCTTATCGTATCAAATTTCAATAATGCCAATCTTCTTTAAATAGTTGTAAGTTTGATCATAGTATTCAGGATTTCTGGTAAAATCTTCAGGATTGCCCTTTGGTACATAAATTATATAACCTTGCCGTGCACGAGTAAGCAAAACTCGATAAGAGTTTTTCTGATAATTCTGAGTAATTGGATTATTAACCTTTGACCAAGAAGATCCAGCAAAATTATTGCATGTGAATTTACCATCCAAGTACCTGTAGTCCGCTTCCCATACAACAACTGCGTAGTCAATTTCCAACCCCTGAATCTTAAATTCCGATGCCGCAACTTCCATAAAGTATGAAGAGTTCACATCATCTTTTCCATTCAAAAACCATTTTTCAATATCAATATCTTTGGGAACTGTGACACCATCTGCACGTAGCCGCTTAGCACCTGAACTCGCAATAATTCCATATCGTTCTGTGCCATGACTTATATTTCGCACCCATTCTTTAGCCGTCTGAAGATTTCTCGTTAAAAGAATTGGATACCGCATTTTGTTGTTAGCTGAGTCAGCTTGGATGATTTTCGGATAAAGTTCCTTTGCAGTTGCTTCATCTCCATCGATTATCGCCTTTGCAAAAGCAGAAACAAGCTCACTTCTAAAGCTTCTCATAGAAACCGACAGATGAAGTTCACGGCACTTATGAACTTCTGCATTGGAAAGGAGTTCATCAATCGAACTATTTCTAACATATTCATAGCCTGCCATACGGTCCGAGCAAAACACCTTCCAGGAAGGAAAATGCTCATTTATTGCATTAAACCATTCTGCAATTCCTGCTTCCCCATCATGTATTTCCTGCCCTCCGCCAACTAAACATACAATAACCGCCCAATCTTTGTGCCTGTTCATATACTCAATAAGGCATTCGGGCTCGGACATATTAAAGTGGAACTGTCCCTTTTTTGTCCGCATGAACTTACTTAACTGCTCCTTTTTCCAAGCCCGCTGAGCTTCATCAAAAATCGCAATCTTGTCGATAGGTGCTGGATGTCCCTCCAAAAGTGAATCATCCCTAAACCAATGTATCATCTGAATAAAACTCTTTGTTTCAGAAAAAATGCCGCTTTTTGTAATATTATACTCACAGTTGGTACAGTTTCTGTTCAAATCTCTGGCCTTACAGTCTGTACAATACATTTTTTTCTTCTCTACTTGATCTCGAGTCAACGCCTCTCTCAAAACAGTAACCAAAGGTTCATTTCCCGAAAGAAACACGGCATGTTCTTCGTCTCCTTCTTGAAAATGATGTCGCCTATTCGCTATGTTCAGTCCTACCAAAGTTTTTCCGGCACCCGGTACTCCTGTAACGAAACAAATTGATTTCCAATGATTTTTCTTGCTGTCTTCAACGATTTTATCAATCCGCGCAGTTGTAACTGCAATATCATTCTCATCGCTTTCTTTATAGGAAATTTCTCGTACATCATGCCCAGAGTATAAGGCTTGTGCTGCTTCAATAATAGTTGGGGTTGGTTTATACACGGAATTGAACCATTGCACCGGATCGACAGCAGTTCCATCATTATCATAGTTATGAACTATATTGAGAATTTCTCCTACAAGTGTACTTTCACAGCAAAGAATAGGTGATGAAATTCCATTATCTATACTGATTGCATTGGTATTCGCAGATGCCTCTGTACATACTAAAAACGGAAATAAATGTGCTGTGTGACTGGCTTCATGAAAGTTATGCAAATCCAAAGCGTAATCTACAACTTGATCAACGGCACTTTTAGGGTATGCAGTCTCAAACACTTTAAATTCCAACAAAATAACACAGCTTCGAATGATTAAAACTGCATCAATACGTTTTCCCATTCGAGGAATAGAATATTCAAGCGCAATATGACCTTCTTTAAGCTGGAGCATGACATCTTTTAAAATTCGAACTTCTTCGTTCCATGCCTGCTCTTGCTGTACTGTTAGATCAAACTGGAGAGAGTTATGTACCAGTTCATGGTAGATTTCAGCTTCACTCGCTAATAGAAATTTTTCACAGCTTCCATGATAGTACGCTCTTGGGATTGTGTCTCTATTTTTTCTATCCGAGTTCCACATGGCTACTCTCCTTTGATTTTTTTAATTAGCCGCTCCAGTCGGTCTTCACGCACATTCTTTTTTAGTTCGCATTCCCAAATAATCAGTACCTTCCAGCCCATGTCTATAAGCTTCTTGTGGTTCTGCCTATCCCGTTCAACGTTCCGATTTATTTTGGGTATCCAATATTCAGTATTAGAAGAGGGCCAAACAAACCTCCCACAGTCATGTTTATGCCAAAAACAGCCATTTACAAAAATCACGGTATGATATTTAGGCAAAACAATATCAGGGCATCCCGGCAAGGTTCGAACATTTTTTCTATATCGAAAGCCTTTAGAAAACAGATACTTCCTAACAATCTCTTCTGGCTTTGAATTCGTGCTTCGAATATGTGACATATTTTTGCTGCGAACTTCTTTTGAGTGATTATCAGCCATTTTCTTGTTCTGCCTCACGAAGTTTTTTACCTAAAGTTGCCGCAAGCTGCTTAGCAATCGCTTTTGCCATAATTGGAGGTACGGCATTTCCTACCTGCTGGTATTGTTTATCTTTAGATCCGCAAAATACAAAGCTGTCAGGGAATGTCTGCAACCGGGCTGCTTCTCGGATACTGATTGCCCGATCCAGGGTAGGATGAATCCACATAGACTTTCGAACATTAAGCACTGTTCCGCTTGGTTCATTATAGTTCAACCGCAAATAAATCGTATTTTGAGTCCTTTTCACATCGGTATAAGTATTGGTTTTGAGCGATTCTTCTAAACTATGGAAATTTTCTCCTTGATGCAGCGCTTTGAATCTTGCCATTGCTACATCAGTCGTTTTAGTAATGATGTGGTTCTTCAGAATATTCGAATCTCTCAGTTGCTGTGCTACTGAACTCAACTGCTCCTTATGTTTCAGCGGAATTCCTTCCTCATCGTCTGCCAAATCATATACCGGCGGAACATCTTCCAAATCATAAATTGCATCGCGAACAGTTTTATAATGTCCATCTTTAATCTTTCTGGAAGGCAAAAATACCACGGCGGAAATACTTTTCTTAATCCCCATAACAACAAAGCGCTCTCTTTTCTGGGGCGCTCCAAAATCTGCGGCACACAAAACGCCGCTATTGATCGCATATCCATCTTCTCCAGATGTAAGAATACCTTTTAGATAATCAAAAACCGCAAATGCTCGAATATTTGCCAAGAGACCGTCTTTTTCTGTACATTCATATGAATCCACATGGATATGGTTATCAAAGATTTCCTTTGCTTTACTTAGCATGCGTTGAATCATAATCGCAGGCTCAATTAAGGTGTGAATCCTATCCGCTTCAAGAATGCCATCAAAATAATCCATAATCGCCTGAAATGCTTCTCTGGATTTCTGCGCAATGTAATTGTCTGCATCGTCTTCAATATAGGCTTGAGCGATTTTGGTAAGCTTGCGCCGGTGTTTTTCCAAAGATTTTTTCATCTTATCAGCGTTTTTTTCACCTTTGTAGATGATATTCAGTTCCCGATAGTGATTTTCAGGCCAAAGTCTCTGCTGGAGCAACTCCAAGTTTTGAACTATCTCCAATGCGCCATCAAACACAAATTCTGAGCTCAGCAAATGCAGCGGCGTGTTTTTATTCGGGATCTGATACTCTTCCACAATATCCAGATCTGTTTTCTCCATATAAAACCGATGAACGTCAGATCGAAGCATACTAACATTTTCCATGACAAACGCCTTTGGCTGCAGCTCTCTAATTGCTCGAATATACTGCTTTACCAGCATATTATTCTGACTGATTGCATGGTTTTTCTGCCGGTTTGCATTTGAAAACCCTTGGCAGGGAGGACCTCCAATGACAACGTCAATGGCTCCATGTCTCCTCTGTATATCCGCATAATCTGCGCCGCATACATCTCCTTGCAGCTCGACATTCGGATGGTTGCGATGATAAGTTGCCTGCATGTGCGGTTCCCGCTCGAAAGCAACCTTTATCTCATATTTTCCTGTCTGCACGAAACCCAAGCTCAATCCACCGGCCCCTGCAAACAGATCCACTACTGAATATGGCATTTTTCTCAATTCTCCCGCTTTTCCTTTTTTGCTTCATAACGGCTCTGAAGTAGTTCCCAGCAATCTTCCTTTTTGCACCACTGTCCAATATTTACGCCAGGAACTGTAGGATTCTGAAAATGCTCCCATACAAAATAGACCAATTCTTCTATGACCCTTGCCGTCTCCGCATTGATTGTCTGGTTATTCCAGATTTCCTGCGGGTTGATTAAACCTGAATGATATTTCCCAATTAGTGCCACAGTATAATAGTCTTGCTGAGCTTTAAACCCGCCAAATTTTAAATTCTTGATGATTTCATCACAGCTATTGAACAATATCACCTTAGAAATCATTTCAATGTAGCTCTGTTCAGATGGCTCAGGGAATTCACCCTTGGAGACCATATCCGAAAAATAGACAAAGCTGGTTTCCAGACCTTTGCTGACAATATACGGATAGCCCTGATAAGCCATCACACATTTGGCTGCTACAGTTTTTGAAATGCAGCGATTCTTCGGACAACGGCTCTTGAATTCCTTTTTAGCCGCTGAGGTTGGCTGCCGACTCAATTCAACTAAATATTGTCCTCTGGCTCTCTCATAGAACCAATAGTCTGTCGATTTTCCCCTTGCCACAGGGATCGGTGTTGACCTGGATAGACGTTCCATCTTTACATGGTATGCATCATTAGCATTGAAGTCAGACATATTGATTTTATTTTGGCTATTTGCGTACTTAGAAATGTTATGAATAATATCTTCGGCTTGGTCTTTTTTCTTGATAACAGACAGCTTAATCTGCACATTTACCTGATCCAGAGGAAGTTTTGATTTATAGGCATTGTAAATCGATGCTGTAGTTTGACCGCCATTAACAATCTGCCAACCGGTGATTTCTGTAATGGTTACAACATCTCCGTTACTATTACTTTCATCAATGTCAATACCATCCGCGACAGTTGAAATACCGTTGTTATAGGCCATAAACATCTGAGGTTCACTGGCTAACGATGCCTTAATTCCTTTGTTGACCTTGCCTGTTGCCTGCAGAAAAGAACGGACATTCTTTTGGATTAGATCTTGACCCTCGGCTTCATAAATCCGTGCTAACAGCTCACCGGAAATGACACCAATATAGCAGTCATAGATTTCATTATCGCCTCTGACTTTAATTAGAGGCAAAGATGCACCATACTTTTTCTTCAGTTTCACAACAAGCTGGCGCTCCACTGCAGCACCGCCAAGAACACTTTGATACAGTCGTTCAATATCCCAAACATCGAAGCGAATAGTTACCTTTCCATGACGAGTGTCTTCCGGAATATATTGAATCGTTTCATCATTGGTCAGCAAAATGATATTAACTGTTTCAATATCATCTTTATGACCTTTGATAAACTCATACGCTTGATAACCATCACTGGATTCTTCTAAGGCCTCAAACGAGTCAGTGCCGCAATTTTTATAGAATTTAAGGGCTTTTTTCAAAAACCTGTCAATTTCAGTTTTTTTCACCTTTTCCGGCTGCGGCTTAGCCTGATACTTGCTCACAAGCAGGGTAAGCGAATGGAAATACTCACTGAACGCATAGCCGTCCAGTTTCATATTCTCCCCATCCTTTTTGAAGTCCACCAACGTACAGTCCGAAACAAGAGTTTCTCCCGCTTCCGTTAGGTAGGACAGAAACAAGGCTTTGAAAGCCGTATTTGTAGAAATAGGGCCGTTCTCTTTCACATACCCAAGAACTTCATCTCGAAATTCTTCGTAAAATTCGAGAATTTTCTCGTTTACCACAATTAGGCCCCTCCTTTCAAAACTTCAAATACGGATTTTATATCTTGGGCATACGGCATGCAAAGCATGATGCTGACTCGGTATGTAAGATCAGAAACGCCCAGCGGTACTGCTCCTTTCGTGATTTTCGGAAAATCGCCATTTACTGCAAAGCAATAAAGATCTCGCTGATAGTAGCCAATGGTATAACTATCTGCAGCTTCATCAAAATAGCCGTACTTCTTTAGTTTTTCATCAAACTTCTGCAGGCTCGATACATCTTCACTCAACCTGCTGCGAATGGCTGCAATTCGTTCCGGCAGTTTTTCACCCCCGCTATGACTTCTGCGAAGCGCATAGAAACGCAGGAATAATTTTCCCGGAATATCACCATTATCCAGCTGATATTCACTGCTGATACTGGCAAAATAGGGAGCCTGCGCAGAGGTGGTCTTCACTTCAACTGCATGAGGGCCAAAGTAGAAATCATGGGTTTCATCTTCACTGCCAGCCCAATGTGAAACTGCTCCCACCCCTTGTGAATCCAAGCACTCACCCAAAAACAGCAATTCTCCATAAAGTCCCTGCTGACGCTCTTCAGACATCAGCAGCTCTTTATCAGCAGCAAAAAACTCCTTCCACTTCGTTAGAACTGTGATGATGACAGATAAGGACTCCTCGGTGTTTTCTGCTGCTTCCAACTTTCTTCTCAGGTCTTCAACAACAATTTCAAAAATGTCACTGGCGCTATTTGGCAGCTGAGAAAGACCAACAAAAGGCGTATCAATTCCATATGCTGGCAGTGTAGCTGTTTTAATTTCAACGCCTTTCCAGTGTGGAAATCTGCTCTTAGGAGCTTCTGAAGTCACAGATAAAAACGCTGAGCGCATTCTTGTGGCAATGTTTACTGCAAAGGCAATCATAATGCCATTGTCAAACTTCACCAGTCGCATCGCAAAGGGAGAAGTTTGGCCTGTCCCTAAAAATATGTCGGACAATATTTCGTTGTAAATATCAGCCGTAAAACTCATTGCTGTCTTTCTCCAATGCAATATCATTCATCCGATAGGATTTGAGGTCACCCTTTCCCTTTCGATCAGGGAATACCACAGCAAATCCAAAGGGAGGCTTGTGGTCCCCACGTTCATCAGTTAGCCTTCCTGCTTGCCCAATAGGGTACAGAATCAAAAATCCATTTGTGAATGGTCTTGTTTCTCTGCGAATAATTTCATTAATTTTTGTCTTAGAAGGATCATTTTTATATTTTTCTTTCAGCTCCAGAACCCGCTTATATGTATCGTTATCATAATCCATATACTCATGATCTGCAGATGTCATAGCATAGATAGAGGCGGTTGTTGCGGAGAAATCCACACCTGTACCCTCTCTTCTGAGAATACCTCCTCCTACTCCATGCAAATCAGCAATATCGAATTTTTCTCCATTATCCATATTTATAAGACAAACGGTCCACGATTTAACTCCACCAATTCCATCCGCATTCATAGTACGGATATAATCTGCCATATATTTGCTGTTTGCTCTGGTCGCAGTTTTAGATGTTTCATAACTTTCAAAAAAGTTGGCAATATCATGGGCAGATACATTTTGATAGAAGAAATGCTCACCGGGAGCTTTTCTTCCAAGTATCTGCTGATATTGCTCCGCTGTTATACGGCAGCCCTTAATCGCATACAGAAGGTCTTCGACAGCTTCAAAGTTTCTGTCATACTGCGCACCATCAATGTCAAAAACACGAGTTTGACTCAGCTTGCCGCTAAAATCCCGCTTAAACTCCTGACCCGTTCTCATCTTATTCCGACAGGTAATTTCCAACGTCGGATGAGATGCTACCCGCAGGCCAAAGTCCTTTGGAGTCTGAACTACGCTATTCATAAAGTCAAATTGCGCAGCAAGATCTTCGGTAGCCATAGAAATGTGGGAAAAGCTTGCATGGAGAGTGGGCGTAGTAAACAACCTGCAGGCATCCAGGTATCCCGGACGGAAGCCGAACCATCGTCCCATCTGCATAAGGGTATCATATGTATTAGAGCTGCGGGTAAAATAGCTCACTGTCAGTCCTTCCAGTGTCAAGCCTCTGGAGAGTTTGTCGCCGCCAATGACAATGACATTGAATGGTTTTCCTTCATGGTTTTTGTAAAGAAGAACATCATCGCTCTTACCATTGACACTATATACACTGATTTCCTTATCAGCGATCAGGCGTTTAGCTTCAGACCAGATGCAGTCCCAGCTAATATTATCACACCCAGACATATATTTGCTGAACTGCGCCCTCATTTTGCTGGTTGTAGGAACATAGTCTTCTTCCCAAATCGACTTAAGCTCACTTTCAATGATGGGATCACCATAGCGAATATGGTTCTCAATCTCTTCTTTAAAATATTTCAGAATCTTTTGTTTAACCTTATTTTGCTGGCCAACGAAGCGGACAATATGGATTAGCATCGTATTTGGTTTGTTCCTTTGTCCTCTGCAGTTCCTAAGTGCGGTAGACAAAAGGAAGTATTTCACAGCCAGTTTAAGCTCCTTGGGAAGTTCTCCGACTGGATCGGTAGATTTTGTACCTCTGCCAAGATATGCTGCCCCGTCCACAATTTTCCGGTAAAGCGGCATCGCAGTAATATCTTCATTACTCCCTAATCCAAAGAATTCCCTTGCGCCAATATACTGATCTGCTCTTGGAGACCTGTATATAAAATCTCTAGGGAAAAGGTCTGTTCCGTATTTTTCATCGTCAATATGGGGAGGAATAAAAATATTCGCAAAAGGTGTAGCAGTATAGCCGATATAGGAACGGCATTCAAATACACCAAGCAGCTCTCGAATCAATCCATTGATAGTTGTAGGATTATAATCATCCAAAACATTTCCTTGATCGTCATAGCTTTCTTTCGTGTTGATAGAAGCCTGATCCGCCTCATCATCAATAATGAGTGCAGGATATTTTGCTGGGATTTTCTTCTTTCCGCCTATAATTTCTGCACAATGATTTTTACGGAAGAACCGCAGGATTTTGCGCAGAACCGAGGCATTCTTTTTTGTAACAATCATGAACGGCGGCATCATAGATACGCCTTCCGTCTTTTTATTGACATCACCTTTTTCGTCTCGTGTCGTAATCGACTGGACAACAGTTTCGACCTGGTTGTGAGGACCTACTCCAACACCGATCACATTGCGCTCTCGGGTCATATCTCCGATACTTTCCAGACTTGTTTCGTATCCCAGAACTTCTTCATCGATACGGGACTGAGTCTGGCTGCGAAGGCTGTTATGGATGCCGGACAACACAATCACAATACGATATCCTGCATCGTAGGCCTTATTGATCATCCCGATGTAATGTGCCGTTTTACCAGATTGAACATATCCGAACACCATGCCCATTCGTTCACCAGCTACACCCTTACGAGGATTGGTCAAAGCATTCATAATCTCATCCGTAGATGAATTAATATCTTCTACTGCTGTAATGCTCCAAGAGGGCTTCCTCAGCAGATAGTCATAGTAACGGCTCCAATATTCCGGTTTAAATTTCGAATCTTGTTTAAGCTCATCCCACCAAGTCTTATCTTCCAGATTTGGGTCACACACGCCAATAGAAGGCTCTGTGTAAGCGGTCACTTCACTGAACAGGAACTTTTTAAAACCTTCCATATCAGAAATCATATTTAAACCGCCAAATTTTGCTGCTGTTTTCTCGACTGCTGCCGCAATAGTTATATGTTCTTCTTTTACAAGCTTCTCGCAAAACCCATATCCGCTCTTATACAAACCGACTTCAATATCACTCAATTCTTTCGGCGTATTAATCATTTTGCTTCCTCCACCAGTCTGATAATCTCCTCTCGGAGAGGTCTATAATTAGCCATGTCCAACAACGTAGACTGCGTTTCTTCTTTGGTAAATCCCTGCGACAAGAAGACCATAATCATATCTTTCAATTCTTTGATTTGTACCTGATATTCCAAAGAGGTCTTATCCGGCTCTCCACCAACTTTTCCTTTCTGCAGAGAATCTGTTACTCCGGACTGCATAAACGGTGCGAAATTCTCAACCAGAGTGAGATATGCTGATAAAGTTGATTTACCCTGGTCGTCCAACTGCTTCTTGATATTATTCAGCAGGGAATGTTTTCTGTTAATATGAAACGAATATCGACCATTCTTTTTTCGTTGCTCCCATACATAATCCAGGTTAGGAGTACTGACATTAGACTTCGAGTAACTGCCACGTGAATTGTATACACGAGCTGAAGTTTCAGTACAAAGATCAATCTCTCTTTCAACTGATTCCCTGACATAACTGGGCAGAGAAGCTGTTGACTTCTTAATATCAATTTTCCAGTCCTCATCGCTGGCTGATGTAATATCAATCTTAATGCGGGCCAAATTGTATGCGGGTTCTTTCTTTATGTAGTCAAACCATGTTCCGCAGATAATCAGACGTCTGTTTCTGTAAACATAAATACCCTGGTGATAATTCCATCCTTTGGGTCCGCCTGCTGCCTGATAATCGTCATCGGTTGCAAATTTCGTTTTATGTGGCAGAACGTAAGGCTGAATCGTCACTGCACAGCCATTATCTGAGAAAATTGATTCTTCCGGAAGTTCCTGAGTTGCACTATTTTCTAAAATAAATGGATTCCATGCTTTAATTGGAGTGCCATTTAGTTCCAGAATGAGATTATCTTCTTCAATAAATCGATGGAATGTAAGTGCCAAATGTTTTTCCGTTTTGCTTGCAATCCTATAAAATTTATTCTGGGCTTTTTTTTCGTCGTCGATATCAATCACTCGATCAAGGTTTTCAATAATTACAATCGTACCCTGCTCACCCATCTGAGATGAAAATTCAGAAATTTCGCTTTCGTCTCGGATAATCAAGTTCCAGCCAATCTCCGGAATCTGGTCCAGATCCCAAGATGCATTGCTTACAGCAAAATTCGACTTTGTTACAACTGTTAGCTTTTTCCCCAGAGAAAATGCCGCTGTCTTCATACCCATACCAAATCGTCCCAAATCATCTTTGGCTCGGATTTTGCTGGGATCAGAAGACCCTATACGCATATTCTCAATTAGGTACTTTTCACTCATACCAAAACCATCATCAGCAATGACAATTCGTTTCTTCTCCCAGTCAAATTGGATGTTGATTTTATGTGCCTGAGCTGAAATACAGTTGTCAACAATATCCGCAATCGCAGTTTCCACGTTATACCCTACAGAACGCAGGGAGGCCAGCAGCAATCGTGCTTCTGGAATGGATTCAACTTTATCCGCCACACTATACCTCCTATGTCAATTGGGCCATGTACCGCTTTTTATATACTTTCCAGACTTCACTCTGGCATCTTTGGGTTTTTCAGCATCTGCAGGAATTACCCATGAATATCCTATTTTAACAGCACCGGGAATACGATTTTCAACACAAAGTACCTGTATCCGACGAACAGAAATTCCCCACTTCTCGGAAATCTGTCGAATTGAACAATACTCCATCATAAGGCCTCCTAAATATGCTCTGGATCTCCCGTAAAAGCTGTTACTTTGACAAAAATATATAAGATATATTATATACCAAACTACGAATAAAATCAATTTAACGTATTGAAATATTATTGTTTTAGCACTATTTCTCTGAAAGCTTAAATTCTCCCTATGCTTCTCCAAAGCTGAGCTGTCAGAACCTTTTATTCTTAATATACCCATCTCTTTTTTGAAAATTCGAATAAAGCAGACCGCTGATCTTTCATATAAAGGTGAAGATCAACGGTCTGTTTTTTCTGGTATTCCAATCTAAAATCTGCCAATACGTACAGAAGCAAAATTATCATTCCTGCTCAGGGTGTTTGTATTTCTCCTTTTGTTCACCGCCATGTTCCTGCTGCTTTTTCTGTGACGATTTCTGCTCATAAGCACGACATTTATCTTCGTCGTGAATCAGAGCTGACACATCCCGTTTGCTGTTAAACATCATCACAGAATCATATTTTTCACCATAAGCGGCTTGGACATGGTCAACCACAGCGGTCGTTATGTCTGATCTCAAAATCATTCTCTGTGCATACAGTTCTGCTGCATCAAAGTATGCACCCCGCACTTTGAGATTAGTGTACTCGTTAAGAGCTGCATCCAGCTGGGCAGCATACTTTTTCCTGCTGTTCCAACTTGGAAAGACTGGCTTCTGCATCAGCAATGTCCTTTTTGATAGCAGCAATTCCACTATCATCCGCACAGTCCAGCTGATCAAGCAATACAGCCTTTTCGGATTTCAGTTTCTCAATATCCTTGGTCAGCTTTACAATTTTAGCAGATAGCTCCTTATGCTTTGAGGCATTCCAGAAAAAAATTTTTTCTTCTCTGTCAGCATGGTTTTTCGTTCCTTTGCGGCAGTTTTGATTTTCTGCACTAATGCCAGATACTCCGCAAAAGTAGGCTTTGCAGCATCCAGATCTTGACTCAGTTTGTACTTACCCGGCTGATATGACGGAGCTGATACCGAAATACGATCATATTGGTACGCAATGTTTCCTTAGCTTCCGCAATAGCAGGGAAACTTTTTTGACAGCCTGTGCCATCTTCTTCATCTGCGCTTTTAACTCCCGCAGTAGGGCATTGTCCGCCTTGATCTGACGGTTCAGCTCACAACGATCAGAGACGATCCCCTTTTTTCTCCAGTGCTCTTGCGATTACATCTTCATGAATGGTGGGCTATTCCTCAAGCCCTCGTTCTACATGGCCGCAATGATCGATACGTTCTACCTGTCCGGCACGTCCCAAATAAAGATTGGTTACATCTGCCCATGCCTTACGCCAAAAAAAGAGCTGCTCTTCGCTGTTCCAACGCTCAGAGCTTGGATTTTGTCAGCCATATTTGGTGCTTTTGTGGTACTTGAACACCCTTTCATAGCCCTGCGCCTGTTTAAACTCGGCGGCAGTGAAGCCCTGTTCCTTGCCGTTCTTGATACAGAGATATTCTTTCTCGGGCTTGTACTGCCATTTTCCCTTTTCATCCAGTGGACGCACCGTCAGCAGGATGTGGCGTGGAGATTGTGACCGGGAGTGTATGGATCATGAATCGCCACATTCGCACACATTCCAGATGGGGTGGCAATATACCTCCCCCGTTGTTACGTGGAGGAGGAAATTACTCGTCAGGTTCTCTTTTTCATTTCTGCGCGAAGCGCAGTTCCTCCCAGCGAGATTTTACACTTTTATTATACCATACGCGAGCGGTTTTTAAAAATTTTTGTTTGAAGATTTATGCAAAGTTGTTTGCATTTTTATATTAAAACAGCTTTGTTGTTAAATTTATTTTACACTGCTGCCATACCATGTACAGTATTGACAAGCCTGTTGTTTACGGCTACACTAACGGTAGCGGCTGTTTTTGGGCAGCAATTTTTATTTTACAGGAGCTAAATAATGCCTGCTTTAACCAGTACTAAAAATAAAACCAAGGATTTAACGCACGGGCCTATTGGCAGGCAGCTGTTTTGGTTTTCGCTGCCGCTTTTTGCGGGCAGTTTAATTCAGCAGCTTTACAGCACGGTCGATTTAATTTTCGTCGGGCGTGTTTTGGGCAAGGATGCGGCCGCCGCGGTAGGCGCCAGCACTTTTATTATCATCATTATACTGGGCTTTTTTATCGGGCTTTCCGTTGGCATAGGCGTTATAGCCGCACGCGAATTTGCCCGCGGCGAGTTTGAAAATCTCAGCCGCGTTGTTCACTGCACGGCGGGGCTTACCATAATATTTTCCATTGTGTTTACCATACTGGGCATAATATTTGCGCCAACTGTCCTGGAGCTGATGAACACTCCGCCCGAAATTATGCATTGGGGCACGGTTTACATCCGCCTGTTTATGCTGAGCCTGTTTTCCATTGTAAGTTATAACGTTGGCAGCGGCATTTTAAGGGCTTTGGGCAATTCGCTTTCGCCGATGATTTATCAGCTTATAGGCGGCATAGCCAATGTTATAGGCAATTTTTTGTTTGTATATTACTGGAACTTCGGCATTACCGGTTCTGCCATGGCAACGGTTGTTTCGCAAACGCTGGCGGCAGGGCTTGTAATTTACCATTTATATAATATGGACGCGCGCTACTGCCTGCGTTTTAAAAAGATTACCCTTGATTTGCCGCTGGCACGGGAGATTTTCCGCATTGGCATACCGGCAGCCATTCAAACTATTGTAATTACGCTTTCGAACATTGTTGTGCAAACCAATATTAACGGGCTGGGCGTAAACAGTATTGCGGCTTACGCTGCTTATTTTAAGGTAGAAAACGTTATTTACCTGCCCATTATGGCGCTGGGGCAGGCCTGCTCCACCTTTATCAGCCAGAACGTGGGCGTTGGCAAAATTATGCGCAGCAAACGCGGAACTGCCATTTCCATTTATTTCGGCCTTGCGGTTACTGCAGTAAGCATCAGCCTGGTGCTGTTTTTTGCAGATTTTGCTTTCGGCCTGTTTACTGATGACGCCGATGTTATCGCTATCGGCAGCAGCATTGCTTTTGTTATTATGCCGTTTTACTTCTTATATGTTTTCCTCGAGGTACTTGCTTCGTCAATCCGCGGCAGCGGCAGCACTTTGCCGACAATGTTTATTATTCTGGTAAATATGTGCGTTATCCGCATAGGCGTATTAAAATTAATTATGTATTTTAACCCCACTGCGGACGGCGTGGCCTGGGTATACCCCATTACGTGGGTGTTTACCGTTGCCTGCCTGTACTGGTATTACAGAAGCGAACGCTGGAACCCGGTTAAGGTTCTTGCCAAGCCTGCCGTTTAGTTTATTAAAAAATTTAACCCCGCATACATACAGCAGCAATTTATTTGCCGTATGTGTACGGGGTTTATTTTTTACCGGTTTTTTAAGCTTTTATAAATATAGTGGCAGGCGCCAAAAAGCAGCACCGCATAAACAAGCAGTATTGCCGCCGAAGTTATGCTGAAAGGCGCGCCGCTGTTAATGGCACGCAAAAGGCTGCTGGCGTGCGTTAAGGGCAAAAGCTCTATAACAAACGCTGCGGCGTGCGGAAGCCTGTCGGTTTTAAAAAATGTGCCGCACAAAAAAGACATTGGCAAAAGCAGGTATGTATTAAAGCGCGCCATGTCTTCAAAATTGCGTACTATAAGGGCTGCGCAAAAGCCTGCTTCGGCAAAAATTACGCAGTTTAACGCCAAAACTGCTATAAACAAAGGCGTAAGGGCAAGTTTTGCGCCAAAAAGCCATGCCAGCACCACAATAATTGACGACGAAATGAGCCCGCGCAGCACTGCCGCCAAAATTTTGCCAATTATAAACCCGGAGGCGGAAATAGGCGCCAGCAGGTATTCTTCAAGCGATTTATGGTATACCCTTTCCGTGCACAGCGGCGTAAGGCTGTTAAAGGCAATGTTCATGGAATTTAACGCCAAAATGCCCGGCACGATAAAATCGAGATATGAACCGCCGCCCGTGTTAACGCTGCGGGCAAGGCCCCAGCCGAAAGCCACCATATAAAGCACCGGCGCAACCATGCGGCTTAAGATAAATTTTAACAGCCTGTGGCGCAGCACAATCCAGTCGCGCCAAAATACCGTTGCTATATCCTGTATCATTTTATTGCCCTTCCCGTCAGTTCTATAAATACGTCTTCCAGATTGGTACGGCGTATAAAGGCGGCGCTGTCAAGCTCTGCCGCAAAGGCCGCTGCTTCGCTGCGCTGCGCAAAAAAGCGGTACTGCCTTGCGCCGTCTGCGTCCCATTCGGCCGTAAAGCTGCCAAGCTGCCTGCAAAGTTCCGTGGGGCTGCCTGTTTTTACCAGCCCGCCGTCGTTTATAACGGCTACCCTGCCGCATAAATTTTCGGCTTCTTCTATATAATGGGTTGTAAGCACAACGGTTACGCCTTCGCGGTGCAGGGTACGTATCAAATCCCATATGCGGCGGCGTACCTGCGGGTCAAGCGCAACGGTAGGCTCGTCCAGAAACAGCACTTTCGGGCGGTGTATTAACGCGCGCACTATCAAAAGGCGGCGCTTCATTCCGCCTGAAAGCGCCTTTATGCTTTCTCTGCGCCGCTCCTGCAAGCCAACATACTCCAGCAGTTCATCTATGCGGGCATGGCGCTCTTTCTCTGGCAGATGATGCAGCCGCCCGTGCAGCTCCATGTTTTCCCATACGGTTAAATCCTGGTCAAAATTAATGTGCTGCGGCACTACGCCGATTTGCGATTTTACAAAGGTTTCGTTGGCAAAAGCGTTTTTGCCGTCATATAAAATCTCACCGCCGCAGGGGCGCATAAGCATTGCCAGCATGCTTACAAGCGTTGTTTTGCCTGCCCCGTTAGGGCCCAAAAGGCCAAAAATTTCTCCGTCATTTATTGCAAGGCTTAAATTATCTATGGCTGTTTTAACAGTTTTGCCGCCGTTTTTGTCTTTTGTTTTAAATTGCTTTTTTAAATTAATAATTTCTATCATATTATTTGTTCCTTAACGCAAAAGGAAAAATTACTTCATCCTGCGCGCCGTTTTTGTATACTGCGGCTTCAACGCCAAAAACTTCCGCCAGATTGGGCGGAGTAATTATTTCTGCCGGGCAGCCGCCTGCAAAAACGCCCTTGTTTTTTATTATAACAACGTCATCCGCATAAAGCCGGGCGTGGTTTATATCGTGTATTACCATAATAACCGTCATGTTTTCCTGCGCGTTAAGTTCGGTAATAATCTGCATAATTTCCAGCTGATGTGCAATATCAAGGTAAGTTGTTGGTTCGTCAAGCAAAAGAATCTGCGGCTGCTGTGCCAGTGCCATGGCAATCCACGCACGCTGGCGTTCACCGCCTGAAAGCGTTGCCACAAAACGCCCGGCAAGATGCGCAATATGCGTTTTCTGCATGGCGGTTTCAATAATTTCCTCATCATTTTTGCCTTCGCGCTTAAAAAGCGAGCGGTACGGAAAACGCCCGCAGGCAACAAGCTCGCGTACCGTTAAATCGGCCGGAGCCGTTACGCCCTGCGGCAAAATGGCAAGCATTTCCGCAATTTTGCGCCGCGGCATGTTTTTCATATCGGCGCCGTTTAACAGCACTTTGCCGCTGTAATTGCGGTTTAACCCTGCCACAGCCCGCAAAAGCGTAGATTTGCCGCAGCCGTTGGGGCCTATGATGGCAGTGCGTTTTCCTTCGCGGAAGTTTATATTAATATTTTGCAAAATAGTGTTTTTGCCTATGGCAATGCTTAAATTTTGTACCGAAACAGAAGCCATTTTACAACTCCTTTCTCAGTAAAAACAAAAAGAAAGGTGCGCCGAGCGCCGCCATAAAAATGCCCACCGGCAGTTCAAGCGGTGCAAAAGCCACACGGGCCAGCGTATCGCTGTAGGTTACAACGGCTATGCCCAAAAGTGCAGACGACGGAATTAAAAAGCGGTAGTCCGAACCTGTTAAAAGCCGCACCGTATGCGGAACAATAAGCCCCACAAACCCAAGCAGCCCGGCAACGGAAACTGCGCTTGCCGCAAGCAGCGCGCCGATAGCCGTAAAAACAAGCCGCACAAGCTCAACATTAACGCCAAGCCCTTTGGCTACGTCATCGCCAAGCTGCAAAATGTTTAAATAGCGCGCCCCGCAAACCGCAAGTATAAACCCAATAACCGCATAGGGCAGTATAATTTCAACATGGGGCCAGGAACGTGCCGCAAGGCCGCCTACCATCCACATCAGCGCGCCGTGTACCCTGTCGCTGTAAAGCACAAGTATGGCCGAAATACCCGCGCCCAGAAAGCTTGATACGGCAACGCCTGCCAGCACAATACGCAGCGGGCGGATGCCGTTTTTCCACGCCAGAATATAAATGCAGGCTGCGGCAAGCATGGCGCCGCAAAACGCAGTTGGTACAATTAAATATTCCAACGCCGGAAACAGGACTATAACAAAAATTCCCGCCAGCCCCGCGCCGGAAGAAATGCCGATAATATGAGGGTCTGCCAGCGGATTTTTCATTACCGCCTGCAATACCGCGCCGCTGACGGCAAGATTCATGCCCACAAGTGCTGCCACAATGGCTCTTGGCAGGCGTATGTTCAGCAAAATCTGCCGGCTGGCATTATCCCCGCCGCCGTTTAAAATATCGCCCAGGGCAGATACCGGTATTGCCACCGCGCCGCTGAGCACGCTGCATAAAAAACCGCCTGCCGCCAAAACAGCAAATACCGCAAGCATTAAAACGCGCCATTTTTCTATTGCCATACCAAATTTTTTATGTTCGTTTACAGCATTCATAACCAAAAATCCTATTCAAATTTTTCCGGATAAGCTAATTTAGCCATATATTCTGCCGCCTGCGGGTATTTTATGCCGGGGCTTAACAAAAACAGCTCCTGCGGCAAAAAGTAAACATGCCCGCTGCGCACTGCCGCCAGGGTTTGCCAGGCCGGGCTTGCGCTGATGCTTTTCAGCATGGCGTCCTGCACGGTTTCCAGCTTGCCCATGCTGGTAATGTAAATAATATCGGGGTTGGCGGCAACGAGTGTTTCCAAACTGTAAGGCGCCGCCGTAGAATTGTTTTCCAGGGGCATGCTGCCTGCGGCGATATTGGTAAAGCCCAGCAGCTGCGCCGTACTGCCAGCAATGCTACCTTCAAGCTGCACCGTTACGTTCTGCGCCGTGCTGTGCAATATGGCAATGCGCTTGCTTTCCTGCGGCATTTTTGCCTTCACGGCGGCAATGCGTTCATCCATGTCTTTGTTAAGTTCTTCTGCTTTTGCTTCATTACCGGTTATTTTGCCCAATACGCTTACGGTATTTTTTACCTGCGCGTAAGTACGCATTTCCAAAACTATAACCGGAATATTATTTTCTTCAAAATTATGCACGAATTTATCGTTCATGTCTTTATAGCAAATTACCAGGTCAGGCTGAGCGGCAATTACTTTTTCGATATTAACATTATAAACGTTGCCTACTTCCGGCAGCGCCTTATATTTTTCGCTGATGCCCGTTTTTGCCGCCACACGGGCTGCAAGGCCTGCATCAAGCTTTTCCAGTGGTTCCAGAAAAGAGGCTGAAAGCGGCACGATTTTTTTCGGCACGTCTTTTAAGCTTACCGTTCTTCCGTTATCGTCCGTTACCGTAATTTTGGCGGCTGTGTCTTTTGGTTCGCTGCTTTTGCTGCTGCCGCATCCGGCAAGGGCAAACATTGCCGTTAAAAGTATTAAACCGGTTATAAACAAGTATTTTTTCATGGCTGTATCCCTTAAAATAAGTATTTTTATAAAAGCACAATTAGCTATGCGGCACAAAGGCCGCATAGCTGTACTTAAATTATATCACTAACTGTAAATTTTATTAAATTATTTTTCTGCAACAAGAGCATCCCACGCTTCGTTGGCATGTTCAACAAACAGGCTGCGCACGTTTTTATTTTCGCCTATTCCGTGAATGTAGGTGTTTACTTTAAAGCCTTCTTTTTGCAGAATGGTCTTATGCGAATCTTCTTCATCGCCTGCCATATCGTTGTTGGCATGGTCGCCCGCAACCATCATCAACGGCATTAAAGTTACGTTTTTAACGCCTTTTTCTTTCAGTTTGGGAATAACATTTTCCAGACGCGGCCAGCCTTCAACGGTATAAATCATTACTTTGCCGCCGTACAAAGCGTCAAGCTTATCCTGCATTACGGCATAATAAGCGTTGGAAGGGTCGGGCGTGCCATGTGCCATTACCAGCACGGCATCTTTTTTGCCCATTTTGGGAAGCTGCGAACCGATAGCCGCCATAGCTGCTTCCACATCATCGGCCTGCCCTTCCTGCCCCATCCAGTACATTAAAGGCGTGCCCATGGTCATCTTTTTAAACTGGGTTTTATACATATCGTAAACGGCTGTTTTATAAGCATATTCCATGCCCGGAATTACATCCAGCGAAGTAAGCGCCACGCGGTTGTAGCCTTCCGCTTTCAACTGTTCCAAAGCCTGTTCCGGCGTCGGCACCGTAAGGCCTTCGTTGGCTTTTACCCTGTCGATAATGATGTGCGAAGTAAATGCCAGCACAACCTTTGTTCCCGGGTGGGCGGCTTTAATTTCGTTTACGGTTGCCTCAATGGTTTTTGCCCTTGTATCGGGAAAAGTAGTGCCGAAGCTCATAACAAGAATGGCGTCTTTATCCGGCTGAGCCAAAAGTGCCGGGTCGGTAGTGGTATAAGTACGCACGCCAATCTGCGAAGCCTGCAAAAGCGCAGGCGTAGGTGCTTTAACTTCTTCACTTAAACTGTAAGCTGCCATAGTAGTTGCCGATACCCCCGTTAAAACCATGCAAGTAATTGATGCTGCCAATAATTTTTTCCATTTAAACTGCATTTTCAATCATCCTTCCTGCGTTATATATTTTCCTGTCTTACAAGGCAGGCAGAAAGCAAAATTTATCAGAACATAAAGTACAGTTCGGAGAAGATGGTTTGTGCGTCTTCATTAGTAGTCTGAGATTCCATATCCCAGTAGTTAACCATGCCTACAATGTTTTTCGCAAAGGTATAGCTTACGCCTACGTTCCAGCCTTTATAGCCATCATCAAAATACCATGCATCGGTAGTCGGCATAATGTAAGCATTTACGCTCTGGTCATAGTAGCCTGCATGAATGCCGTAGCTGCCCGGCTGGTCTGCTTCAGCGCCTTTCCAAGCAAGGTCTGCCCACCAGCCGTCTTTACCTGCATTTGCATAATGTTCTTTGTCGCCGCGCATATATTCAGCACTCAGGGTAAAATCGCCAAAGCCGTAGCTTGCGCCAACGTTCCAGATTTCTTTTTCAAGCGAAGAATCGGTTTTAAAGTATGCAACATAAGCATCAACATCGCCCAGTGCTGCTTCAATGCTGCCGATATAAATTCTATCATCGTCTTGCAAAGTGTATTTATTGCCGTCAAAAACATTATCAGCAGTATCATAAGCTTTACCTGCTAATGCAGAAACTTTAATTTTATCGCCATAGGAAACTTTAGCCATATCCAGGTTGGCATCAAGAATGTTGCCGCTGAAAGTTACTTCGTTGTAACGGCCTGCAACTACGTCAAGTCCGCCAACTCGGCCTTCTACATAAGCGCGGGCAAAGTCAATTTCATCATCGCCGGTTTCGTTGCCAAAATCCTGATTGTTTTCGAACATACCAGTGTAGCTCCAGTCCTCATTAATCTGGCCGTTTACCCACAGACGGGAACGCAGAACACTTTCGTTGCCGTTTACATCGCCGTCAACGTCGCGGTAAGAATAACGGATTTCACCGGTAACTTTTACGTTGTCAGCTTTCTTTTCAAGGTTAGCTACGCGTACGCCGAGGCTGTCCAGTTCATCTGCAAATTCTGCTGCCAGCTTATCAACATTAGCGCCTTTGGCCATTGCTTTGGCAACAATCTGAGCCATTTCATAGCGGGTCATAAGTTTGTCGCCGCCATAGGTGCCGTCGGGGTAACCGTCTACAACACCTTCTGCAGCCAGTTTGTTAACTGCGTCATAAGCCCAGTGGCCTGCCGGTACATCACTGAACGGGTTTGCGGCATAAGCGCTTGCGGTAACGCCAAGAGCCATTGCCATTGCTAAAACTAAAGATTTTTTCATTGCGGAATCCTCCCAAAAATAAAAAATACACAAATTCCGCTGCCTGTGAAAAAGAAAGCGCAAATTTGTGTATTGTAAAAGCCTTAAATGCACATCACATGCAACCTTGCCGTCCCTCGCAGCAGCCGGAAGCGTTAAGGGCAGCGATCTGACTTACGCTTTGCAGCGCTCACAGTGGCGTGACCGTGCCGGAATTACACCGGCTTCCCTTGATTTAAGCAATTAAGCACCCTTAACATACAATATTAACTTATGCAGTTATTATAGCACTTATTACTATTAAGTTCAATACATTTTATAACTTTTTTATTAATTAATCTTATAAGCTTTTTATTTAGTTTATGCTTAAGATATATATTTTTATTTGAACAGTTATTTAAATAATGCAATATTACTTCGCTTGCTTCAAATTATAAAAAGGTACGGTTGTCCCCACTTTATGCTCAAAGAGGTGCGGTCTTTTGACCTCACACAAAAACAAAAAAGGCGCAGAACCAGTCTGCGCCTAAGTTTGCAAGTGGCAGGGGCAGTAGGAATCGAACCCACAACCAACGGTTTTGGAGACCGCTACTCTACCAGTTGAGCTATACCCCTAAATAAAATGGAGCGGAAAACGAGATTCGAACTCGCGACCCCCTCCTTGGCAAGGAGGTGCT